>ERZ1027099.110-NODE-110-length-52084-cov-12.070672_pt1 | contig 52084 bp, 33 predicted proteins | sample MGYA00519408_ERZ1027099 | MGnify/ENA primary metagenome ERZ1027099 (study PRJEB26926, sample SAMN06164646) | human gut metagenome | biome: ENVO:00009003; feature: ENVO:2100002; material: ENVO:00002003 | host: Homo sapiens | place: USA | collected 2012 ...
CGCGAGCTGGGTTCAGAACGTCGTGAGACAGTTCGGTCTCTATCTATCGTGGGCGCAGGAGATTTGAGGGGCTCTGACACTAGTACGAGAGGACCGTGTCGGACGTACCGCTGGTTTACCGGTTGTCCCGCCAGGGGCACCGCCGGGTATCTAAGTACGGATCGGATAAGTGCTGAAAGCATCTAAGTACGAAGCCGGCCTCAAGATTAGATCTCCCTCAAGGGTGGTTATAGACGATGACCTTGATAGGCCACAGGTGTAAGGGCGGCGACGTCCGAGCCGAGTGGTACTAATAGCCCGTGACTTTCCTCACGTGAGGGTTGATATATTTTAAGACGATAAGGCGAAGCTGGTCTCTTCGGATTGATGTCCGGTCAAAATCTTGATAATGATATTAAGGTGGCTATAGCACGAGGGATCCACCTCTTCCCATTCCGAACAGAGAAGTTAAGCCTCGTCACGCCGATGGTACTGCGTAACAGTGGAAGAGTAGGTAGCCGCCGTCTTGAAGCAAGGCGACAGCCGATGGAGAGGAGTCAGTCGAAAGATTGGCTCCTTTTTTTTATATACACCAGCCGTTTAATTTTCAATGATGTCTGCCTCTTATTGCTAGCTTCCATTTACAACAGTCATTTAGATGTAACATGACATGTCTGGTAGGAGGCATTAATAAAATACCAGCTATATCTTTTTTAGCCCAGAAATCAAGCAACCAAATCGAATCTTCATGATTTGTGGTTCCACCTTCTTCTAATATCCGGCTTATTCTTTGAGCTGGGATTTTGCGGCGTATGTCATCGGGAAATAAGGTTCGGATGATTTCTCTGCTTTTTCGTCCTACTTCATTCCTGTATTCTAAGAGTTCTTGAATACGTAGACTTTTGCTTAGCTGAATAATCTGGTTATCAGATAAGGCATTTCCTGTGTCTCTGATAGGGGAATTCATTCGGGTTTGCCAGTCTTCATTGAAGATCTGCTTTTCCCCGTTAACTAATATATTCATGGTCAGATCCTCAATTCTGCTGATATGCCATAATACCCAAGCGATGGTTTCATCTTTCGCTGTAGGCATAATGGCATATTCATCCTCTCTTAAATCTCCGACTAGCTCATCGACCTCGTTTCTCTCATTACCAGACACCACAGAGAGGTGTAATTTCCCATGAATCTCAAGAAAGAGCTCCTTGGTTTGCTCTATTAATTCCGGTTTACGGATAATGCGGTTTAGTTCTTTATGTAATTCGCTTAATCCGGCTCCAAAGTATTTCATTTTGGGGATTATTGGTAGCGTACGGCTGTCCCGGCGGCGGTAACCATCAGCATGCTTCCGCTTCCTCCTACGGTCTCATAATCTAGATCTACGGCGATTACAGCGTTTGCGCCCATTCGTGCCGCATGATCGCTCATTTCTTTCAAGGCCGTTTCTTTCGCTTCGCGTAAGACGCTCTCGTAAGAACCTGCACGTCCTCCGACAATATCCCGGATGCCTGCGAAGAAATCTTTGAATACATTCGCTCCGATGATCGTTTCACCGGATACGATTCCGAAGTACTGGGTAATTTCTTTTCCTTCGATCGTGTTAGTTGTTGTGAGTAACATAGCTTTTCAATTTAATCGTTTGAGGGCAAATATAAGATAAAGGGCGAACCAGTGTACTGATTCGCCCTTTGTTTTTATGTTTCTTTATATGAATTTATTTTACCGGTTGATCGGTCATGATAAACTCAAGCTTACCTCCATTTATGATATCGGAGTGGCTGATGAAAGGAGTCTCTAGGACTTTACCGTTTAGCTTGACTTCTTTAACGTATTTATTGGCGGGACTATTGTTGGTCGCCACGATCTCGAAAATACCGCCTTTTACGTGCATAGAAGCCTTATTTACCATCGGACGGCCCAATGTGTAAACCGGAATACCCGGACTTACCTGATAGAAACCTAGGGCGCTCATGACATACCAAGCAGACATCTGTCCGCAATCCTCATTACCGATGATACCATCCGGTTCATTCGTGTAGAAATTCTGCATGATATAATCTAAATACCCTTGCCCTTTCCATGGAGAATCTGTCCAGTTATAAAGATAGGCCATATGGTGGCTCGGCTCGTTTCCATGAGCGTATTGGCCGATCAATCCGGTAATATCTCCGGAGGCTTCCGCCCCGTCAATCTGGGAAGAGGTGGTGAACAGGGTGTCTAAACGTGTTTCCAGCTCTTTCTTGCCACCGATAGCGGCGATGAAGTTATCCATATCATGTGGTGCGAAGAAACTCCATTGAAAGGCATTCCCTTCGGTATAGTCGCTTTTCATATGCGAAGAATAGCGAGGGTTGAATGGAGTACGGAAAGAACCGTCGCCCATTACCGGACGCATCATTTTCGTCTCGGGATCTAAATAGCGTTTGTAGTATTCGGCTTTCTTGGCATACTCATTCGCCAACTCTATATTACCTGCTTTCTTGGCGATTTGGGAGATACACCAATCCTCGTATGCCATCTCCAATCCCCACGATACGGATTCAGGAACAGAGTCGGCGGGGACGAAACCATATTTCTCCTTATAGTAAGGATGCATCGTGATCAGATCCAGCTCACGGGTTCCTTTGAACTTCTCGGCAAGATCCTCACGGTAAACGGAAGAACGTACGCCGGCTTCCGTCCACGTGCTCATATCACCTTCCGCTAAATCTTTCGCTACAAGGTCGGCGAGGACCGAGACGGCCGGATATCCTACCATACAACCTGTATAACTAGAGGCTAAAGGCCATTTGGGTAATATTCCACCTTCTTTATAACCTTGCACGAGTACCTTACCCCAATCAGTCGCTAAGTCCGGATTAATGATTGTCATTAACGGATGAAGCGCACGGAACGTATCCCACAAGGAGAATACGGAATAATTTACGTAACCCGGTTCGGCGGTATGCACTTTCTTGTCCATACCCAAATAACGTCCGTCCACGTCTTGATAAGCGAAGGGGGCGATCATGGTATGGTAGAGCGCCGTATAGAAATTGACCATGACTTTCGGATCTGCCTCGATCTGGATCAAGTTTAACGCCTCGTTCCAAATATGCGTTGATTCCTCACGGGTCTTATCGAAATCCCATCCGGGCAATTCTGCCTCGAGATTCTTCTCGGCGCCTTCCGGATCGACTACGGATAAGGCTACTTTTACATAAAGCGGTTGTGCCTTTTCAGCGAATTTGTAATGGAACTTCAAATCTTCTGCTGTATTTAGGCGTAAGAACAAGGAGTCTTTACGTAATTTCCCTCCGATGTATTGGTATACGGTCTCGATCGGTTCCGAGAAAGTAATCCGATAGGACATAGAATGGAAATGCGCCCAACCTTGTGTCTTCACGGTACCTTCCACCGTGGAGTCGTTTACAAGTAAATATTGGTTACCGATCAGCTTATGTCCCCAGTTCGGTTGAAGGATATGCCCTAAGTCAAGCAGGACACGACGTTCTTTGGGATTGTCGTATGTATATTTGTGGAAACCTACACGATCCGTAGAAGTCAATTCCACGTTGATGCCAAAGTTATCCAAGCGTACGGCATAATACCCCGGTGTCGCTTTCTCAGTGTCTTTCTTGAAGGTAGCTACTGGTTTGATGGAATCTCCACCGGAGAAAGGTAATAAAGCTACGTCACCCAGATCGCCGATACCCGTACCAGAAAGATGCGTGTGGCTGAACCCGTAGATATGGTCATCATCATAATGGTAACCACTACTTGCGTCCCATCCCAAGATATGGGTATCCGGGCTTAGTTGTACCATTGCGTACGGACGGGTAGCTCCGGGGAATGTGTGTCCATGGAACCCGGTTCCGATGAATGGGTCTACATACCTCACCTCATCTTGTAGTCGCGGCGACTCCGGCGCTTGCTTGCATCCTACCAGCAGGCAGGCAAGAGCGGCCTGAAAAAATAAGATCGTTCTTTTCACTGTTATTATTGATTTAGTTTGTAATAAGCGAATTATCAATCATCTGTCACAAAGATAATGGCTTTGGGGGAATATTGGAAATTTCCTTTTAAAATCTGCAACCTTTTTCGGGCTTGGCTCGTCTTATAGATAAAAAAGTATGGGAACAAACGAATTTACGACAAAGATATTGCCGCTGAAGAATAACCTTTTCCGGGTTGTTTTCCGGATTACCGGAGACGTGGAGCAGTCTGAGCAGATCGTTCAGGAAGCCCTGCTTAAGGTTTGGGAAGACCGGGATAGCTGGATTGTCATTGAGAATTTACCTTCCTATTGCATGATGGTAGCGCGTAATCTGGCATTGAGGGAAACGTATTCCGGAAATAAGGAAAGGATGGAGCGGTATGCGGTAAGGTAATCTGTTTATGGATCGTGTATGGACTATCAACGAATAAATAAGTTGCTGGATAAATATTGGGAATGCGCCACATCCGTGGAGGAAGAGCGGGAATTACGCCAGTTTTTCTCCTCAGCGGTGGTACCTCCCGACTTATTACCCTATAAGGCTTGGTTCGTATCTCATGAGGCCGAGGCATTACCCCCTTTAGGGAAAGAATTTGATGCTCGTATATTAGAACATATCTCGGAAGATCGAAAATTAATCACTACATTTGGAACGTTATTTAAATCTATTACTCATTTAATTCATAAGATTATGGGAACGAACATGAAGAAAGCCTTTACCACCCTTTTATGCCTTTTGTTTTGTATCACGATCTCGGCACAGGATAAAGCCGCAGATCTCAGTAAGCTCGTAGGCGATTGGTCCTTCTCTGCCCCCGACGCTCCGTATGGATATCAAGATGGAAGTTTTCAGATAAAGCAAGAGAACGGCAAGTTGACCGCTAAAGTGAATATACAAGGTAGTACCTTGGAGATAAATGATATCAAGGCGAAAGGAGATACCTATACCAGCTCTTTTTATGTGGATGGAACGCCTGTAGACTTAACTATGACCCAGAAAGGAAATAAGTTAGAGGGAATGGCCGACGCCGGAGGTATGCAGATTCCCGTGAAATTCAAGAAAACGAAGAAGTAACCGCTTTGTGGTACTGTGAGTTTCTGTTAACTTCGCGGCAAAAACTACAAAAGGATGTTTACAGTAATCGAAATCATGTTCTGCGGCATTGCCGTCGGGTATTTCTTTCGTAAAGTAGAATGGCTGCAAAAGATCGGTAAGCCTATTTCTTATACGATTCTTCTTCTTTTGTTCCTGCTGGGAATTTCGGTAGGGGCTAATGAGTCTATCGTGAATAATCTTACGACGTTGGGCGGGCAAGCCTTGTTGATCGCTTCGGCCGGTACGTTGGGGAGCGTCTTGGCGGCGTGGGGAGTTTATCATTTCTTTTTTAAGGAAAGGAGCCGGGGATGAAAGGGAGTTTGATCGTCGTGGGCTTCTTTGCCTTGGGTTGCTTGCTGGGATGGAGCGGTTATCTGCCCGGGGTCATTATCGAGAATGATATAACGGTTTATGTACTTTACCTCTTGATGTTTCAAGTAGGGATTAGCATCGGAAGCGATAAGAAACTGAAAGAGATTTTATTGAGTATACGGCCCAAATTGTTGCTGGTTCCGTTGGCTACGATTGTCGGGACGTTGACATTCTCCGCCTTGATTAGCCTTGCGCTTACCAAATGGAGCGTGTTCGATTGTTTGGCGGTCGGAAGCGGTTTCGCCTATTATTCATTATCCTCCATCTTGATAACAGAGCTAAAAGAACCGACGCTGGGGGCTCAATTGGCGGCGGAGTTAGGGACGATCGCCTTGATCGCTAATATTATCCGTGAGATATTCGCCTTGCTGGGCGCTCCGTTGTTCGTTAGATATTTCGGAAGGCTATCTCCGATCTGCGCGGGAGGAGCTACTACGATGGATACGACATTGCCGATTATCACCCGTTATTGCGGAAAGGATTTGGTCTTTGTCTCTATCTTTCACGGGATCTTGGTGGACTTCACGGTTCCGTTTTTCGTTTCTTTCTTCTGTTCGATGTGAGTGAAAGAGGCTTCCGAGATCTCGGAAACCACCTTGCAAGGTTGAAAAGTCATTTCCGAGGCCTCGGAAGGCATTTTACAAGGTTGAAAAGTCATTTCTGAGGCCTCGGAAGGCATTTTACAAGGTTGAAAAGTCGTTTCTGAGGCCTCGGAAGGCATTTTACAAGGTTGAAAAGTCGTTTCTGAGGCCTCGGAAGGCATTTTACAAGGTTGAAAAGTCATTTCCGAGGCCTAGAAAAGCTATTTTACAGTTTGCAGCATCACTTCTACCGCTCTTTTTAATTGCGTGTCCTCGCCGGAGAGCTGTGCCTCGGGAGTATTGTACACCTCGACATCCGGTTGCAATTGTTGGTTTTCCAGATAATTGCCTTGCATATCTTTCACGCCTACTTGCGGGATACCGAACACCAAGGTCGGATCGATTTGCGTTTCCCACCATACGGCTGTCATGGTTCCCGGAACCGGGGCGCCGATCAGCTTGCCGATACCTAAGGTCTTATAAACCCAAGGGAAACCATGAGCGTTCGAGTAATTATCCTCGCACATCAAGACACAGGACGGTTTGGTCCACTTATTGTAAGGATCGCTACCGATGTATTGTCCGCGAGGCTCGAAGCGCTGATACTCCTTGCCGCTCAATAAGGTAGCCAGATCATCATGCAACCAGCCACCTCCGTTATGGCGGGTATCCACGATCACAGCTTTCTTATTCCGGCAACGGCCTAATAAGGCGGAATAGACCTCGCGGAAACTCTCGCTATTCATACCTCTCACATGTACGTACCCGATTTGCCCGTTCGATAATTTATCTACGGTTTCTTGGCAATTCTCGATCCATCTTTTATAAAGGAGGTTCGATAGCTCTCCGTTACTGATCGCTTTTACCTGTTCCTCGAAACGCTGTTTGCTGGTAGGATCATAGACAGAAAGCATTACTTTCTTACCGACTTTACCGCTTAGCAGTGGATAATAATCGGCGTCTTTCTTTATCGGTGTTCCGTCTATCTTCTCGATGATACAGCCTTTCTTTATCTGGCTGTCGGCCAATGTCAGCGGGCCCTTGGCGATGATTTCCTCGATCTTCAATCCGTCGCCCGTGTATGCGTTATCGAAGAAAGCGCCTAAGCTGGCGGTTTCCGGCCCGGTTAGTCCCGGATTGTAACGAGCGCCCGTATGGGAGCCGTTCAACTCGCCCAATAGCTCGGAAAGCATCTCTTGGAAATCAAAATTGTTGTTGATATGCGGAAGGAAACGGGCGTAAGCGGTCTCATACCCTTTCCAATCCATGCCCCGGAGTGTCGGATCATAGAACTTATCCAAGACTTGACGCCAAGCGTGATGGAAGATATAAGCACGCTCCTCTGCCGGACGATAAGCGAACTCGGCCTTGAAAGCGATCGGTTTTTCCTTGCTATCCTTCAACTCTATCTTTTTCAGTTTGCCGCCGGCGGTAAGATAGAGGTTCTCTACTTTCTTATCGGCGAATAGAGTGCCTCGACCGACATTCTTGAGCAGTAATTTAGTGGACTTTTCCTTCAAGTCGTGTTCCCATAAATCAAAGCCTTTCTCGAAAGCGGCGCAATAATATAGTTTATCTCCTTTCGGGGCGAGTACGGCGTCTCCCAATGAGGATGAATTAGCGGTCAGGCGAATAATCCGGTCCTTGCGGTTCTCCAAATCAAACTTCAAGGGGGCTACAGGCTTATCCTTATCCTCTTTTTTCTTATCGGAATCTTTATCGGATGTCTTATCCTCGTCCTTATCTTTGTTTTCATCCGCTTCTACCAAGGCCAGTTCTTCTTTACTGAGGCGGAATTTATCGTAAGCCTCACCGTCGAAGAACATGATGTACACATCCCGCTCAGCACCCCAGCTACCGTGGCTGCGGAAACCGGCACGGTCGGAGGACCAGATCATGGCCTTACCGTCTAATACCCATTTCGCGTCGCCATCCGAATAACCGCTTTCCGTCAGGTTCGTTACCTCGCCGCTACCGTCCGCTTTCACGAGGGCGATATCCGTATTGTTCCATCCTCCGACGGAGATGTAATCTACCAAGAACCACTTGCTGTCTGGCGACCATTGGAAATGCTGGTCTCCATCGCTATACGAATAGAGGTATTTCCCGTCCAATACGGTGCGGACCTGCTTGGTCTTTCGGTTGATAACACGTAAGGTGGTGCGGTTCTCAAGGAAAGCCACCTCGTTGCCATCCGGAGAGTATAAGGGTTGGAACGAGGTTTGTCCGGAGACGACAAGAGGCTCCTCTTTCAATTCCGGGGCGTACGTGAATTGCTTATCTTCGTCACGTGTAAGTTTACTTTCGTAGATTCCCCATGTTCCTTCCCGTTCGGCGGAATATACCAATGAACGTCCGTCGGGACTGAAATCTATATTGCGCTCTTGTTGCGGCGTGTTCGTGATTTGACGAGTCGTCTCGTATTCAATAGAAGTTACGTAAACATCGCCACGAGTGATAAACGCTACCTCTTTTCCATTCGGGGAGACGGCGATATCCGTAGCTCCATCGGTCAGAAGACGATGGATTACGTCGTTCTCGATCTTATCCGCAACGATCTGGATATTCACCTTGGCAGGTTTCTGGCCTTCCTTAACGGTATAGATCTCGCCGTCGTAACTATAGCATAGAGTCCCGGAATTATCGGAGGTAAGGAAACGCACGGGGTGGGTGGTATGCGTCGTGATTTGTTTCTCGCTGTTGCCTGCCAAATCCTTCTTGAAGATGTTAAAGCTTCCTTTCTCCTCGCTTAGGTAATAGAAAGACGCCCCATCCGCGGCCCATACAGGATTACGATCCTCACCGCCAAAAGTGGTTACTTTCTGGAAAGAGCGATCTTTTCCAAGCGTACATAACCAGATATCACGGGTGATAGAAGATTGATGATGCTTGCGCCAAGGGTCCTCGTAACCTTTGTAGTCATTGTATAATAATTTACTGCCATCTTTGCTGAGGGCTATATTTTCCATGTATAACGAAGAATATAAATCCGGCCTTCCTCCGTCCGTGCTTATCTCATAGACTTGCATAAAGCGGGTGCCGGGGAATTGGATATCCTTGGCGTCTTGCAATACGTTGGCTAAATACAAGATGTGTCCGTTGTCCTTAAAGGTAGTGGGATATTCGTTTGTGGAGTGGGTGGTGAGCCGCTTAGGTTCCCCTCCCTCCTTGTTCATGAGAAATACATCGAAGTTGCCGCTACGGTTGGAGGCGAAGGCTATTCTCTGTCCGTCGGGCGACCAGACCGGACGGGTATCATGCGCCGGATGTGTTGTCAACTGCCGGGCTTTTCCTCCGGAAGAAGGGACCGTGTAGATATCCCCTTGGTAAGAAAACGCGATCGTCTGCCCGTCCGGGGAGATCGCACAGTAACGCATCCATAACGGACTGTCGTCTGCTTGCGCCGCCGCCGATAAAAATAACGCCAGCGCAGGAATCATCAAGTTTTTCATGTGTACTCTATTTTAGATTTACAAATGTAATCGATTTTCGATATTTATTAGGAGAAATAATTGCGTAGATTAAATTTTTAAATATTTTTGCATATGAACTTTAAAACCGCCAAGATGATGACGAAATATAGGGTGTGTATGACTTTTATGTCCATTTTATTATTGCTATTTCATTTTGTGTTTCTGTTTTCTTGTGGAAAGCTACCGGAAAAAACATTTGCTTTTTCTGATAACCTGCGGATTGACTCTTTGGAACATATGGCTATGGATTCGATTTACCGGAATCCTCGATATGCTCATTCCGCATTGGATGAAGCTTTAAGTCTAACTAAAGATAGCGATAAATATTATAAATTACTTGCGGTTAAAAGCCAGATTTATTTTGCAAATAGTGTATATGATTCCGGGTTTGTTTTACATCGGTCAATTATAGATTATTGCGACCGTGTACCGATGTCTCCCAAGATACATGGACTCTTAGGGACGTTGAAAAATACGGTTGGCAATTATTATTCATTTTTGGATAAAACGGATTCGGCCCTCCTTTGCTATTCCGAGGCGTATCAAGAGATCCGGCAGAGTGAGATGGAGCATAAAATCCCGGATATTTATCAATATAGCGGATATATATATATATGCCCGGAAAGGAGCTTACGATCAGCGAGCCCGCTACTTTCGCCAAGCTCTTTTCGTGAGTGATTCATTGGGTATTATGGATCGGATGTCCTTTCCTATTTATTTTGGTTTGGGCGAGACGTATATGGAATTGAGGGACTTTGACTTATCCGATCACTTTTACCGTTTGGCGAAGAAAGAACTGGATTCTCGTAACTTGAGCGAGAAATTCACCTTTTGCAATAGCCGGGGAAATTACTATTATTACAAGGAAGAGTATGCGAAGGCGCTTCCTTGGTTCTTGAAAGCCCGTGAGGTGGTACGTCCTACTCATATGGATTTCTATACTAACGTATGCGAGATCAATTTAGGGGAGATCTATCTATGTCTGGATCAGTTGGATTCCGCTCGTTTTTATCTGGAAAAAGGGTTTAGGTACTTCCATACCTATAATAATAAGACGGCCTTGTACCATTTGACGACCTTGAAGGCTTCGCTAGCCTTAAAAGAGGGGAACTCCGCGAACGAACCCAGATGCGTGTCGCCGAGATCGATATGCGTTATAGCCAAGATACGACTTTACTCAAGCGGGAGGCTATTATTAAACAACAGGCCGGCCGGATGGAATACTTGGAAATGAGCCGTTGGGTTTGGATCTTGCTTTTTGTGATCTCCGTACGATCCTATTGTTGAATAGGAGAAATAAAGAGAAGATCACCTATTCGGTCCAAAGCAAGGGGATGGGGAGTGGAACAATCGTCAGTTTCTTTATTCCGTTGGATTTTAATTACGCTTTCTAGGTATCGTGAATGTACGAAAGTAATCCGGGCCGTTTCCTCCGGATAGTGGATGGAAGCGGCCCGGATCGAATTGAATCGAATCGGTTGATTCGGGTTATAGTCGCTCAATGTCTTCAACAGAAAGTCCGGAGCATTGGGCGATAAGTTCGGAGTCAAGTCCTTGCTCCTTCATCTTTTGGGCTATCTGGAGTTTTTCCTCTTGACGGCCTTTTTCGATCCCTTTCTCGATCCCTTTCTGCATTCCTTTTTGCATTCCTTCCTGCATTCCTTTTTCAATCCCTTCCGTTTGTGCGTAATCGATGGTCGCATACCAATCCCGATAATTCTTTAGGTTTTCCTCGTAGATCGCACGTTCTTTTTCGCTGAGTGAGTTGACGTTCGCCACATCCAGCAAGCGAAGGAAGGTCTCCTGTTCCTCCTTGAAGGGAGATTGTTCAAATAGGTTCATATTCTTCAATGTATAAATCCAACGTTCGAAGGAGCTCTTGCACTCCTCCTTGCTTAAACTGAATAACGGGAACGATATGTAGATCTGCTTCATCTTGATCTCATTGAACACCTTTCCCGTCCTCTCGTTAGCGAGGACAACATCCGTACGGAAGTCTGTGAACTCCGGCAACTTGAAATTCAAGAAATAGACTCCGTAGATGGGTAGCAACCGATATTGCCATTGCTTGCCGATTTGTTCTTGCCGGGCCACCATGCGACAAAGATAATAAAAACCTCTGTTAAAGAAATAGTACTGGGGACAATTCTGCATCTCTAGGATGAACTTGGCCCCGGACACGTCCTCGCAGAGCAGGTCGAATATGATGGTACGGTTCTCGACAATCTCGGGCTTGATCTCCTTGTCGAGGTAGGTGATGTCCTTGATCTGTCGTTCGCCGGCTAGGGCGGCGTTAAGGAACTTGATGGTAACTTGCTTGTCTTGGAAGACAGCCTTAAATCCAGCATCAGTCATGATGTCTACGTATTGTGCCATAGTTAAATGGTTTTAGGTGATTACTGCTCCAAAGGTAAGGTTTATTTTCGTATCGCACATCCTGTTTATTGTATATTTCTTAAAAAGCAGATTCATGGTAGTCAGCTTTACTATTTATAGAAAGTACGATTAGTATTAATAGTAGTGCAAAATACTATGGATAGTAATTGGCTCCCATTTTGATCAATTTAAGGTACCTTGTTTTTATATTTAGAAGTAAGATTTGCAACTGACCTGAAGTTCTTCCTATTTCGCATGGTTAACTGATATGCCTATCCCCATTGAGATTCTACTACTTCGTAAGCTTATGGCTTGACAAGCCTTGGATTATACGTTTGTAGTATTCGCTATGATTGCATGTGAATGTTTGTATTTTGTATTTATTATACGGTTATGGATGGATACCATATATAATGTACATGCGTACATTATATAATAGATAGAAACGGCTAGTCTAAACGATCGATTCTTTTAGTCATTTGCAAAGGTACGCGTTTCTTCGATACTTGCAACCCTTCCGGGCTATTTTTTTTCCACTTATCCTCTTTCTTATCAATAGGATAGGTTATCATTTACCAAACAAGCGATTCCTTCAACGAACCTCCCGCTCAAGCGCCTAAAAAACGCAAGATCTAAACGATCGTTTAGACTAGTCGTTTTCGAGTAAAACAAGGGTACTAAACGACGGGATGGACTTTAATTAACACTATTATTAATATTAAATTTTGAATTTATGAACAAGAAGTTTTCTACTCTTTTGGCAGGTATGGCGCTGTTAAGTGTTATGTCTGTTAATGCACAGACTACACCAAGTCGAGTAGACCCGGAAACTGTATTGGGTCAAGAATGGCGTTTAGGCGGTTTGAAGGAGGGAGCTAATTCTGGTCTTTATCAGTTGAAGGTCATGGATGGCACTACTCCTGCTTATCTTGCGATGGAGCTAAATCGTGGAACAGGTGATTATGAACTACGTGTTTATAGTGCAAGCGAAGCTAAGAATAACTTAGAGGCTACATTGTGGTGTGTTTCTGTCTCTAATTATAACCAAGGTCAAGCTCCTATTTATGACTTCCAGAATAAATTGTCTGGAACTATGTTGGATTTGACAATGGCTGGCCATGAGAAGACTGAGAATGGTATGAATGGTGCTTGGAAACCTGTTTTAGGTGGTGAGATCGCAGGTTGGGCATTCTCTCGCTCATACAAAGATTTGGAAGAAAAGAGACCTTTGTATTCTTATTTCTCAACGGACTCAATTGTTGGTTTGAAAGCGGATCCTGCTACCGGCGCTGTTAAGGTTGCCAAGTGGGGTGCTAATCAAATAGATGCCACTTCAAACGCCGCTGATGTGACTAACTTTGCTTTGGTTGGCGCGGCACAAATCGCATTGAGCGAAGATCAAGTAAATACGAAGTTGGGTCTTCTTCAAGATAACGAGGCTGGAGTACAATTGACTTTCACTCCGGACGTGAAAGGTACTAGCTTGAAGAATCCGTTCAATGAGCAGAAGTTTATCGCAGAGGATAAAGATAATGACAAATGGCTTTTCATCAAGCAAAAGGATAAAGACGCTTATTTGAAAGTTGATACGGCTTATACGAATGAGACAGGTACAAAGTTCTTAGCTTACGGTTGGACAGAGAAAGCAAAGGATAAAGCTGATGCTTACAGTTCTATTAGCTCTGAATTACGTGCTCAGCACCAGTTCAAATTTATCTATTCTCCGAGTGGCGATAGCTTGTACATCTATGTGAAAAAAGTTACTTGGAATAATGATGGCAAGTATTGGAATACGCACGTTACGGCTAGTCCGGCTAACGAGCATGAGTACTGGCGTGTCTCTTTGCAAGACTTGATTAAAGATGAAACTTGTATTTTGACAGTTGATCCGGAGGACCAGAACACTCATATTTCTTTGGGTCTTAGCGGATGTGAGGAAAAGGGTTCATCCAAGACTTCCGTTGATGATGGCGTTTACTTCATCAAGAATAAGAAAGGACAGTATTTAGCTTCTCCTATCTATGAGAATGGTACTATCCGTTGGACAACCGTGAATGAGGATGAGCAGAGTGTTGCTCATATGCCGGCTTATCAATGGGTTGTATTGAAGAAAAATACAAGCAATGATAAAGTGAAGGCTGTGTCTCCGGTTACTATCTCTAACCGTGAATTCGCAGATAAAGTTATAAATGCGGATTTTGATGGTGATGGCCAGTCAGAGCAATATAAAACAGCTGTTTATTCCACTGTTCAGTTAAGAAAAGCGGAGGGTGGCTCTTATATGTTTGTATATGGAGATAAACTTACAGCGGAGTATGGATCTGTTGATGTAGACTCTTTGTTCTTCGAGAAAGTTCCGGAAGCTTCTATTTCTGACCCGTACTTAGGTTACAGAAAGTTAGAGAAGGATTCTTTGTTGGTTAACAAATATACGTTTAACTATTGGCATCCTTATGCTACGGATAAATACATCGCTAAATCTACAGACTCTACGTTGACTGTGTTGGATGGAAAAGATGCTTTCGTAATTGATACATTGGTTGAGAGTTGGAGTAATAACTCAAAGGTGTTTGCTACTGTAGATATTCCTTACGGTTATAAGGTTAGCGAGGACGTAGCTAAGAATCGTATTAAGGGCTTGAAGACTCTTGTGAGAACGGCTTATAAAGTTTCTTATAAGGATAACAAGGGTGATCTTAGCCAATGGAAAGTGAATAAGGAAGATAAGTTTAATGTAGGTTCTAGAGCTACTGGCCATCAGCAATCTGATGTGACTTATTATGCGTTCTTCAAGGAAAATAATCATATCGGTGGAAAGCATTATTATGCGATTGTAAAAGCTAATAGTACTGCAACAAAATATGAGTTAGGTTATAAAAAAGCAGGCGTATCCGATTATGACGGTGCCGCTACTTTAAAGGATCAAATATTGAGTGAGACTCGTACTTCCGCTTTCGCTATCGAACCGGACAACACTCCGCTTTACCGTCGTTTCAGTTCTCTTGAACTTGAAGGTAATGAAGGTGACAAGGCCGATACTTTACGTTTTATCGAGAAATACCGTAAAGAATACTTGCAGGTTGAGAATAATAAGAACTTCATGAAAGAAGGTATTGACTTCTTAGGTATTTATACTCCGGATAAGACTGAGGATGGTTTGTCATTCATCGTTGATACCGCATGGGTAAACCGTGGTTCTGGTAATATCAAGCCTCAATATTTGATCTCTATTGATCGTAACGATTTCGAAGGAGTTGAAGGCGTACCTTGTACGGAAGATGACCATCACTTTACCGCAGAAGGTAAACCGACAGATAAATGGCATTGCGTTCACGCAAAACCGGCTGTTCCGGGCTTTGAAAGAGGTAAATATTTGATCAATTTCCATGATTTCGCTAATAAATATGGTTGGTCAACATTATCAAATGGGGAGCAAGATGCTGACTACATGTGGAAGAAATATGATCGTGCAGGTTTCGTGGAAGCTATCCGTGTAGCTGATACTTTGTATATCTTGAGAGATGAGTTCAAGAACTTACCGAACGAGAAGATCAACTTCGCTGATTTGAACAAGGCTGAGGAGGATGCTTGGACTGCGGCTAAGAAGGCTGGAGTATCTGAAGATGAATTTGTTTCACACAAATATATCTTATCTGGTGATAACCATAAGTATGTGACTTGGTCTATGCGTTTCGTAAACAAGGAAGTTGCCGCTAATGAGGTAGAAGCTGATAGAGCATTCTTGTTCGAGTCTATGAAGAGTACTGCTTATTATAACAATTCTGCTAAGGGTGACATTGCTCCTACATATGCGGCTTGGTTGAGAATGCAGAATGGTTGTTTAGTTCTGTCTGATGATCGTTCTTCTAATTTCGATGAGATGAATACAGGTGGTGACGATGCTTTGATCTTCAATGTGGAGCAAGGTGATGATATCGCAACAGATAACGAAACAATCGATGCTGTAGAAGGTATCTCTGTAGTAGCCGGTAACGGTACCGTAACCGTTCAAGGCGCAGCTGGTAAGTCTGTAGTTATCACGAATATCTTGGGTAAGGTAATCGCTGAGACCGTTCTTACTTCCGATAACGCTACAATCTCCGTGCCTGCCGGTATCGTAGCAGTGGCTGTTGATGGTGAGGAAGCTGTTAAGGCTATCGTTAAATAAGAATTTAACAAAATAAGATAATCATACAATTCCCGTGCGGGTATCGATCCAAGTAATCCGTGACGGATGAACAGGCGGGAGTTGGATTAATATTAATACTAAAGTAATAAATTAAGAGGTCCGTAAGTACCTCCGTGAGGAGGAAGTACGGATAAAGGAACAAGAGGATGCGTCGATATAATGTACGCATCCTCTTTTGTGTCTATAGCGCGGGTATCGAGGATAAATCCTGCTTCTACTTGCAAAAGAGCGAGATAAGCAACGGTACGCTGATCTCGAGGATAATCCCGTGAATAATAGCCACAGGTACGATATTCTTTCCGGAATACCGGCTGATAACCGGAAGGCAGACATCCATGGAATTGATTCCCGCCACGGATACCGGAGCGAATTTACCAAAGAAAGAGGCATACAGCGGTGCCCCGAATAAAGCTAACATTTCCCGGATGATATTAGCCAATAACGCGATAGCCCCAAGTTGCGAAGCGATCTCTATCCCTGCCGACGCCTCTTTCAGTTGTACGATAAGCAAGGAGGATAAGGAATAATAAGCGAATCCGCTTCCTACAGCCATACAATCATATATATTCCACGAGGTCAATAACAAACTTGCCGCCGCAGAGAATACTAACGTGCCGATGATCGTAAAGAACGGCAGTAACAAACTGGAAAACCGGATATCCTTTACCATCTTTCCTAATTCGGCGTTTGCTCCCAGATTCAATCCTACTTGGATAACGAGGGCGTATAGCAAGAATTGCGGTAGTTTTTCGCAATACGTGGAGATAGTCGTGTTGGCAAAGGTTCCGCAAAAGATTCCCGCTGTGAAACATAAGATAACGATTAGGTTATTTTTCATTGAGACCTCCTTTCTTGATAAATAATTTATAAGCGATAAAAGATGCTACCAGACTTCCCAATACTCCGCAAATAGCAAGTATGGCTGCTTGTATTCCAAACTCACCAATATTATTCAGCAAAGATTGGTTGGCTCCTATGGTAATACCGAATATGAACAACATCGCGAAAATCGTATAAGAGATGGATTGTTCCAATCCCTTGAAAGCGGGGACGTGTCGGCATAAATAACCGACGCTTATCCCCAGACCTAATAGACCTAGAATGATAAACATAAGCATATTGTATTTTGAGATGCGCAAGACATCTTTTCCCCGGAAACGAAGCATACGAATACTCCCTCTTTTCCGCAGAAGTTAAACTTGATTGTAATTAAAACCTAGATGTATGTGTAAGAAGAGAACTAATAAGAAGAAGCCCTCCCAAGAAGGGTATGAATAAATTAGATAAAACCACTGAACCAATGAACATGCACGATCGTGTTACCCGAGAAAGCCCGGGTATACCATCTTTTTGAGTTGTTCAGAAGCTTCTTGTTCATCTTATTTGTATCATTGTTTGATTTCCGGCGCAAAGGTAGTAATAAATTAGAGATTCTAAAACTTTTTCTAGGATCGGATATATAAGGGACTTGACTTGGATTTTGGATCTTTTTATGTACATTTGAGGTCCTACCCGCTATTGGGCAACTAAAAGCGGATAGAACAGATATGATTAAAAGATAAGATTGGTTATGAGGAAAAGAATGATTTTAACAGCATTGGCAGCTGTCGCTATCCCTACGTTGTTGATGGCGGCGGATGAGGCGAGATTAATGCGCTTTCCGGCTACAAATGGTTCAGAGATTGTATTCTCGTACGCTGGCGATTTATATAAGGTCCCGGCTACAGGTGGTGAGGCACAGCGATTGACATCGTATGTGGGGTATGAGATGTTTCCCCGTTTCTCCCCGGATGGTAAGACGATCGCTTTTACGGGACAGTACGACGGTAACACGGAAGTGTACACGATGCCCTCTTCCGGCGGTGAGCCATTGCGTATCACTTACACGGCTACGAATAGCCGTGATGATCTGGGCGATCGCATGGGCCCGAATAATATCGTGATGACTTGGACACCGGACGGTAATGGTATTGTTTACCGCAACCGCATCAGCGATGGGTTCTCCGGTAAGTTATATACGGTAAATAAAGAAGGTGGCCTTTCCGAGGTGGTTCCCTTGCCCGAGGGCGGCTTTTGTAGCTATTCGCCTGACGGAAAACAATTGGCTTACAACCGGGTAATGCGTGAGTTCCGTACATGGAAATATTATAAGGGCGGTATGGCCGATGATATCTGGGTGTATAATCCGGAGAAGAAAAGTGTAGAGAATATCACGAACAATGAGGCGCAAGATATCTTTCCGATGTGGATTGGTGATGAGATCTATTTCCTTTCGGATCGGGATTACACGATGAACTTGTTCGTTTACAATACGAAGACAAAACAAACAAGTAAGGTGACGAACTTCACCGAGTACGACGTGAAATTCCCTAGCAGCTTCGGCAATACGATCGTTTTCGAGAATGGAGGCTATATCTATAAGATGGATGCGGCGTCGAAGAAACCGGAGAAAGTGAACGTAACCCTCGCCTCCGATAATGTCTACGCACGTAGCGAGATCAAGGATGGCTCCAAATATATCACGAGTGCCAGCCTCTCCCCAAAAGGTGAGCGTATGGTGGTGACGGCTCGTGGCGAGGTATTCAATATCCCGGTAGATAAAGGGGTTACGAAAAATATCACCCGTACTCCGGGAGCGCACGAACGTGACGCTCAATGGTCTCCAGACGGAAAGTATATTGCCTATATCTCCGATGCTACCGGCGAGACCGAGCTGTATCTCCAAGATTCCGAGGGGGGCGAGCCTACCCAGTTGACCAAGAATAACGATACGTATATCCGTACTTTCCAGTGGAGTCCGGATTCCAAGAAGATTGTCTATACGGATCGTAAAAATCGGATCAATCTTTTGGACGTATCTAACAAACAGCTAACAAATATCTCACAAAGTCTGTTAGGTGAAGCCCGCAACGTAAGTTTCTCACCGGATAATAATTGGTTGACTTATTCCCGTGTGTCCGATAATAATTTCTCAATCGTCTATGTCTACGATATCGCGGGTAAGAAAGAATATCCCGTGACCGATAAATGGTACGAGTCTTATTCTCCGGTATTCAGTACGGATGGCAAATATCTGGTATTCACTTCCGCCCGTGATTTCAATCCTACGTATAGCCAAACGGAATGGAATCATGTGTATAATAATATGGGTGGCGTATATCTGGCGTTATTGTCTAAGGATACCGCTTCCCCGTTTATGGAAACGGATGCGGAGGTAGCCATTGAATCTACCCCGGCGAAAGCGGATGCCTCTAAAAAGGACGAGACAAAGAATGAGGCTTCTACTCCGGTTGTAAAGATTGATATAGAGGGTATTACGGATCGAATCGTTAAGCTCCCCTTGCCGGGATCGAATTACTACGATCTTTATTCCGATGGAACGAACGTGTATTATTTCACGAAAGGCGGCATGAAGATGTTTGACTTGAAGAAACAGAAAGAGGAAACCGTTAGCGATGCCGCTATGATGGTTGATCCGGCTGGCAAGAAAGCTGTTTTCTTTAAGGACGATCAACTATTCGTAACCGATATACCGAAGGGTAAAGCGGATTTAAGCAAGCCGGTTAATCTGGCGAATATGAAGATCACGGTAGACTATACGAAGGAATGGACGCAAATCTTCGATGAGGCTTGGCGTGCTTTCCGGGATGGTTTCTATCTGGAGAATATGCATGGCAGGGATTGGAAGGCGATCAAGGAGAAATACGCCGCCCTTCTTCCTTACGTGAAAACACGTTTGGACTTGAATTATATTATTGGCGAGATGATCGGCGAGCTGGGAGTAGGGCATGCTTATGTGAACCCCGGTGAGGTGGAAAGTCCTAAACGGGTATCGATGGGTCTGCTAGGTGCTGAGGTTTCTCGGGATAAGAGTGGTTTCTTCCGCTTGGAAAAGATCTTGCCGGGGGCTTCTTGGAGTAAGGAATTACGTTCTCCATTGACAGAGCCGGGTGTTGAGGCGAAGGCCGGAGAGTATATCGTCGCTATAGACGGGGTTCCTACGAATAGCGTGAACGATATGTATAAGTTGTTGATCGGAAAGGCGAACGTTCCGACCGAGTTGTCTTTGAATAGCAAGCCTCAGTTGGCGGGCGCTCGTAAGATCGTGGTCAGTCCGTTGGCGGAAGAATATTCTTTGTATCACTATAATTGGATCCAAGATAATATCAAGAAGGTAGATAAGGCGACGAACGGTAAGGTCGGTTATATCTATATCCCGGATATGGGGCCGGAAGGCTTGAATGAGTTCTCCCGCTATTTCTATCCGCAATTGGATAAAGAAGGTTTGATTATCGATGATCGTGCGAATGGCGGTGGAAATGTCTCCCCGATGATTCTGGAACGTCTGTCTCGTGAGCCGTATCGTTTGACGATGCGCCGGGGTTCTTCTTTGATCGGGACCGTGCCGGATGCCGTACAGGTTGGCCCGAAAGTTTGCTTGATCAATAAGTATTCCGCTTCCGATGGCGATTTATTCCCGTGGGGCTTCCGTGCGCTTGGCTTAGGTAAATTGATTGGAACCCGTACTTGGGGCGGTATCATCGGTATTAGTGGTCCGCTTCCTTATATGGACGGTACGGATATCCGTGTGCCTTTCTTCACGAGCTATGATCCGAAGACGGGTAACTGGATTATCGAGAACCACGGTGTGGATCCGGATATCTTGATCGATAACGACCCCATCAAGGAATGGAACGGTGAGGATCAACAATTAGACCGTGCTATCGAGGAAGTCATGAAACAATTAAAAGAACGCAAACCGCTAGCCCCTGTCCCTGCGCCAAGGGACTGGAGCCATAAATAATGAGAGGTTATTTGTAGAGACGGGGCACGCCCCGTCTCTACAAATAAATAAATAGTAAACGGATTAAAAACTAGTAATCTATCTATGGAACGATTCGCAGCCATTGACTTTGAGACCGCTAATGGAAAGCGGAGCAGTATTTGCAGTATAGGTATCGCCATATTGGAGGATGACTGGGTAGTAGATAGCATTTATACCTTGGTACGTCCTACCCCTAATTTCTATACCCGTTGGACTACGGCTATACATGGATTGAGCGCTGAGGATACGAATGACGCATTAGGCTTCGAGGAGGCTTGGGAAAGCATCGCCCCGAAACTAAAGGATCTCCCCCTTGTTGCCCATAACAGTCCGTTTGATGAGGGATGCCTGAAAGCCGCCCACGAGGTATATGACTTAGCCTATCCGAAATATCCCTTCTATTGCACTTGCCGTCTATCCCGGAAGATGTACCCATTTCTGGTAAATCATCAGTTGCAGACAGTAGCCGCCCACTGCGGTTACGACCTTACCCGACATCATAACGCCATGGCCGACGCTTACGCCTGTGCCCATATCGCCCTTACGATGATGCGGGAAAAAGAGGTCGATACCTTGGAGGCGCTTATGGCTTCCTGCTACTCTAGGTAACTATGGGGTGTTTTTCCCGGCTATTTTATCCACCACGACAGCGATAGCGCCATCTCCCGTCACGTTGCAAGCGGTGCCAAAACTATCCATGGCAATATAAAGGGCGATCATCAACGCTTGCAGTGTCTCATTGAATCCCAGCATACTTTGCAAGATACCCAAAGCGGCCATAATAGCCCCTCCCGGAACCCCCGGAGCCGCTACCATCGTAATTCCCAGCATCATGATAAATCCGCTGAAATTGGAGAAGGTAACCGGTTCTCCCGCCATGATCATGATAGCCATAGCGCAAGCTACGATTTTCATGGTGCTACCTGCCAGATGGATCGTGGCGCAAAGCGGAACGGTAAAGATCGCTATATTCTCCCGTACGCCATTCTTGACAGCCTGCGCAAGTGTCACGGGAATCGTGGCGGCGGAGGATTGGGTCCCCAGAGCCGTAGCGTAGGCCGGTAACATATTCTTCAAGAGGCGGAGCGGATTTTTCCCGGCTATGGCTCCGGCTATCGTGAATTGGATCAATAACAATAATACATGTAAGACAAAGATGACTATGATAACCTTGAGGAACATCGTGATAATACTCATGACTTGTCCGCTCACGGTCATGTTCAGGAAGATACCGAAAATATGGAGCGGTAATAACGGGATGATAACCACCTCGATTAGCTTAATGATAATTTCCTTGAAATCCGTGAAAGAGTCACGCAGGGTGGTTCCCGCTATATTAGAAAGCCCTAGGCCAATCGTAAAGGATAGCAGCAAGGCTGTCATGACATCCATTAAAGGCGGCATATTTACCACGAAGTAAGGTGTCAGCATGAAATCTTCCGGATTCTCCATCGCCGTCAATTCCGTGTTGGTCGGTAGTATGTGCGGGAATATAGCCGATCCGCTCAGGAACGTGAAGAAACCTGAGAAGACTGTTGAACCGTAGGCGATCAAGGCGGTTATCAACAATAGCTTTCCGGCTCCTTTACCCAGATCTCCGATAGCGGGAGTCACCAGCCCCAATATGATTAGAGGGATGGAGAACGATAGGAAGTTGCCGAACAATGAATTGAAGGTTACAAAGATACGTGCGATTCCTCCCGGTAAAAACTGGCCGAACAATACGCCGGCGGCGATAGCGATAACGACTTTAGTTAACAATGATACTCTGATCTTCTTCATGGTGTTGCTTTATTTTGAAGCCAATGGCGGCCATCGTAATACTCATCAACGGACTGATCAGGTTAAAGAAGCAATAAGGAAGATACGTCAGGGTCGCTACGCCTAATATCGTGGCTTGCGTCATGCCGCAGGTGTTCCACGGTACCAGCACGGACGTTACGGTTACGGAATCTTCCGTCGTACGGCTTAACAGGCGACTCTCATATCCTTTTTTCTTGTAGATATCCTTGAACATATTTCCGGTAAGGATAATGGATATGTATTGATCGGCCGTAACGATATTCAAGAATAAACCGGAGAATACGGTAGACGCCACCATGCCGACCCTCCGTTTCATAAAGCGCAGGAATACGGACGTAAGGCTTTCCAGCATACCGCTGGCCGTCATGGAACCACCGAAGCACATGGCGCAGATGATCAGCCAGATCGTATTCATCATACCCGCCATACCCCGGGTGGCGACCAAGCTGTTCAAGGCCTCGTTGCCCGTATCGATTTGGGTACTCCCGTAGAATGTCATGAATAATCCCTTAAACAGGGAGGAGGCATCCGCTACCGATGCTCCCGCTACCTCTTGCAATAAATGAGGCTGGAAAAAGATCGCGAGCACCCCCGCCATCGCTGTCGAGATAAACAAGGTGATCAACGACGGTACTTTCTTGGCGATTAATATACCCGTTACCACCGGTACGATCAGTAGCCAGAGCGAGATATTAAAACTTTCGTTCAACGAGGCGGCAAACTCGGCTATTTGCCCAGATGCGTTCGAGGTATGCGTAAAACCCGCTATGGTAAAGATAATCAACGTGATCACCATAGACGGTATTGTTGTAAGCATCATATACCGGATATGGGAGAACAAAGGGGTATGCGTTACGGAAGAGGCTAATACCGTCGTGTCCGAAAGCGGTGAGATCTTATCCCCGAAATAAGCGCCCGAGATGATCGCCCCGGCTACCCACCCCGTAGCGAAGCCCTGTGCCTCACCGATACCCATCAAGGCGATACCGATCGTGGCGATGGTAGTCCACGAGCTACCGGTCATAACGGATACGACAGCGCAGATCACGCAACAAGAGGCCAGAAAGAAACTCGGATGGATGATTTGCATCCCGTAATAAATCAAGGTCGGGACGATACCGCTGATCATCCAGCTACCGGATAAAGCGCCAATCAACAATAGGATAATTATAGCTGTGGCCACTCCCAATATGTTTTTACATATCGCCTCTTCTATATCACGCCATTTGACTTTGCAGAAGATCATGGCCAAAAGGGAGGCGACCGCTGTGGTGGTAAGTAATACGACTTGGCTTCCGCCGCTCAACGCGTCGCTGCCAAAAGTGCGTATGGTTACAAACAAAAGAGCTACCAGCACGAGGATAGGCACTAGTGAAAGTAGAGGGGAGGGCATCTTCTTAAGATGATTTTCCATTGTTCATTCAGTCGCTTAAATAATGATGGTGCGAAAATACTAAAAATACCTTGAATAACGCTATGAATTATAGATTGATTTCCTTATTTCACAGTCTTTTGGACGATCTTATAACCGGTTGCCGCTATAAGAATGCTCATAAACGGGCTGACGATATTAAAGATGCAATAAGGGAAATAAGTCCAAGTAGATACGCCAAGGATTGTAGATTGTGTCATACCGCAAGTCGTCCACGGGATCAGCACGGAGGTGACGGTGACGGAGTCTTCCGTTGTCCGGCTAAGCAGGCGGCTCTCGAATCCCCGTTGCTTATATACTTCTTTAAACATTTCGCTGTTCAGGATGATGGCGATAAACTGGTCCGCCGTGCAGATGTTCAAGGATAATCCGGACACGACGGTAGAGGCGACCATGCTGGTACGGCCTCGCATGAAATGCAAGAAGATACGTGTGATGCTTTCCAGCATGCCGCTAGCGGACATGGCCCCGCCGAAACACATGGCGCAAATGATCAACCAAATCGTGTTCATCATCCCGGCCATTCCCCGGGTAGAGACTAGAGAGTTCAGGGCCTCGTTGCCGGTCTGTATCTGCGTGCTGTCATAGAAAGTCATCAGCAGGCCTTTGATATAGGCGATAATTCCGCTATCCGTGATCCCGGAAATCTCCAATAAGGCGTTTGGCTGGAAGATCAAGGCGAATATTCCGGCGAGTATGGAAGAGGCGAAAAGCACTACGATCGAAGGTGTCTTCTTGGCGATCATGATTCCGGTAACGATCGGTACGATCATAAGCCAAGGCGTGATATGGAACGAGCCTTTCAAGGCTTCGGAGAAAGCGGCTATCGATCTTGCAATGAAAGACGGCGATCAAAGAGCAGATCGAGGTGGCTATCAATAATACGATTTGGCTGGCTCCTCCAAGGGAATCGCCCCGGAAAATATAGATGGCTACGGCCAGCATGATGACTAATGTCACTACGGGTAGTAAAGAGATCGCGATGGAGGGTGTCCGGGGCTTTTCTGCCATGGGTTTATTCACGTCGTTTGTTATTTATCATGGATAATCCGAATAAATTCTTTATACGGACTTGCCTTGTGTTATCGATTCTAATTAATTTCGCTGCAAAAATAAAAAAGGATTTGGATAGGAGGGTAACTTATGGTAGTAAATAATCGGTTAGGCTATTTATTTGTCTTTTTGGGGATGAGTATGGCGCTATATGCCCAGCGAAAGACGGAAGCGATCCGTTATGGCGATCTGGATCAGTGGGTGGTACGTAAGATCACGGAATCGGCTATTATCGGGAAGGAGACGAAGACACTTTACTGCGTTGGCCCTACGGATACGATTATCGGAAATAGACCTTTTGAGTCGAAAGCTTCGCCTTGGGGCAGTTCTAACGTGATGGCAAGGGTGAGCGGGATTACGAAAGCTAGCGTCAGTGTCTACCCCGAAAGACGGGATGAGGGGTATTGCGCACGGCTGGAGACGGGTATAGAATCGATCTCGGCGATGGGTATCATGAACGTGAAGGTGCTGGTCGGTGGATGCCTCTATCTCGGCCGTTTTCAGGAACCGGCGAAGAATTCTTCGGAGACGTGGGGGCAGATCGTTTGCGGTATCCCGTTTCACCAAAAACCTACGTCCTTGTTATTCGATTATAAGGTGAAACTCTCCGGTGATCCCAATCGTATTAAATTGAGCGGTTTTAGCAAGAGATCGGAGGTAAATGGCATTGATATGCCTTTGGTGAATCTCTTTCTTCAGAAGCGTTGGGAAGATAAGGACGGGAACATATATGCTAAGCGTATCGGTACGCTGGTAATCCGGATGGATAAAAATACGGATTGGATAAACGATGCCAGTTTCACGATCTTATACGGCGATATCACGAAACGTAGCGATTATGAAGAATATATGGGGTTTCAACTCGGTGAGTCCGCCCGTTATAGCTTGAACAGCAAAGGCAAGAATGTGCCCATCCAAGAAATCGGCTGGGGAACGGAGGACGATGAGGTAACCCATATGATCTTAGAGTTCTGTTCCAGTCACGGAGGCTCATACATAGGGTCTCCGGGAAATACCTTTTGGGTAGATAATATCCGGTTGGGATATTGAGCCTATTATCGTTGAAACCCTATGGTATTTATCTCCGGTCTTGATACAGAAGCCAACAAATGAAGCGTAGCTTGTTTTATTCTATGGTTTCGTGATCAGAATATAATAGTCTGATATTAGCCTCTAATATTCTGAATCCACTCCCATGATCGTGCGGCATACCATATTTGGGGCCAGATTTATAGCTCCCGATTCTTATATCATACATTATCTTCCCTTCGGTTAAGAGTGATATAAAACGCTCAAATGATGGCTCTGTATATATATCGGCTTTATTGAAGTAGAAGAGTTCCTTACCTCCTTCTTTTTTCGTTTGGGCAGTTACATATAATAAGTTCTTTAGCTTCTTTGTTAGTGCTTTTTGAATGTCTTGATAGGTGTAACCTACGCTACAATCTAACAGCTCTTTTGTATTTAAGTCAAATACTCCTATTAATATTGTCTTGGAGACAGGGTTGTTTAGGAGTTTAAAAGAATATTTCTTCATATATGTGTTATAGCTATTTGCAAACATAGACGTATGCAAGCTATTTATAGATGGTGCATCTTCATAAGGTGTGCCAAATTTATCTTTTAAATAAGCATTCGCACGTTTGGGAAATGAGGGGCTTTTAGTGAATAGGGTAACGTAAGAGCATGAAGCGCCGCGATGAGATTTTATTTCGAATCCAGCTAAATCGGGCTCGTCTAAATTGTTCTCGACAACTCCGATGTAATCTTCAAATGTTTTTCCAATCCCAGTATTGTTGGCTCTATTGCTTGGAACATATTCCAAGGATTTAACCTCTTTGAACTTTGAAATAATAAAATCCTTATTCTCCATAACGTATTATATTAAATATGAGTAAGTCAATAATATCTCTATCTTTGGAAAAATCTTCCTCTGATATGAATAGCTGTTCTATGGTAATGTTGAAATAGTGGCATATTTTATAGATCTGACTAAGGGTGTACTTATGTGGAAATTTAGGGCTTTCTATACTCCCTATTAAGCCCGGAGCCACTTCGAGGAGATTCGACAACTCTTTTTGGCTAACATTGTTGGCCTCTCTTAGCTCCTTTATCTTAAGGATGATTTCAAGTTGATACTCGGTCTTTCTAATCATTATTGTTATTTTTGCCCAAAAATATAGTTTTATATATGCTTATGTACTCACAATATGTGAGCAATTGAGTATATTTGCACTCACATAATATAAGTAAGGAAGGTATGTACAAAAGAACGATTGATAATAGGTGGAGCTTTAAGGATGCCGATACCAAAGAATTTACTCATTGCTATCATGCGTATCCTGCGATGATGATTCCCCAAGTAGCAAGAGCTCTAATAGAGGAATATAGGCCAGAGGATGGAGTTGAGCTACTTTTTGATCCATATATGGGAAGCGGTACATCGTTAGTTGAGGCTTCTATAAAAGGTATAAACGCGATAGGAACAGACCTTAATCCATTGGCTAGATTGATGAGCCATGTAAAAACAACCCATTATGATTTATCTTGTATCAGAGATACTTTTTCAATGATGCAAGCCTTGTTCTTTGAGTATTCTGAAGATAAGGTCAAGAATAAGAATTTCGATAATATTTCTAATTATACTTATTGGTATTCCAGAGATAGCCTTTTGCGCCTTTCTTATATTTATCAAGTAATTAATGAATGTGTGGCTTTAGATTTCGCTGATTTCTTTAAAGTTCCTCTTTCCGAGACTGTTAGAGAGGTATCGTTTACGAGGAATGGAGAATTCAAGCGGTTTAGGATGAAGGAAGAGAAAATTAAAGACTTCAAACCGGATGTCTTTCGATTGTTTGAAGAAAAGGTTATAAGAAATATAAATGGACTTGAGGAGTTTAATAGTATAAAATATCCATGTAATATAGGTATCTATGGCTTTAATAGTACTATAGAAATCCCTTCCGATATAATACAGCCGAATAGTGTTGATATGGTTGTAACCTCTCCGCCTTATGGCGATAGTAGAACAACCGTTGCTTATGGACAATTTTCAAGGTGGGCAAATGAATGGTTCAATTTTGAAAATGCTAAAACACTAGATAATCTCCTAATGGGGGGACGAGTTCAGAAAGAGGAACTTTTTGAGACTAAAAGCATTAAATCTGAACTGGACGAAATAAAGAGCATTGACCCAAAGAGAAATCTGGAAGTGGTCTCGTTTCTTAATGATTATAGCTGTTCTATAAAGAATGTCGCGTCTGTAATAAAGAGTGGTGGAGTCGTTTGTTATGTCGTAGGGAACAGAACGGTTAAGGGGGTTCAAATTCCATTAGATTACTTTACTGCTGAAATGTTTGAGAAGAATGGTTTTACACATATCGATACTATTGTTAGAGAAATACCTAACAAAAGGATGCCTTCCAAAACAAGTCCTACTAATGTGGCAGGGAAGAAGGTTAGCACGATGTGCAATGAATATATAGTCATATTGGAGAAGAAATAAGGAAAGAGGCTGTTTTATTTGACTGAATTGATAGCCAATGGCTCCCTGTGTCGAGTTCTTTCTTTTTGACAGTTTGTAATCTTAACGCCCGTAGAATCGATTATTGCGGGGGAATGTACAGCCTACTCTTAAATTTGAGTTAAAATATATTTAATCGCTTGTTGGATAGTTGGATATCAAAAGATGCTCTTTTGTTCTAGCGAAACTAGCTCATCCCAATTCCTATTTTATGGGATGAAAAACCTATCTCAATGGGTTACGATAGGGAAGTGACAGGGTTATGATGGCTATTCTTGATAGTTCACGACCCTATTCTTGACTATTCACGATGCCCAACGGCACTATTGGCGTTGCCAAACACGACCGATAGTGTAGGCTTTTGTCGATACTCGTGTGTAAAAAGTGGTACTTTGCCGCATAAAACGCCGCTTACAACCTCCTTTTTCCCATTATCTTGCCTCTTTTACGAATAGGCTATGTCACGATATGCGCTTTATTTCAGTCAAAAGGATTGTATGAATGCTGTTTTACTGACAGGGAGATTCGCAGGAAATAGTCTGTATTGGAAGCAAAATATAAATAGATAATTGAAAGTAGAAATGAATTGTTCTTTTAATGTACGCTCGTACATTAATGTATAGTTAAATACGTTGATATTTGAGAATTTTTTATGGGATAGAAACGACTAGTTTAAACGATCGATTCTTTTAGTCATTTGCAAAGGTACGCATTTCTTCGATACTTGCAACCCTTCCGAGCTATTTTTTTATCACTTATTCTCTTTCTTATCAATAGGATAGGTTATCCTCTACGAAACAACCGATTCTTTCAACAAACCTCCCGTTTCGACACTAAAAAAACGCAAGATTTAGACGATCGTTTAGACTAGTCGTTTTCGAGTAGTGGTCGATGATTTAAAGTGTTGAACGGTATTTAATTAACACTATTATTAATATTAAATTTTCGATTTATGAACAAAAAGTTTACAACGTTTCTGGCTAGTGCCATGCTTGTATCTGCTTTCTCGGTAGGTTCGGTAGCGGCATATGTTGGGGCTGTTGCTCCTGCAGAGGATGTAGTAACTTCTACTACTCCTGCGACAGTAGAGGGCAAAGATTTGGCAAAAGATCAAACAGTCTTGTTTATGAGCGGTAGCGATTTCTTGGCTGCTGGTAATGATAAGGCTGATTTTGGTAAGTTTGTTACAGTTTCAGGTACTGCTTCTACCTTTGAATTGGCAGACTTAAATCAAGCCATGTGGACAGTTTCCGCAAAGAAGAACAATCTGGGTGTAGATGTGTTCTCTTTCGTGAACAAGGCTACGGGTTTGTCGTTCGCTGTGGATCCTTCCATGGCTGTCGCTTCAGATAAGAAGAGTGAGGCTAAAGTGGCCACCTTGGGCGGTAGCGCTACGGAATGGGTTGTTAAAGACGAAACTTTAGTCTCTTATGTAGATGGTAAGAAGTTTGTTTATCTGGCAACTCGTGGTGAGGGTTCTGATAAGGAAATAATCTTAGTGAAAGCTGAGGAGGTTGGAGAAGACAAAGTCTCTATCTCTTTCAACAAGGATCAGATCCCAACATCGATGCAGTTGCATGCCGAGGATTTGAATAAGCTGTTGCAATCTGTTTCTGCTGAAGGTTATTTTGGCTTAAGTATGCACCCGAAGGTTTCAAAGGGAAATACAAACCATTTGACTGCTACAGCGTTGAAGGCAGTTGACGTTGAGGAAGAGGCTACTCTAGCCGCCACACCAACAGTTTCAGACTATGTGCAATTGCAAGTTAAGGACAAAAAAATTGATGGGGAGGATGCTTTTGTGGTAGTTGATACGGCTTATTATGAAGCTACTGAGGCTCCTACAATGCTGAAGTTTGGTTACGATAAACTTGGTGCCAATAAACGTGCGGAAGGTTCTTATCAATTTAAATTCACTTATAACGCGCAGAAGAATGAGCTGTATGCTCAAGTTAAAAAAGTAGTTTATATGCTTACTGCCAATTCTGGTAAAGCAACTGAATATGCTAAAGATATCAAAGAGAATAATGATAACTCTTGGTGGTCTGTAAAAGAAGGCTTTTCTTCTTCAAACGGAAAAACAGAATTAAGTACAGCGGAAAATCAATACATCTACTTGGCTAACTTGGGTGGAAACAAGTTGTTGACAGTAAACACTAAAGAGACTCAGAAAGGTGAAAAACCGTCTCCGGAAGATCAACGTACGAAGATCACTTTGGGAACGAACTTCACAGGATTGGTTCCGACGACTTTGGCTGATGGCGTTTATATGATTCAGTTTAAGGCCGGTGGTTCTGATAGAGACGAGCTGAAGGGTACTTATGCGTTGGCAAACTTAGCAGGAAACTTTGGTTGGGCTAAACAAGCTGAACGTCAAGACTTCAATCATATGCCAGCAGCTCAGTGGGTTGTAACGAAGAATGGTATATCTTCTACTTCTTCTATCAGCATTCAGAACCGTGAGTTCAATGATATGGCAGAAAAAGGTGCATATAAAGCTGTTGGAATTCCGGAGAATGTCCAGCTGTATGCCGTTAAGGACAGCAAGGACGTATTCTTTTATACAACGAATGATGAGAATGAATCTGTCGCTGATACCGTAAGCTTCGTCGCTATCAAGGACGCTAAGGATTTGAAGATCGGTTATCGCTATGTGCCCGAGGATTCTGCTATGGTTCAGACTTATGTATTCAATTACTTGCATGGTCTGGCATTAGACAAATATCTGTATACTCCTGCCGGTAAGGATTCTATCGTTCGTGTAAACGAGAATGGTGATAAGACAAACTTCCGTTTGGTGGTAGTTGCTAAGGATGATAACTATGGTGTTGGCGATAGCTTGGTAAGAAATGTTTACCAGATCAAGAATGGCGAAAGCTACTTAACATACGACAGCAAAGCTAAGAAGTATGTTCTAGGTTCTACCCCGACTAACTTCTTCTTGAAAGAGAACAACTGTATTGATGGTAAGCACTATTATGCTTTGGTTGAGGCTGTAATACGTGAATACAAGGTTGTGGAAGGTGATAATATCTATTCACCGGAATATAACAGATTCAAGTCTACCGATGAGGTAACAATCGATGGTGAGAAAAAAAATGTCCCGACATTGGCTGCAGGGAAGACTACTCCTTTGTTTGATAAGGATGGTAACTATTTAGTGAAGGATAACAGTATTATCAAGAAAGCTTTTGTCTATAAAGCAAACTCTAAGAATAAGAATATTATTGAATTGACAGAGATTGTGTTAGATAATAATACTACTCCTCAAAAAGATAAATCTTATTATGCTTCTAGTGCCGCTCAAAACGGTTTGAAGGCTTCTGTAGATGACAATACGTTGGATTTGACTCAAGGTTCTACGGATGATAAGTTTGTGGATGGTAAAAATCGTGAGATCCGTACTTCCGCATTCGCCGTTGTGACAGATGATTCTCCATTGTATCGTCGTTTCAACAACGCTGCGTTGAATGAGAGCGAAACCGCTGATAGCTTGTTCTTCGTAGAGAAGATCCGTAAGGAATACTTGATGGATGAGTGGAACAAGAATTTAACGGACAAGACTGTTGATTATGTAGGTATCTGGAATAAGGAGAAAGCTGATGGCAAGTTGGCGTTCATCGTTGATACCGCATGGGTAAATCGTGGTGCCGGTACTATCAAACCTCAGTATTTGGTTTCTGTGGCACGTGACGATCAAGAAGGTACTCCGGGTATTCCTTGTACGTATGAGCATAATCACTTCGATAACGCAGGTAATCCTGTTAGTGCCGCTAATTGCTCACACGCAACTAAAGCACATCCGGGTTTCAACTATGGTAAGTATATGGTAAGCTTCGCCGACTCCGCTCGTATCAAGGGTAAGGAATATAAGACTCCGTATATGGATATCGATGCAGGTTACACTCGCGTAGGTTTCGTGAAAGCGATCCATTATGGTGACAGTTTGTATGTATTGACAAACGGTTTTGAGAAGATGACTCCGGCTGAGTTGGATGTTGAGACGATTATCGCTAATTACAAGAAGGCCGGTTTGGAGAACTTCATCGTAAACTTGCAGGGTGACAACCATAAGAACGTTACTTGGTCATTCCGTTACGTAAATCCTGATAAGGCTGGTGCTGTGACAGAAGAAGGTGAAGCAAATGAGTTTTTGTTCGAGTCTAACATCTATAACGAGAATGGTGCTACTTCAACAGGTAAGGCTACTGAAGGTTTTGATAAAGCTGTAGCCGGTTCTATCGCTCCTCAATACGCCGCATGGTTGAAGATGCAAAACGGTTGCTTGGTATTGACTCGTGGCGACTCTGAATTCAATGCTGCTAAGACTGGTTCTGACGGTGCCTTGATCTTCAACGCATACCAGAAGACTGACGCTGAGGATATGGTAACATCTATCGAAGGCGCTAACGCTGAAGGCGTATCTATCGTAGCCGGCAACGGTACTGTAACCGTTCAAGGCGCAGCCGGTAAGTCTATCGTTATCACGAATATCTTAGGTAAGGTTGTCGCTGAGACTGTTCTTACCTCCGATAACGCTACAATCGCTGTACCTGCCGGTATCGTAGCGGTAGCTGTTGACGGCGAGGAAGCTGTAAAGGCAATCGTGAAATAAGAAATAAACGAAATAAGATAATCATACAATTCCCGTGCGGGTATCGATCCAAGTAATCCGTGACGGATGAACAGGCGGGAATTGGATTAATATTAATACTAAAGTAATAAATTAAAGTTCATCCGTAAGTACTTCCGTGAGGATGGAAACGGATAAAAGACAAGGGGAGACGGTATTACACTGTTTCCCCTTATTTGTTGATAAGGATGGGTAAGGGCTTTGTTAGCGAAATGGACGGTATTCGATCTTTTTAATCGATATAAGGTAGATATCGTGACACACTATTTTTGAGAGAGGTATAAAGTAGGGGAGATCGGAGGGGTATAAATAGCCTTTTTCATGCAAAAGGACCACTTTTTACACACGACAGGCGGTAAAAGGCAACACGACTAGTGGTGTTTGGCAACGCCAGTAGTGCCGTTGGGCATCGTAAACAGTCATGAATAGGGTTGTTAGTACTCATGAATGGGCATCGTAACCCTGTTATATCCCTGTCGTAACTCAATGAGATAGCCCGGATAAGCTATAGGATATGAATTAGGATGAATTAAATTCGCTAGGATAAAAGGCTGTTTTTAACTAATGCGGTATAAGACAAATGATTGCTAATATTTTTTCTCGTATTTGGGGATAAGCTGTACGTTTGCCCGAAAAAAGTGATTCTCCGGCAGTTGAGTTTACAAATTGACAAAATGCCAAGGCCTCCGTTTATGAGTTTATAGGATGTAGGATAATATCCTATCTAAATAATCTTGCCGTTTATAGCCTGTTGGAAAATCGTTTCCACCCCATAGGTTATACTTCTCTAATGTCTTAAATCTATCGTCCATACTCGAAACTTTTCCCGTTAAGAATAGGATATACCCTCAAAAAAATAACGGCAACCGCCTTCCGCCGAAAGCCAAGTTGCCGTTCAAAGTTAGGAATAAGGTTTGGTTTGTTCCTTTGTAATGATTCTAACATTAATATGTAATGAGAGTTTTCTACATTTTATCGATACAAAAGTAAATGCCACTTGTTACGATTTGATTACGGGAGTGTTACATTTTTAGTAAAGGTCTCGCCAAATCGGTTGATAACCTTGATCTGTACGTCTTTGACTCCGGCAGAAGGGTGGCAACGGAATAAGTGCGATGTATGATATCCGGAAGGTTTTCCGTGCATGTCGATATAGTCTTGGTCTTCATCATCGAATTGCTCCATGCGACCTTTCTCTATGCCGTTTTCGCTCCATGTAACTTGGTAGGTCGGGTCCCAATCCCATACGTTCACCACTAGGTAATCCGCTTGCGATTTGAACTCATTCGGCTTATAAACCCTGAATTGATAATCCGAATCATGGCCGGTTGCCTTATAATACCAAGTAGCGGTATTCCCTTTCACCTCAACGACCAGATAACCGTTCGGGGCGCCGCACCGGTTTACATGGCCGGCCCACCAAGCTCCGCAAGCGGCTCCGATATTATGCTCGTACAGATTCGGTGTGACTTGGTTGTTCTCGAAGAAATGCGTATGCCCGGCGAAGATATGGACATTATAAGGGCCGACGATCTCTTTCAGGCTCTCAGCGTCCTCGGCGTTTCCTCCCCCTTTATCCGTCTGGTTGAATACCGGGGCATGTACGTTGATAAATACAAGTGTCCCGGGTTTAACGTAACTTAGGTCGTTTTTCAGCCATTCCAGTTGTTCCTTTCCGAAGCGTTCGTCATATTTCTTGTCTTTATAATAATCAATATCTTTTAAGGTGATGATATGTGCATCCCCGACATTGAACGAATAATTGTAAGGGCCGAAATGATCCTCGTAGATACGCTCCGCGTAGCTCTCCTCGGTTACCTTTTGATTGGATAAGGCCGGGTAACGTAAGTCGTGGTCGTGATTGCCGATCACGGAGAACATCGGGATGCCTAAGACCGAGACCGCTTCCTTATAAGGAGTGAATAAATCCATGCGATCCCAAGTAATGTCTCCCAGCGCCATTCCGTAGACCTCTTTTCCTTGGTAGCGCTCTATAGTCTGTTTCAAGTCGGGGATGGTCTCTTCACGGAAACGTTTCATCTGCCGTTCGTCGATGGTCTGAGGATCGGAGATTGCCAAGTAGACAAACCCGTCGATTGGCTGTTTCCTAGGGGTGAGCGTAAAATCATGTTCATTGATCTCCTTACTTTTATCAAGTTGCTGATAGAAAAGATCCGGTATACCTTTTGTTTGCTCGATCTCGTAGTCACCCGGTACGGAGAGGTAGACAAAGCGGCTTTTGTCCAGATTCGAATCTAGGCTATATTCTCCCCGCTCATTTGTTTGCGTGAAATTATAACCATCCGTAACGACTACGCCTTGTAGCGGTTTGCCTGCCGTATCGGATACAGTGCCTCTTACGGTAGCGGCTTGCGCTATCCAAGTGGATAACGCAAGTAAAAGCGTGAATGATAAGAATTGTCTCTTCATCGTAATTTTTTTTATGATTTGAATATAGAATATGTTAGTTAGAATTTATAACGTACGCCGATTTGAATCTGCCAAGGGTTTCCGTTCATATTGGATACACCCGTGTTTTTGTTTACGTTATATACGTATTGCTTCTTCTCCGCGTCAAAACTCTTGATGGAGTAGATATTCTGCTTGCCTAGATTATGTCCGGCACCCCAGTCCTTGTTCAGCATATTCAGGAAATTGAAAAAGTCTATCGAGGCCTCGATGGAATGAGTCTTATAGATCTTGAAGTTCTTGTTCAAGCGCAAATCGAAAGTACCGTAGAAGCCATTTACGCCACCGTTACGCTCGGCAACCTTCCCATAGTTTTTACGGATATAATCTTTTACGCTCTTCTCCGCTTCCGGATTGTCCAAGATCGCTTGGATACCCTCACGAAGATATTGAGGCGTATTACTATCGTTCGGGTCATAAATATAAGCCAAGTCATTAGATGATACGAAATCACCGTTCATATTACCACTAACCGCTAAAGAGTAGCGGGTCCCACCGATCCCGGAGAAACGCAAGCCTACGCTGATCCCCCAGAAAGAAGGAGCCGTACCGTAGAATACGACCTTATGGCGGAATTGGTTGTCCGAGTAAGTCATGGTGCTCAAATCACGAGGATCATCTTTTACCATCAAGGCTAGGGTCGCTGTATTCGCTACGTTTCCGTTGTAAGAGGTGTTATCCTTGGAATCGTTCCACGTATAGCTGAAAGAAAGCTCGCCATCCTTGAAATAACGCCAAGTTCCATCTACGACGAACGCGTATTGGTTGATTTTTCCATCGCTGATTAATTCCAGCACACGGCCTACCTTATCACTTTTACGTCCTTGCATCCAGTCGGTCGCTCCGTTCTCGGTATTGATACTCTCGGCGGGGACGAACACGCCACGATTCCCCTCTGCGGCGATACGGAAGTAAGGCTCGTCCACCATATTACGGTCTACGTACATATAATTATGGCGTGCCCAGTTGGCGTAAGCACTGATACCTACCCGCAAGCGATCGGAGAAGAAATGTGTGTAGCTGGCGTTCAACTTATATACTACCGGTACACGGGCATCCTTACTATTCATATTGATCGTGCTGATCTTTTGGATATTCGGGTTGTTGAATAAATCAACGCCCGGAGCGGTAGAAGGATCTTTTCGGTATGCCGGGAAATTCGGTGTCGGAACCAAATTGCCTTGTATATCCACGGACGCTACCTTCGTACCGTCGAAGAGCATATTGTTGATCATGGAATAGTTGTTTAAATCCGAACCGAAGATACCGGCGCCAAGGCGGATAATATCTTGATGTTTATCATTCACGTCCCACGTGAATTGAACGCGGGGTTGCAACTGGAAGGTGGAGATTACGTTGTCTGTACGTAAGCCTAGTTCGTCATAAACGGTCTGGTTAAAGTTCGCATGGTTGAAATAGCGGGTATAATCCGCACGGATACCGGCCATGACCTCGAATCCGGTGAAAAGCTTCGTTTGTAATTGTCCGTAGATAGCGGAGTTCAAGGTATTCATCTTTACGGTAGGATCATCTACCAAGGCGATTTCCCGGGCATAGCGGTAAGGAGTCATATTCTCGAAATTATCCAGTCCCGTGAAATAAAACCGTCCGTTCATCTCACTGCCGTAGAGTGATTTCATATTGGTGTACATGAAGTCCGCTCCGAATGTATAGTTGATGCGGTCCGTATTATAATACATATTGTCTACCAATTGAAGTACATTATCCTTGAAATGTTCGGGAGCGTAGCGTTGACCTCCAAGTTGGATGGAAGTGTACATGCTCTTGTCACCAGATATAGATTCCACGTTCTCTACGATTGCTCTTGGGATATTAGAGCTTGGCAATTGCTTGTTCGGGGTCGTGGCCTCGTAAACCAAGAAATGTTGAAGCTTCAACTCGTTGGTCAGCTTTGGGCTTAATACCGAGCGTAAGGTAGCGAGTAAGCTGTTGTTATGCGATTTGCGGTCGATCCAAACCTCGTAAAGATTGATACTGGAGTTATCGCTCTCGCTCTGTTTATTATCCTCGTTGATGAAATTATTGCGAATGGTTAACAAGTTGGTTGCGTTTAACTGCCAGTCGATACGTGCGAAGACCGCGTTCGTCTGCTTCTTCTTACCGAACTCCCCGAATTGAGGCTCATTCGAGACTCCGTATTTAGTACGGGCGATATCCAGATAACGGTCTAGCGTAGATTGAGTGACATTATAGCGAGACTCGTCCGCCGCCGTCTTGATATCCGCTATATAAATCGGACGGGAATCCTGTTGGTGATCCCATACGACATAGAAGTGCGCACGGTCTTTCACGATCGGGCCTCCCAAAGAGAAACCATATTGATAGGTAGAGAAGTCGGAAGTCGATTTATTTCCCCGTATATCATAGGAGCTGGATAACCAATCGGCACGACCGAACCCGAATACACTTCCGGTGAAAGTATTGGTTCCTGATTTCGTTACAGCGCTCACGGTGCCGCCCCCGGAACGTCCGTTGGTCACGTCATATTGATTGGTTACCACCTCAAACTCGCGGACGGCTTCCATGGATATCGTATAAGCGCCGGAAGTCGTTCCGCTCGCTACGGTTCCTTTAGCCGTCATACCGTCGATGGTGTAATTCGTTGAGGATGATAATTGCCCGGCGATATTTCCTCCGCTACTCAATGGCGAGAGATCCATCAGGGAGGTGAAGTTACGGCCGTTTACCGGAAGCTTCGTGATATTTTGAGCGGAGATAGATGTTGCCGCGCCGATCTTCGGAACCATGTTCTTCAAGGAATTAGCGACTACCTCGACAGCTTGGATCTCCACCGATTCCTCCGCTAGCTTGAAATCCACTCGAAGCATATCCCCTTGGTTCAATGCGTATCCTGTCTTTTTCTGTTCCCCATAACCGATATAAGAAGCTGTAACGGTATAAGGAGAACCTAGCGGAAGCTGCTTGATGGTGTATTCTCCTTTATCATTCGTGATAGAGCCCGTGAAGAATCCGGTAGATTCATTCTTGACTTGGATCGTGGCTCCGATCACTGATTCCCCTTTATTATCCACGACCGTACCGGTGATAATGGCTTGCGTTCCTTGTGCGAATAGGAGAGCCGGTAAGCAATTAAAAAATAACAAACAGGCAAGTAACCTGCAAGTAATTCGTTTGTTAAACATCCTCATAACAATCTTTTTAAAATTAAACCTAAATATCTTTTACGGCGCAAAAGTAAGTGTCCGGTTTTGCAAAGAGATTACATCCGTGTGTAGGTTTAAATAAAGAAAAAAGCCTAATGAAGGATATCCATTAGGCTCAACGAGAAAATTATAAATGTGTCTATAAGGAAGAAGGTTAGTCCTCATCCAACGTTTTGATAATGCTAGATGCTATCTTGGATGAACTCTTGCGGCTGCTCTTTCTGAGTTTATCCGGATTCTCAAGATTCATACAGGTAAAGAAGTTATTCCCCCGATATACCTCGTTTTTATCTTTATCGAATAGGGTATAGCTGACGATATGGAAAAGTGTGCGCAACGGTTGGTCTTGCCATTTAAGATAATGCTGGTTTAATACCAGCAGATAATCAGCGTCGGCATTATCCAATACCTTTTGTAACTCTTCGGTCGGCACGGCTGAAAGATCGGAATAGCAATCCTCGCTCTCCCCGTTCACCTTGATCTCATTCAGTACCTGTCCGGTCACTTGTGTAGCGTTTGCCGGGATAAACTTACAATCTCCGTTCTTTACGGATGCGGCGATATTCTCGGCGATGATCGTATTATACGTTTGGTCGATACTATCCGCTTTCATACCGGTCTCTTCGGCGATCATCCCATTGTAGAAATAGTTTGATTTCACGTTATCGTGCAAACCTACGATGAGAATTTGCTTTGCATGATAATTGTCACCTTCCTTCTTACTTTCTTTAGCGTTCGCTGCTATAGAAGTTACGGCTAAAAAGAACATAACCGTAAAGATTCTGATTTTAAATAACCTTTCCATGATTCTTCTATTAAATTCTGTGTCTATTAATTTCGGAGGCAAAGATATTAGGGGGGTGTTGCAGGGATATTACGGTTGTATAAAGTAATAGTTACTTAATAATTGAAGGCGTATCAAAAGGTATCCCTTTTCTTTGGGATAGGGGGTAGGGATACCTTTTGATACACCTTCAAATGAGTGAGGGTAAGATCGCTTTATGAGAAGCCGTTTATGGCGATCTTTTCTTTTCTGACGTGTTCGTTTTGATATATCTCCGGTGTGGAGACAGTGTTGTCTCCGTTCATCAATAGGCGGGCGATGACCCGCTCGTAAAGGGTAACTACATGTACCTCATGTTTTATTGATTTACAATTCACTCGCTATGAAAACGACTAGTGAAAACCTTCGTTTTTTTCAGTCGTTTCTATTATGAGCTGATAAAGTAATTTATATAAATATACTCAATATTGCTATCTTCTGAATTTCTTAAATGTGCATGATTTATTTATTTTCTAGTTATTGAGTGCTTGTTATATTTATTATATATTTGCGGTACGCAATAAAAAACAACTGTTGTGGAAAATGGAGAATATATAGCAAAGAAAACTTCTTCTGAGTCTGTTAAGCAACTTGGTTCGAATTCTCATTTGTCTCCATTTTTTGCGGACAACCGTTCAGAGTATACAGCTCAGACCAAGCTGATAAATTCGATAAGTACCCAAGGAAAGTCTCTTACTACGATGCAGCGGAAAATTAATAATATGGGGTTAGAGCTTGAATTAAAAGGAGTAAAGGTGTTGACTGATAAAAGACAGGAACTTCCTAAGGCCATATAATAGACGATGGCCAGCATATAACGAACGATTCAGGGAACTTGGAATTAGTAAGTGTCCCAACGCCTGATAGGGACAATCTGCATGGGCAATTAGACGCAGGGATATCTTATATGAAGGAGAAACAGGATCGAGCAATTACTGAGAATCCCTATTGTGAGGGAATGTATTGTTTTAGGCCCAATGCGAAGTCCGTGCATCATTTTAAGGCGCATCCTCAACTTACTCTTGAGTTATCGAAGGATAGTTTGGCTGAATTCAGCGATAGGTCTTATTCTGGTATAACTTATAGGAAAGGATTACTGCCTATGAAGGGGGAAGACGGTAGTGTCCTGTTTGACTCCACGAGCGATGGAAGTGATCCAAGGCATTTCCAATATTCGTTTACGGGGCTTGCTTCATATGAGTTTACTGGTCACGGCCTCGGCTTATGTGAAGCAATTCTCAGCTTTATACTATAAGTCCCGATTTGCGCTTTTGCCACGTACTTCATTAACGAAACTGTTTTATCAGCTCACTTCAGAGGAAAGAGATTCTTTTGTTAGTATAATTAGGACTATTATCGAGAATGTGCCGCTTTTCTTTCATTCGTTACCAATTGAAGAGCGAGCGTTGAGTGAAAAGAAAAGAGAGACAATAGGTAACTATTATAATGAGGCACTTGAAAGGGCGAGAGGACGGGAGGAGATTAAATCTGAGGCAAGCAAAAGGAGGGAATTTCTTAAGCTGACATCGGATGTATTCCAGGATCCGTCGCATGAATATACAATTTGGAATTTCGAGCCTCAAGTTCGTAATATATCAATTGCCGAGGAGTTAAATTCTATCTGTGGAATGGCTTTGATGTCGGCTAGAGAAGACGTAGAAGCTCCTGTTAAGTATGATGGAGTAAAAGAAGATAGACAAGTTGATTATTTATCCTCAAATACTATGGGAGCGATAAGTGATGTGGGAGGGTCTGTTGGAGCCATGGATTTACCTCTTATGTCGGATGGGATTTATGAGATACGCATGATGCCTTTCGTGGATATAAGAGATGTACTCATGGTACATAATTTGTATGATGATATTCTTGATTTTTATGAGCCTCCGGAGAAGTGATTCTTAGCAGGAAATTCCCGTTTATCCGTAAATATCTCGCATATTTGCCGTTACTATCATTATTAGTTTGTGCATGTAGAGCATACGGAGCGGGTCATCGATGGTTTGTAACCGATCTTCGTGGAACTTCCCAAGTTCACGTCCCACACCTGCTCGGAGAAAAAGATGCAGGTGCTGTGGCTCCGTTACCTAACAGAGATCGGCGAGAAGACTCGTGTGGCCCCCGATGAGCGGCAGGAGAACCTTGATATCAACAAGGCCTTGACCATCCTTGAGGAATCAGCTTTCAGCGGTGCTGAGCTAGCTCGATACGAGGGCTTCTGGGATATAGATCAACGTAGAAAACTCTTTATAATAGCAGTTGGCGCAAAGAGGTAACGGAGGGAAAGGTTGAAGGCCTTGCGGAAGGTCTCCGCATAGCAGCCTTGAACATGAAAAAGCAAGGGATGGATAACGCTACGATCGCAGCTTGTGCCGGCTTGGATATTAAAATCGTGGATTCGCTGTAAAGTCTATTATTTTTCTTACATTTGTAACATCACATTTTAATACATATCACTATGAAAGATAATTATATACGTTTTGACTGGGCTATAAAACGATTGTTGCGCCAAAAGGCGAATTTCGTGGTTTTGGAGGGATTCCTCAGTGAGTTGCTGAATGAGGATATCCGGATAGAAAGTTTGCTGGAAAGCGAGGCCAACCAAGAGGATGAGAATGATAAGTTCAATCGGGTAGACCTGCTGGCTCGTGATAGCAAGAATGAGTTGATTATCGTGGAGATTCAGAATACACGGGAGTTGGCCTATTTCCAGCGAATGCTGTACGGTACCTCGAAAGTGATATCTGAGTATATTCATATTGGCGATCAATATAAAGAAGTGCGGAAGGTCTATTCTATCAATATCGTTTATTTTGACCTGGGGCAAGGCGAGGATTATATCTATCATGGGTATACCCATTTCAAGGGGGTACATACCCAGGATGAGTTGCGGCTCTCCAAAAAACAACAGCAAACGTTTTCCCGTATTAACGCGGGGGATGTTTTCCCAGAGTATTACGTGATCCGCGTGGATGAGTTCAATCAAAAGGCGGTTACTCCTATTGATGAATGGATACAATACCTCAAAACCGGAGAGATCGCCGAGCGTCCCAAGGCGAAAGGCTTGCATGAGGCCTCAAGATTATTGAAAATGGATCAAATGTCTCCAGAGGATAGGGTCCGCTATATTCGCCACATGGACAATCTTCGCATTCAATGGGACGTACTAACTACAGCTCGGGATGAAGGTCTGGACGAGGGTAGAGAGAAGGGAATGGAAGAAGGGTTAAAAGAGGGGATAAAGGAAGGAATAAAAGAAGGAATAAAAGAAGGACGAAAAGAAGGAGTTCTTCAAACTGCCAAAAAACTAAAAGCGTTAAATGTCCCTATTGAGATCATTTCCCAATCCACCGGACTTTCTACGGAGGAAATCAAGAAACTTTAAGGAGATATAGAAACAGGGGTTGTTTTTAAGGTTCAAAGAACGCTAAAAACAACCCCCGTTATTTTTACTTATTATTCTCGATCCACTTGCGAGCGTTCACGAACGCCTCGATCCATGGAGTGACCTCGTCGTTCTCCTTACGGTCGGCGGGGTAATAACCGCACTGCCAAGGGAAGATCGCACGTTCGGGGTGAGGCATCATGGCTAAATGGCGGCCGTCCTTTGAGCAAACACCGGCAACGGACCAAGGAGAACCGTTCGGGTTGGCGGGATAGCCATCGTAGTTGTATTTAGCGATGATGTTGTACTCCTTCTCCTCGTAGGGGAACTCGAACTTACCTTCACCATGAGCTACCCATACACCCAACTTCGTGCCGCTCAAGGAGCCGAACATTACGGAGTTGTTTTTCGGGATCTCCAAGCTAACGAAGTTAGACTCGAACTTATGGGAATCATTGTGAACCATCTTATGCTTTTTCTCGTGCTCCGGATAAACCAAGCCTAACTCGGCCATCAACTGGCAACCGTTACAGATGCCCATGCTCAACGTATCTTTACGTGCGTAATAGTTGTCGATCGCTTTCTTGGCTTTCTCGTTATACAAGAAACCGCCGGCCCAGCCCTTGGCGGAACCTAATACGTCGGAGTTGGAGAAACCACCGCAGAATACGATGAAGTTTACGTCCTCCAAGGTCTCGCGTCCGCTAGCCAAGTCCGTCATATGGACATCCTTCACGTCGAAACCAGCCAGATACAAGGCGTAAGCGGTCTCACGCTCGCATTGCGTACCCTTCTCACGGATTACTGCGGCCTTGATGCCGTTCGGAGTGCGGCGTTCCGCTGAGAGTCCGTAAGAAGAAAGTTTTCCGGTAAAGTCCTTGTGGAACTTGTACTGTACGGGCTGCATCTTATAGTTCTCGAAACGGTTTCCGGCACAAACGCTTCCGCTCTGCTTTACATCCAGCTTATAAGAAGATTCGTACCATACGTCACGCATATAGTCGATACCGAAGTGATATTGGATGCCGTCTTTCGATACCAATACATGGCGCTCGTCGGTCGGTTTGGCGATGATGGCGAAACCTACGCCAGCTTCTTCCATCAACTTTTCGAATGCCTTCTTGTCCTTTACCTGAACCAAGATACCCGGATTCTCGGCAAACAGGATCTTCACGATATCGCTCTCGGAGATCTTATCCAAGTTGACATCCAAACCACCCTCTACGTTAGCGAAGCACATCTCTAACAGGGCGGTGATCATACCTCCCGCTGAGATATCGTGTCCGGCAAGGATGAGTCTCTTCTCGATCGCGTCTTGTACGGCGTTGAAAGCGTCACGGAAGTATTCCGGATCTTTCACGGTAGGAACCTCGTTACCCAGCTTGTTCAAAGCTTGGGCGAAGGCGGAACCACCCAGCTTCAAGGTATCGAAAGAGAAATCTATATAATAAATGGATGTATTCTTGTCTTGTGCCAATACGGGAGAGACGATCTTCTTGATATCGCTAACCTCGGCGCCAGCGGAGATAATCACCGTACCCGGGGCGATCACCTTGTCATCGCCGTACTTCTGCGTCATGGATAAGGAGTCCTTACCGGTCGGGATATTAATACCTAAGCTGCAAGCGAAGTCGGAAGCGGCTTGTACGGCTGTGTACAGACGGGCGTCCTCACCTTCGTTGCGGCATGGCCACATCCAGTTGGCACTTAAGGATACGCTCTCCAACTTATCTGTCAGCGGAGCGAATACGATATTGGTCAATGACTCGGCGATTGCCATAACGGAACCGGCGGCCGGATCAACCATGGCTACCTGGGGAGCATGACCGATAGAAGTTGCGATACCAGCTTTCCCACGGTAATCCAACGCTACGGCACCTAAGTCGCTCAACGGCAATTGTAATTCACCTTGACATTGCTGGCGGGCGATCTTACCGGTTACGGAACGGTCTACTTTGTTTGTTAACCAATCCTTGCAGGCTACGGCCTCCAATTGAAGTACGTTCTCCAAATAATGGTGAAGTTCGGATTCTTTGTAAACAACCGGTTGATAAGATTCAGTGACCGTATGGTCTGTCATAACCGTTCTAGGCGGTTTACCGAACATATATTCCAGCTTGATATCGATAGGTTTTACGCCGTCCGCTTGTTCGAAGACAAACTTCATGTCGTTAGTAGTCTCGCCTACCACATACATCGGGGCACGTTCACGATCCGCAATACGTTTTACACGGGCTACGTCTTCTTCTTTCATCAATAAGCCCATGCGCTCTTGGCTCTCGTTTCCTACGATCTCCTTCGCTGAGAGAGTCGGGTCGCCAATCGGCAATTTGCTCATATCGATGTGTCCGCCGGTAGCCTCAACCAACTCAGACAAACAGTTGAGGTGTCCACCCGCACCATGGTCATGGATAGAGACGATCGGGTTCTTGTCAGATTCGGCGATCGCACGGATCACGTTAGCCGCACGTTTCTGCATTTCCGGGTTGGCGCGCTGTACGGCGTTCAACTCGATACCGCTTGTATATTGTCCCGTGTTTACGGAAGATACGGCTCCACCACCCATACCGATACGGTAGTTATCGCCACCGATCACAACCACTTTCTCGCCCGGTTCCGGATCGCCCTTCAAGGCATCACGCATATTCGCGAAACCTACACCGCCGGCAAGCATGATTACTTTGTCGTAAGCGTATTTCTTATCGTTCTCCGTGTGCTCGAAAGTCAATAAAGAACCACAGATAAGCGGCTGCCCAAATTTATTACCGAAATCGGAAGCACCGTTGGAAGCCTTGATCAAGATCTGCTCCGGAGTCTGGTATAACCAAGGGCGGGGGTCTAAGATTTTCTCCCATTCGCGAGCGCCTTCCGTACGCGGGTAAGAAGTCATATAGACAGCTGTTCCCGCTATCGGCAAGGATGCCTTACCACCGCCCAGACGGTCACGGATCTCACCACCTGTTCCGGTAGCGGCACCGTTGAACGGTTCAACGGTTGTCGGGAAGTTATGCGTCTCTGCTTTCAAGGAGATAACCGTCTTGATATCTTTTACGGCGAAGAAATCAGGTTTGTCACCGGATAGGGGAGCGAATTGCTCTACCGTCGGGCCTTCATTGAACGCTACGTTATCTTTATAAGCGGAAACCAATTTATTAGGGTTCTCGGCGGAAGTCTTCTTGATCAAGTTGAACAAGGAACTTTCTTTTTCCTCGCCGTCGATGATGAATACACCTCCGAATATTTTATGGCGGCAGTGTTCCGAGTTTACTTGAGAGAAACCGAACACCTCGCTATCGGTCAACTTACGTCCCAACTTCTGGCTTACCTCGTTCAAGTAAGCGATCTCCTCTTGGCTTAGAGCCAAGCCCTCTTGTTGGTTGTACACTTCCAAATCCTCAATATAGACAATAGGATCCGGTTTTTTACTGATCGTGAAGATCTCCTGATTCAAGCCATTGTAGATACGTTGTAACATCGGATCGTGATCCGCGTCGCCAGAAGAAACAGGAAAATATTCCTCAATACGGGAAATACCGGTCAGGCCCATATTCTGGGTAATTTCAACGGCGTTCGTACTCCACGGGGTAATCATTTCCCGGCGTGGCCCTACGTACCAGCCTTCCAATGTTTCTGATTGAACAGGAGTTGCCTCGCTAAACAACCAAACCAGTTTTTGAGTGTCTTCAGGAGAGAAAGCGTGTGCGGCCTCTACAGCCAGCACCGTCTTTGTTGAAGATTGAAAGAATAGAATCATATCGTTGATTTATTAGTATTTATCACGAAATAACGAATAAGCCTCTTTTAGAGAGTGCAAAGATAATGATTTCCCGTGAATTATTATGTCAATACGTTTTAAAAGAAAAGAGGGCGGAACCTCCCGGTCTCGCCCTCTCATGTCCCCTGCATAGTGAAAAAATAAGAGTGTGTCTATGTTTACCAGCCTGCGTTTTGTTGTGCGGCTAGTGTGGGGTTACGTAATAAGTCGTTTTGCGGGATCGGCCAAATGAAACGTTTGTCCGTGTATGGAATGAACGCCTTGTTACTACCGAACCACTCGGATTTCACCTCACCACCTACCACGAAGGCACCTTGCCCTTTCGTGTTGTTGTACTCTATCTTAGCGGGGATACCTCCGGAAGGACAGAGGTCGTCCGCTGCTAAACGGTGAATGTCTTCCCAACGACGTCCCTCTCCGTGGAACTCGATACGTCGTTCCCAAAGGATCGCTTCCGTCAAGGCCTTCGTGTCGGCGAAGTCATTTGCCTTATACGTTTGGCTGGCAGGATCCGCCAAGGAGCGATCGCGTACTTCATTCAGTTTCTTCAAGGCCAAGTCCTTGTCTCCTTGACGTGCGGCAGCCTCCGCCTCATTCAGCAATACCTCCGCATAACGAATGATCGGGGCATATTCCTCACGTGTAGTCGGATTCTGATACTTGTCGCAGAAATAGTATTGGTCAGACTCCCGATAGAGTAATAGATTGCGTCGTTTGTCATCACCTCTCCAAAACTTGGAATTGTAAAGAATCGGAGAAGACGGACACATCGCACGGCCACCGTCGCGTGCCGACATCATAGAAGACATCGCGCCGTTCACGCTGGCATTGTCATCCGAGCTATTGGCGATCGAGAAGATAGACTCCATGTTATTTGAATAGGAGGTAAATGGAGTGGCGGGATCCGACTCCAGTTTGAAGCGACTATTTTCCAGCTTCTTCGCATCTTCGATTACGCCTGCCCAATCACGCATGTGCAGGTGTACGCGGCTTTTCAGTGCGATAGCCGCGCCTTTGCTCGCACGGGCGATCTTGTTGACTTCGATCACATCTGGAAGCAGGCTCTCCGCTTCGTCGAGGTCTTTCAATATCTGCGCATATGTATCTTTTACGGAAGAACGTCCGATTTGCAATTGGGTTTCCACTTGCGCAGGGTCGCTTACCGCGTTCAGATAGATTGGCATACCATAATTATTGTTGCCCTCCACGTTGTAAGGTAGCGCGAAATGGATCATCAAGTTGTGATACGTCAGCGCACGCAAGAACAGTAACTCTCCTTTGTACTGGTTTCCTAATTCTTGGGAGATTATTCCGTTGGCAACAGCTCCCTCGATGCCGTCCCTTACGATGTTGTAGCGGTTGATCGCCTCGAACGAGGTCTCCCACATCGCCACGTTATTGGCGGTAGACACGTTGTAGGTCGCGGAATAAGTATAATCATAGAACACGGCGGTCAGGTTCATATCCTCCCCGCGCATCTCGCCTTGCAAAATACTGGCAGCCCCAAAAGGGTAACCACGTGTATGGCCATTGCCTGTGTTGATATACAGACCGCACTGTGCGGCATCATAAGCGCCGATTACGGATAGCTCACAACGATCAGGCGTGCTGTAAGCTGTCAAATCCGAGAACTTGTCGATAGGTTGCAGATCCACCACATCACTTTCGCAGGCGGTGAATAGCGGTAGCGAGAAAAGGGCTGTGCCCAACGCTACGGTTAAAATCTTTTTATATATTTTATTCGATATCATAGTTGTATTGTTTTCAACAGTTGTTATTTATGCGAATTTCTCGAAGTGATTAGAATGTAACGTTAGCACCGAACGTGAACGAGCGTTGTTGTGGCATACCATTCCAATCCACGCCATTACGAGACTGTGTCTCCGGATCTAAACCGCTATAGCCGGTGATCGTGAATAAGTTCTGTCCTTGCAGATAGAGGCGGATCTTAGACATACCCAATTTGGACACGATCGTCTTCGGGATCGTGTAGCCTAAGGTTAGTGTAGCCAGTTTCAGGTAGCTGGCGTTCTCCACGAAGTGAGAATCACTAAACCCGTCATTGAAAAGCGCGGCCCCGTCACCGTAACCGATCTTCGGGGTCATACCATCACCCGGTTGCTCGGGAGATACCCAACGGCCTAAGATTTCCGTTCCGTTGTTTGCGAAATCCATGTTCAGCAATGAGCTTTGACGTGATGCGTTCATCAGCTTGTTGCCACCGGAGAAACGGAAGAATACATTCAAGTCGAAATCTCTGAAAGTAACCGTGTTGTTCCATCCTCCGTACCAAGTCGGCATGGATTTACCCAATATCTTACGATCGTCGTTGGTCAATGACGATGGTTTGGATACATCTTCAGGGTTGGAAGGATCGTATTCGGCATAATCGTATGCTCCGAAAGTATCGAACTGTACCAAAGAGCCGTCCGCCTTTCTCCAAATCGGATTACCGTTGGCGGCATTCACGCCGTAATAATCATAACCGTAAAGTGATTGGTAAGATTCACCTTCCCGAATGATCGTATAGTTGTCGATGATATCCGTTCCACCATACAGCTCTTTCACCGTATTATTCACGGTAGAGAAGTTAATGTCCGAATGCCAGTTCCAGTCCTTCGTGTTGATAATCGTGCCCCCTACTGTCAACTCGAAACCGGAGTTCTTGATCTTTCCGATATTGTCATAGTAGTAGTTGTTGGGGATACCCATCGTCGGAGGAGTCGGAACTTGCAATACAAGGTCTTTGGAGTTCTTCTGCCAATAAGCGATCTCGAAAGTCAAACGGTTATTGAAGAGCGCGCCATCCAAACCGATATCGAAAGTCTCGGTTGTCTCCCATTTCAAGTTATTGTTACCCATTACGTTCCAAGCGATACCTGCCATCGGTCCTACCAATTTGGCTCCATACGTTCCCAAGTAGGGATAATCGCTGCCTAAAGCAGAGTTACCGATTGTCGCATAGCTGGCACGCAAGCGGAGGTCGTTGAACCATTCGTTGACAGGTGCTTCTGTCCAGAATTTCTCGCGAGACAAGCGCCAAGCGGCGGAAGCCCCCCAGAATGTACCCCAGCGAGTATCCTTCGGCAATTTAGAGAGGCCATCGTAACGAATGGAAGCGCCGATATAATACTTGCTATCATAATTATAGTTCGCACGGAACATATAAGAAGCCAAGCCATTTTCCGATTTCCATCCACCTACGTCCTTCTGTCCGAACGTATTGCTGATGATATGCTCGGAAAAGAACGGATCGGACAACTCATAGACACTTCCGTCCATATATTCTGTCTCGCTGTGTGTATATTCTTGTACAGCCGTAGCGGTCAGATTATGTACCGAGTTAAACGTGCGTGTGAAGTTCAATACGTTCTGCCAGTTCCAAGTGGCGTATGTGGAGTTTACCTCCTCGATTAAACCGCCATATCCGTATCCATCACCGGATTCTGTATCCCAATACATATAGTCGCGTACGTTAGCGATGTCCAGGCCAGCTTGTGTCTTAAACGTAAGACCATCCATAAAGGTGATCTCACCCCAGCCACCTCCGATTACACGGGTGTTTGTCGTACGATTCACGTTGTTGTCTAATGCCCATACGATGTTCTGCACACCGTTATCGATATAACTCAAGTTGCCACCACGTCCCAAGGCTTTGCGGTTTTCCGCATCGATATTGTAGCCGGTAGGATCGTCTGGATTGTACACATCCACGTTCGGCAACATACGGGTTCCGGCGAAACCTACACCGCCTAGGGAGTTTTCTCCATTCATGACACCATTCATGATCGTGCGTGTCATTTGTCCGTTCAATCCGATTCGGAACCATTTCGTAGCCTGCTGCGTCAAGTCTGCTTTCAAGCTCAGGCGGTTCAAGTCGTTGGCACGTACGATACCTTCCTGCTCCGTGAAACCGAGCGATACGTAATATTGGCTCTTATCGGTACCGCCGCTGGCAGACAAACTGTGATTGTGCTGGAAGCCCGTACGGAAGATATAGTCGTTCCAGTTGGTATCCGGGCCGTTCGGGTCGTATACGGCTTGTCCCTTCATACTCCAGTTCTCGTATTTCTCGTTAGCGATAGTGACGAAATCCTTCGCTCCTAATAGGTCATGCAATTTAGCCGGGCTGGCCGCCGTGATATAACCATCGTAGTTTACGCTGGTGCGTCCCTTGGAGCCCTTTTTCGTTGTGATCAAGATAACGCCGTTTGCCGCACGGGAACCATAAATAGCCGTAGCGGCACCGTCTTTTAAGATCTCGATTGACTCGATATCGTTCGGATTGATATCCGACATGGCGTTATATTCAGCATACAACATACCCATACCGGTGGATCCGGAACTGTTGTCACCTACCGCCAATGGCATACCATCGATGATGAATAAAGGTTGTGAGCTTGCGGAGATGGTGCTCATACCACGTACTTTAAACTGAGGGCCGGAACCCAACACGCCGCTGGGTGTCGTTACTTGTACACCGGCGGCACGGCCTGCTAATTGGGTATCAAATGAAGGTGCCGCTAAATTAGCTAGGTCTTCACCCCCAACTTTCGAGATGGCGCTTGTTACATCCTTTTTTCTTTGTGTACCATAGCCAACTACTACAATTTCATCCAGATTCTGCGAGTCTGATTCCATGCTAACTTTAATAATCGGTTTTACTGTTACTTCTACAGATTTCATACCGATGTAAGAGATGATTAGCTTTTGGGCATTGGAAGGAACATCTAGTGTGAACGCTCCATTGTAATCGGTTACCGTGCCGATAGTAGTTCCTGCTACTACGATAGAGGCTCCGATGATAGGTCCATCGTCTTCCGCCGAGATAACCGTACCAGTCACCTTCGTGGTCTGAGCTGTTGCGAACGCTATACTTGCAAACAAGCATAGTAAAAGATAAGTCAACCTTTTCATAGATACATACTTTTTTGTTTAATTTGTTAATAAATAGATCGTTATAATCAATTTCTGCCATTTAGTAGATCGACGTAGTTTCCGGAGAACTTCATGAGAGCAAGGTGTTTTTGGTGTTACTTTTTAGCATTGATGCGGGATTGAGTTAAAAACAATTTGTACATTAATATCATATATCTGTCTCTTATACACATCTGACGCTGCCGACGATATGCAGTGTGT
>ERZ1027099.123-NODE-123-length-47998-cov-15.322445_pt1 | contig 47998 bp, 33 predicted proteins | sample MGYA00519408_ERZ1027099 | MGnify/ENA primary metagenome ERZ1027099 (study PRJEB26926, sample SAMN06164646) | human gut metagenome | biome: ENVO:00009003; feature: ENVO:2100002; material: ENVO:00002003 | host: Homo sapiens | place: USA | collected 2012 ...
AATTAAATAATGTAAGTATGAAAAAGTATTTGATTTATCTGATGATGGCTGCGGCCATCGTAACATTCGGAGCCTGTTCGCCCGAAGACGAAAATGAACCTCAGACACCGGATATCGAAAATCCCGAAAAACCGGACGACGGAGGAGAAGATACACCCGATAACCCGAACAATCCGGAAAATCCCGATGACCCGAATCAACCCGGCGACAACCCCGACACGCCGAATGGAGACAGCAAGATTCTGGTCGCCTATTTCAGTTGGGGCGGCACGACGCAGCGCATGGCGCAGGAAATCGTCCGTCAGACCGGAGCCGACCTGTTCCGCATCGAGCCGGTAGTGCCTTATCCAACCGAATACACGCCCTGCACCGAGGTAGCACTAGAAGAGAAAAACAACAATGCCCGTCCGGCGATTGCCGCAACGGTGGAAAACTGGGCGGACTACGATACGGTATTCATCGGCTGCCCCGTATGGTGGTGGACTACGCCGATGATTATCTGCACCTTTGCCGAGAGCTACGATTTCAAAGGAAAGACTGTTGTTCCGTTCTGCACCTACGCCGCCACCTACCGCGACGAAACGCTGGCACGTATCGTGGAGCTGACACCCGATGCCGCGCATCTGACCGGCGAGGGACTGACGAGCGGACGAATCAACGAACAGAACATTTCATCATGGCTCAAAGAGATTGGAGTAATCGAATAATATATAACCCTGATACTTATGAATATATTCAAATACATCTTTGTTATGACCGTGGCGATAGTCCTGTCATGCGGTAGCACGGTACAAGCACAGATAAAAACTGATAGTAACATGAAATCGGTAATCGTATATTTCACACACTCCGGCAATACCGAACTTGCAGCCAAACAGGTCGCGGAAGTGACAGGGGCTAAAATGATTCGGCTTTTGCCCGAACAACCCTATTCATCGGAAGATGTCAATTGGGTAAACAAGCATTCCCGTTGCACGCAGGAACACCTCAACCAGTCGCTTCGCCCGGCTATCAAGCCTGTCGATATCGACTTCGCAAAGGTGGATACGGTGTTCATCGGTTTCCCCATCTGGTGGCACGAAGAGCCGGCAGTAATCCGTACTTTTCTCGATAATTACGGCGAACAACTGAAAGGCAAGGTTATACTTCCTTTCTGCACCTCTTACGAAAGCCCGATGTCGGAAGCCGATGCAACGTTGAAGAAAGGCTATCCTGATTTGAAAATCAGAAAAGGGCTTCGCCTGCCTGCCAAATCGGAAGAAATCAAAAAATGGATAGAGCAATGAATACGTTAAAATTGAACAACGGCGTCGAAATGCCCCAGATGGGCTACGGCGTCTATCAGGTATCGCCCGCCGAGTGCGAGCGTTGTGTTGCGGATGCCATTAGTGTAGGCTATCGCATGATTGACACGGCACAAGCCTATCACAATGAAGAAGGTGTAGGCAACGCCATCCGCAAAAGCGGCATTGACCGCAAGGATATTTTCCTCGTGTCGAAAGTGTGGATTTCCAACTACGGTTACGAAAAGGCAAAGGCTTCCATCGACGAGAGCCTGCGTAAATTGCAGACCGACTACATCGACCTGATGCTGCTGCACCAGCCTTTCTGCGACCGCTACGGTGCATACCGCGCACTGGAAGAGGCGTACAAAGAAGGTAAACTCCGTGCTATCGGGGTAAGCAATTTCTATCCCGACCACTTCATTGACATTGCCAGCAATATGGAGATTGTTCCGGCAGTCAATCAAGTCGAGACACATGTCTTCGACCAGCAGATTGAAGCGCAGGAAATCATGGAGGAGTTCGGTACACATATCATGTCATGGGCTCCGTTTGCCGAAGGGCGGAACAGTTTTTTCACGAATCCGTTACTTGCCGGAATAGGACACAAGTACGGTAAGAGCGTGGCACAAGTAGCCTTACGTTGGCTTATTCAGCGTGGTGTAATCATCATCCCCAAATCGACACATATCGAACGGATGCAGCAGAATATCAATATTTTCGACTTTTCGCTCTCCGACGAGGATATGACTGCCATCGCCACGCTCGATACGGGCAAAAGTCTTTTCTTCAATCATCACGATGCGGAAACGGCTCGTATGTTCATGGGATGGAGGTAATGCGATGAAAAAGAATTTAGGAAATACACCCGTAATCGCTCCGTTGCCCGTACTGATTGTGGCAACTTATGACGAACAAGGTACGCCCAATGCCATGAATGTAGCATGGGGCGGTCAATGCGGTTATCATCATGTTGCATTAAACCTCTCGCTGAATCATAAAACCACCGAAAACCTGAAGCATACAAAGGCATTCACGTTGAGTATCGCCACCGTTGATACACTGGTGTTGTCTGACTACTTTGGTCTTGTATCGGGGTGCAAGGCGAATAAAATCGAAAAAGCCGGTGTTCACATTACCCATAGCGAATTTGTCGATGCGCCTATCATCGACGAATATCCTCTGGTGCTTGAATGTAAAGTTGTTGAAATGCAGGAAGCACTGGGAGAAATGCACGTTATAGGTGAGGTCGTCAACGTACAGGCTGACGATTCTATATTGGATACACAAGGCAAGGTGGATTTTGGGAAATTGCAACCGATTTCATTCGATTCAGTATCGCGTTCTTATCGTGTACTTGGAGAGATTGTCGGTAAAGCATTCAAAGCAGGTTTGAATTTATAGCAACAAAAAAATCAATGACGGCATTCAGAGGTAATGCCGTCATTGATTTTAGAGTTTGAAGCCTGTGGCTGAAACCACACTTTCCGTCGGTTTCGGCCTTACGATATGTACATGCTCACGGATGAATCCTTCCGCATCCCCTTTGTCGGATAATTGCGTGTTCGGCATTCGCACTGTCGCTTCTTCGCACTTGTCAGATAAGATTGTTTCGCCATTCTCCTGTGCTGTCTCCGGCGTGGGAGGCGTGAGTGAAAGCTGTATCTTTCTCTCCAGAGCCGCAACTTCCGATTTCAACTGTTTCAACTCATCCTCTTTCTTCCATACTCCGCCGACGGTCTGCTGCAAAATCGGAATATCCCGCTCGTAGGTCACGTTTTGCGCCTTGTACTGCTCGACCAATTTGGGTATGCGTTCCAGCGCATTCAGGAAATTCATCGAAGCGGCTTTGGTGTCGGCCATCGCAATCTGCCCGTTGTTGTAGGTGTACTTGAACGCACCCTCCACAAAGAAACGGTTTTGCTTGCTCTCCACACCGTCTTTGACCACGGATTCGGTTTTGACGAGAATCGGAAAACCGTACAGCTCACCGATGCGCAGGTACTCGCCGCCCGTGGTGGCATTCTTGGCAATCTCCTGTAAGCGCGTGCCGAGGCTCTTGTGGTCGGTAGCCTCCAACCCGTCGAGGCGCAGGGTATTCAATTTGTTACCCTCCTTGTCGGTCTGCACCCGTGAAAGTAACAGTTCATAATCCGCCGACATTTTGACGATGCAGTCGTTGTTGTGCGCGAGCGTCTTGGTGTACTCCTCCAATTTCCACACGGAGCCGCTTTTGGCCTTGTGGAACGATTTGCGTTCGCTCTCCAACGCCACCACCTTTTTCTCCAAACGCGCCTTGTCGAGCAGGTCGGTGTTGCCGGAAAGGATAGCCATGTACTCCGAGAAATTCATGCCCGACTTTTCGTCCATTGCTCCCTCGTCGATGGTGCGTGCCCCCATCGCGCCGCTTTTGAGCTGCGAGATGAACGTCTGCTTGCAATGCAGCAGGTTGAATTTATAGCTGTCGAGCGACTTTTCCACCGCATAGATAACCACGTCCACCTTATTATCGGCATGGAGCTTGGCAATCTCGTTGCCCTTGCGCACGGCTCGCCCGTCCCGCTGCGCGAGGTCGGACGGTCGCCACGGCGTATCGAGGTGATGCACCGCGACGGCTCGTTTCTGCGCATTGACACCCGTGCCGAGCATGGAGGTCGAACCGAAGATCACCCGCACCCGTCCGTCGTTCATCGCGTCGATAACGGCCTTGCGTGCTTTCTCGTTCTTGCACTCCTGAATGAACCGAATCTCGGAGGAGGGAATACCGTAATCCTCGATTAGCTTGCGCTTAATCTCGCTATATACGTTCCACTGTCCCGGCTGGAACGTCCCCAAATCCGAGAAGACGAACTGCGTACCTTTCTGCACGTCGTACTTGTGATAGTATTCCGCAATCATCTTGGCACATTGGCTCGCCTTGTTATCGGGATGGTCTTCGTACAGCTCCCGGTCGATCAGGCGCATGTCGAGAGCCATTTTGCGGGCATAGTCCGTTGCAATCAACATTTTCGCCTTATCCTCCGTTTCCGAGAGGGGTGCGCGTCCGAGGATGGTCGCGTCGCCCGTTTGGGCGAACTGCATCAATTTCTGTATAAACTCCTCCTGCTGGGGCGTAGGTGGAATGTTGTGGAGTATCTCGTTCTTGTCCGGTCGATCCACCCCCACGTCCTCCGCCGTGCGGTAATCGGTAATCTCCGAGTAGAACGCCGCCAGCTCCGGCACTTTGATAAAGTAGCGGAAGCGTTCTTTCTGCACGATGTTGTTCGTGACGGAAAACTCGAAATCCACGCTTTTCTTGGCGAAGATGGCCGCCCACGCATCGAACGAATTAATGTCCTGCCGCTCCAGCTCATTCGGTCGCAGGTATTTGAATAGCAGGTACAATTCCGTGAGCGAGTTGGAAATCGTCGTACCGGAGAGGAATGTCGCACCCAAATCCTTTCCCGTGCGCTCCTGTATGGTGCGGATGGCGTAGAGCATATTGAGTGCCTTTTGGCTGCCGTCCTGATTGCCCAGCCCCGCCACGCGGTCGTGGCGGGTGTTGAACATCAGGTTTTTGAATTGATGGCTCTCGTCCACGAAGATATGGTCGATGCCCATTTGCTTGAAGTCCACCACATCGTCCGTGCGCGACTTGATAGCGTGCGCAATACTCTCCAACTTCACCGAAAGATTGATTTTGCGCTTCTCCAATCCCCGGAGCATCGCCCGCGAAATCTCCTTGTCCTGCCTGCGCAGCACCTCCAGATTCTCCTCGACGGTATCCAACTCGGCTTGCAGGATGCGCTGCTGCAATTCGGGCGACTGTGGTATCTTCCCAAATTGATCATGCGACATAATCACGCAGTCGTAATCGTTGTTTTTGATGTTATTGAAGAACCGAACGCGATTTGCGGGCGAAAAGTCCTTTTCCGAGGCGTAGAGTATCTTCGCATTCGGATAGGCCGTGCGGTAGCACTCGGCAATTTCCGCGACGTTGGCTTTCAGTCCGATAATCATTGGCTTATGCGCCAGCCCCAGCCGCTTCATCTCATGCGCCGCCACGCACATAATCAGCGTCTTGCCCGTACCGACCTCATGGTCACAGATACCCCCGCCGTTCTGCTTGAGCATCCAGATGCAATCCTTTTGGCTCTGATATACGTCTTTGATGCCGAACCGCTTTTCGAGGGCTTTCAGGTCGAGGTCGGGGAACATTTGGTGCGAACCATCGTACTGCGGACGCACGTAACAGTTGAACTTGCGGTTATACATATCCGCGAGCCTTTTCTGGAACTCCGGCGACTGTTCCGCAAGCCATTCGACGAAACCGTTTCGTATCTCGTCGATCTTGGCGTTGGCGAGCTGTATGCCCTCGCTGTCGCGCACCTTGATGTCGTTGCCGTGTTCGTCCTTGCCGATGCTCTTGGTCATGTCGGGCACGGTATTCACAAGGGCGTGTTTCAGCAGGGCGACGCCGTCGTAGGTGCGGTAGTAGCCCTTGACGCAGAACTGGTCGAGAATCTTGGCGTTCTTTACGCCGCACCTGACCGAATACTCGTCCATCGTCTCCGAGAAACCGATGCGCACATCGGTATCGAACAGATAGGAGGCATAGGCCGCATAGATTCCCGTCGGTATCCACCGCTCGCCGAGGTTGAAGTCCAGCTCGTCGAACGTAATCGGTCGCGGCGTGGCCTCCTGCAAGGCGGCAAGGGCTTCCTTCTCGCGCTCCCCGTGCGGGTTTTCGGCCATCCATGCCTCTATGCGCTCCGCCTTATCAACGACGTTGCCCGCGATGAAGCGGTCTTTGATCTCGTAACTTTCAGCAAGCGGGTTGTAGAAGATACGCCCTTTCAGTTCGTCGATCAGCTCCTCGCGGCTGTTGTCCGACAAGGATTCCATGTAATCGAGATTCACACCTCCGTAGCGGTTGAGCGAGGCGGCGAGCGCCTCTTCCGGCGTATCGACGTGCGTAACCTGATTCAATGAAAAAGCAACGGGATGGTCGAAGATGTCGGCCTTGACGAACTGCCCGTTCTCCGCCCGTTCGAGGGCGAGGATGTCGCGCCCCGATGCGTCCATCATAAGGAGCTTGACGTTCGCTTTGGCGTTCAAATTACCGTAACGACCGACGAACTCGTCGTAACAGGTGTTCAAAGCCTCGCGTTGCGCCGTCCCTTCATCGTGGTACTCGGCTTCGTAGGCATAGAGCCGCTCGTAAGCGTCGCGCACGGGGATATAGGCCGCAATCTTCTCCCGCTGCGCCGTATCCAGATCGAGCGGGTGGAACGTCGCCCCGTAGCGGGTGACGTCTTTCAGATAGCCGATCTGGTAACGTGCTCCGACGGTGTTCACTTTGACGAACGATCCCTCGCGGTGGTGCGGTTCCAGTAGTCCGTCGAACGGTCTGGGCTTCATCTCCTCCTCGTGCTTGCGCCGTCGCTCTTCCGCCGAGAGTTTCGCCTCCTCCTCGCGCATCTGCCGCTCGACGTCGGAGATGCGGCGGTTCATATCCGCCTCAATGCCGTTTTCAACGGGATAGCGTGGACGGGGCGAAACGGTCGTTTCATCGTTTGCCGTCCGTGCCGTCTGCTCCGCCTTTGCCGTTGCCACGGCCTCCGTCGGCGTGTCGAACAGCGACGGCTGGCGGGGTTGCGCCAGCTTGGGGCGGTTGTTCCTGCGGCGGGGCTTGCCTCCCGTCTGTGCGACGCGCCGCTCCTCTTCCGTGAAGCCGAACAGGTCGTAAAGGCTCATTACCGGAGGCTCTATTTCGGGCTTCTCTACTTTCGGGGGTGCAGCACTCGACTTATCTGCTCGTGCAGGCCGTACCGTATCCTCCGCAACGGTCTCTTGTCCCCATAAGGTCTGTTGTCCGACGGCCTCCGTCCGCTCCGCCCTTGCCGGTTCTTCCTGCAAGACGGGTTCAGGCATCGCGCCCGCCTGCTGCTCTCTCCGTTGGCGGATACCTTCGAGCGTCTCCGCGACATCCATGTAGCGGCCCATTTCGAGGCGTTTGTGAGAATCCTCCGAGAGCATACGACGCAGCTCCGTCCCGATGCCCTCCGCACCGCCCTCATGCCGATAGACCATTGCGGGCTTGCCGTAGGGATCGGTGTCCAGCACCGCTTTCGTGTGGATAATCCGTTCGGGATGGTGGTGCAGGTATTCGTTGGTATTGAAACCGCGACTGTCGGAATGTACCTGACACAGCAACTTGTCGTCGTCGGTCAGCTTCTCTTTTCGGACGTTCTTTTGCAGGACGACGAGATCGCTGCCGACCTCCGTTCCGGCATTGTCGGTAAAGAGGTTGTTGGGCAGGCGGACGACGGAGACCACATCCGCTTGTTTGAGCAGCTCGGCGCGGAAGGCTTCGTTCTGGGGGGCGTTCAGTACGCCCTGCGAGGTGATGAATGCCACGATGCCGCCGTTCCGCACAGCATCCAGCCCTTTGAGGAAAAAGTAGTTGTGAATAGCTTTGGTCGCCATGCGGCGTGCAGGAGCCTCGCTTGCAGAGAACGCCGGATCGAAGACCGCCACATCCCCGAACGGGATGTTGGAGGCTGCCACGTCGAAATAGTCGTTAAAAGGCTTCTCGATACGCTCGAAACCCTCCACACGCACTTTTTTGTCGGGGTGCAGGCAAGCAAGAATCCTGCCCGTCAGGAGATCTTTCTCAAAGGCCATCACGTCCGTACGGGTATTCTTGCGGGCAAAGGCTTCGAGGAACGCCCCGTGTCCTGCGGAGGGTTCGAGCATCCGCAGCGGGCGCACATTATAGTCGTGCAGCACGTCAGCCAGAGCCTCCGTTACCGCCGTAGGGGTATAGAACGCCGTCAGTACGGAGCTTTTCAGGCTGTCGATATAACGCTTGTATTCGTTCTCGCTTGCGCTGTTCTCGCGGATCAGCCGATGCAGCTCCGCCGTCATCGGGAACAGGTCGAGGTCGGATTTCGCCCACTGCACGGCATCGGTCAGGTCGGAGGCCGGGTTGAGAATACATTTCAACCCTCCGAAACCGCAATAGCGGGCAAGCCGCTCCCGTTCTTCGGGAGTGGCCGCCCGCCCTGCCTTGCCCAACTCGAACGCCGTGCGTATCGCCTCGATGTTGTCGCGCAGCTTGGTCTTACGGTTAAATGCCATCCTCTTCCAGCAAGATTAGGATGGTTCCCGTAAGCTCCGTATAGAGCTGCTCGTATTCGGGCGAGTAGGCGAAATCGTCCGAGAGCGGGTATTGGGAGAAGATGCCCTCCAGCGAGGGCTGCAATCTCAATGCGACGGACGGGGCGTCGCTTTGCGCCACCTCGTCCGAGCACTCATTCCAGAGCACCTCGATGATGGTGTCGTACTTGGAGAAGCGCAGCCCCTCCAGCAGCGCGGCCATCGCCAGCTCATGCGCACCTTCGGGCAGATACCCTTCGAGGCGGGCTTGTTCGTACACGTCGGCAGCGTGGTCGGAGCGGCTTTCGATAAAGGCCGCGTCGTGCGCCTTGTCGGGGTGATTCTCCTTGAGGTGGAATAACAGGTAAAGCCCGTAGTAGGATAGCTCCGTGGGCTTATCTTTCTTATTCATAATTCTATGGATTTAGTGGATTTTTATTGCTAATTTTGTAATCGAACTAATATTTTACGATTATGAAAGTCATTGCATTAGAAGGTATTTCCGATAGCGGAAAAACTAAAACATTAAATCTTGTTTATGCACTTCTGTTGCAAGCAGGATATATACAGCTCCCCGGTGCTTTTCAAGATTTAGCTAATGATGATTGTTTGGATGTTTTTCAAGGATTCGGAAAGACAATCGGTATTGTAACACAGGGAGATTATGCGATAGGCATCTGTTCTGTTAAAAACCATCTTGCACATTTACAATCATTCGGTTGTGATGTAAGTATTTGCGCCTGCACTATTGGTACTGGTAAACAGAAAATCAAAAATGCGATAATGGCATACCCGTCTCATCACTTCGAGCCTAAACCTAAAAGCAGTTCTGTTGCTTTAGAACGCATAGACAATTTTAATTATGCAACTAAAATAATGGCTATGATCTAAAAAAGGCACTCAACGTCCCCGTCGAGTGCCACCACTAAATCCACAGAGAATAAATCGGTATCGACGGTAAATCCGGGAAGACAATCTATTTCCGTGTATTCAGTGGCGAATATAGGCATTATTTTTTTCTCTTTGCTCGTTTGCCGTCGTTTTTCACTTCTGGAAACTCGAAGACGGTATTGAAATCCCCGTCGAAGGCGACAACAGCCGAGAACGATTTGCCCCGCTTGCTGTTGAAACCCTTGATCGGCGAGGTGTGCCCGTTGGTTAGCAGCTCCGTGATCTCCGCATCGGAAAGCGTCTTTCCCGCTTTCACGCGGAACACCGGAAGCCCGCACGCGGCATTGTCGCAGCGCACGACCTTCCCGAAGAACTGCATACGCCCCGTTTTGCATTTGGGGCAGACGCACTCCGACACGGTATGCGTGAAGAGCTTGTCGCAGGTCAGCAGTTCGGAGACAATCTCGGCGGTGTACTCCTCGATCTCCTTGCGGAACGTCTCGGCACGCAGCTCGCCCCGTTCGATCTTGGCGAGCACCGCCTCCCATGCCCCCGTCATCTCGACGTCGGCGATGCGCATCTGCTTGACGACCGAATAGAGCGCCAACCCCTTTTCCGTCGGTACGAGCGATTTCTTGTGCCGCACGATGTATTCCCGTGAAAAGAGCGTCTCGATGATGGCAGCACGGGTGGCCGGAGTGCCGATGCCGCACTCTTTGAGCGACTGCCGCACCTCCTCATCCTCGACCTCCCTGCCTGCGGTCTCCATTGCCGCGAGCAGCGAGGCTTCCGTATGCAACGGCTTGGGCTTCGTCTTGCCCTCAGTCATCGAGCAGCCTGCGACGGTCAGCGTCGTGCCTTCCGTCCATTCGGGCAACAGGGTGTCCTCCGTCTCCTCGCCGTACACGGCACGCCATCCCGCCTGACGGACAATCGTGCCTTTGGTGGTGTACGCCACACCTCCGCACTCTGCCGTTACGGTCGTTACATCCTTAATGCACCGCTCCGCAAAAGCCTCCAGCATACGCCCGATGATCATATCATAGATGGTCTGCTCATCGGTGGAGAGTATCTTCGGCTTTACCCCCGTCGGCAGCAAGGCATGGTGGTCAGTTACTTTGCCGTCGTCCACGCTACGGCGTGTCGGGGCATCGCCCAGCAGCGCAAGGCGGTGCCCCCACGTGGGATTGTTTTTCAGCGTCAGCAGCAGCGAGGGGATTTCCGCGAACACGTCTTCGGGGATATAACGGCTACCCGTGCGGGGATAAGTCACGAGTTTCGCCTCGTAGAGTTTCTGGGCGATGGAGAGCGTCTTGTCCGCCGAGAAGCCGTGCTTGGTGTTCGCCTCTTTCTGGAGCGTCGTCAGGTCGTACAGCAAGGGCGTTTCCTGCACGGTCTCCTTGCGTTCGACTTGAGTAACGGTGGCCGCGCCCAGCTCTTTGAGCGACTGATAGGCGGCGGTGGCGGCGGATTTCTCCTTCCATTTCTCGGCGGAGGACAACTTCACGACCGTATCGGCTTCGCTATCCGGCGTGGAGAAGTGCGCCTGAAAGACATCCTCCGGCGTGAAACGCTTGTTTTCCCAGAAACGGCTGCATACCATCGCCAGCGCGGGTGTTTGCACGCGCCCCAGCGAATACGTTCCGTGCCCTGCGGCCAGCGTGATGGCTTGCGTGGCGTTGATGCCCACCAGCCAGTCGGCCTCGCTGCGGGCTTTGGCGGCATAGTAGAGGTTGTTGTACTTGTTGCCGCTTTCGAGCCGCTCCAGCCCCTCGCGGATGGCCTTGTCCGTGAGCGAACTGATCCAGAGGCGGTCGAACGGCGTGGCACAGCCGATATACTCGTACAGATAGCGGAAGATCAGCTCTCCCTCGCGCCCGGCATCCGTCGCCACGATGATACGCTCGCTCTTGCGGAACAGACTGTCGATCAGCTTGATTTGCGCCGCGACGTTGCTGTCCGGCTTATAGCCCTTGTCGGTCTTGACCTGACGCGGCACGAGCTGGAATACGGGAGGGATGATCGGCAGGTTGTCGCGGTGGAATCCTTTGATACCATAGCCGTCCGGCAGGGCGGGCTGCACCAGATGCCCGAATGCCCACGTTACGTTATAGCCGTTTCCCGTGTAGTAGCCATTCTCCTTTTTCGTCGCTTTCACTATGCGGGCGATTTCATGCGCCACGCTCGGTTTTTCTGCAATAATTGTTTTCATTCTGAATTGATTTATTTAATGTGGATTTAGTGGTCGGGGTTGAGAACCCCGTTTTTAATTTTCGCCGTTCGGCTCCTACGTCTCTTGTTCCTTGTCTCGCAAGCAGCGCAGGATTTTGCGGTCGTAATAGACGTGATACCTGTCGGCGGTATAGTACCGCCCGTTTTCCCGCTCTATGGCCTGCCAATCGACACGCCGCAGGACGTAACCGCCCGCGACGGATACAAGGCAGAAGAGCAGGAGGATAATAAAGGCCGCCATAGCTACATCCTCATTCGGGGTTTGTTCGCGTTCTGCTGCCTGCGCTGCTGCTCCTCGTTGGCCGGGGCGGTCTGTCCCCGTTGCAGCGGCTCGCCGATGCGCTTGGTCGCCTCGTCGGTCTTGCCCTCGGAATTGACGGCGACCTGCGTTTGGGAGGCCGTGTCGGGTTTTGCCTCGTAGATTTGCGACTGCTCCGGGCGCTTGCGGCTGAAGTCGTACTTGACCTTTTCGTGGTTCGGGCGTACATAGGCGTTGAACTTTTGGCCTTTCTTGTCGGTCATGCCCTCGATGTACACCCACTTGTTCTGCTCCCAGCCAGCCTTGTACTCCGACTTGACCTCCGCGCCGAGCAGGGTTTTGCCGATACGCAGGCGGCGTTCTTTCGGAGCGCCGTCAGCCGTCTGCGTCTGCTCCTGCCGTTGGGATTTCTTCTGGCCGCCGAAATGGAAGTCCAGCCCCCGTTTGTCGGCGTTGATCTGGATTGTAGCGTTGAACTTCTTGCCGCTCTTGGCCGTCATGCCCTCCACATAGACGCCCTTGCCCGCTGCCAGCGCCTCTTTCTGCTCTTTGGTGAGCAGCACGCCTTTTACTTCATCGGGGATGCGAATCGCCGAAACGGGAACGACCACCGTCTCGTTGGTCAAACGGTCGATGCTGATAAAGGAGGTGATAAGCTCGCCCGTAGCCGGATCGACGACCTCGGCGACACGTCCGAGGTTGCCCGTCTTTTTCAGGTTTTCCTGATCCTCCTGCGTGAATTTCACGTTCAGGTATTCGTCGAGGTTTAGTTCGCGGCGGATCGGGTGCGGTACAATCGACACTGTGCCGTCGGGGTTCTCGCGCAGCGACAACCGCGCCTGCATAGGCACGCGGATATCGCCGAAATCGGGGTTGCACTCGACAAGATGCGACTTGCCGTAATGACGCATACGCTCCAGATCGCCCGACTGCTCCAATGCAGCGAGGTCGATGCCCCAGCGCTCGGTGACCGCCTCACGGTCGAGGCGGCTGTCGTCGATGGGCTTGTAACCCTCGTCGTTGCTCTGTTCCACGGCGGGCGGCTGTTCGGCCTGCCGCGGTGTCTCTTCCCCCTGTTCGGTGGGGACGGATTGCGTTTCGCCCTCCTGCGGCGTCTGCTGCTGCGCGGCAGCCTGCTCGTACTTGGCCGTATCGACCTTGTGCGGGGCGAGCAGCTCCTCGTTCTGCTTCGGGTTCTTCAGCAGCTCTTTCAATACTTCCATGACCTTGTCCGCACCCTCTGCCGCGACACGGTAGAAACCGAAGCGTTTCGGCTCCTTGCATTGGCGGTAGAAGTTGGCGAAGAAGTTGTCCAACACGTCGCCGTGGCGGTCGAAACGCAGGAAATCCTGCGCGTTTTCCGCTCTGGCGGCTTTCATGTTCGGCGTCCCGTCGCGTTTCAAGCCCGCGACGACACCGATCTCGCCCGTCTTCTCGTCCCGGACGATCAGCACGTCTTGTTCTTTCTTTTTCTGTTCCATAATCTATTGTTGTTATATGATGGCATCCTGTCGATGCCCTGCGAAATTAAGCGGAGGATACGCCGCTGCCTCCGTTTCCGTCCCGCGTGGCAGCTTGTGGCGTCCGTTTGGCAGCATTTGGCGTTCAACCCCTGCCTTTCTCGACCTTGCGGCAGCCCTCGAACTCGTCGAAATGATGTTTCAGGAACTCCTGCACGTCCGATTCCTTGTAGTAGATTTTATGCCATAGCATCTGGTAGCGCAATATGCCCGAACTGCGGTAGCGTTGCAGCGAGCGTTTGCTCGCTTGGAGGAGTTGGCACAAGTCCTGATTGTCCAACAACCGTTCGCCGTCCAGATATTTTATCTCCTTGACCTCCTTGCCCGTAAGAGAGGCGAGCAGCCGTTCGTGGCGGTCGAAGCGTTCCATGATCTTCTCCATCCACATCTCGAAAACATCGGTTTCAAGTATCATAAGCCGAATTGTTTATGCGTGAGATAATAGTTCTTTCTGAAATCCTCCAGAGTATTCGGATGGCAATGCACGATACGTTTGGCTATACATTCCTCTATATCGGAAAGCCGATACAGGCACTTGCTTCGCAACATGGTAAAGGGAATGGCGTGTTCCTTGCGCATCCGCTGGAGTGTGCGGGTACTGATTTTCAGTAAATCGGCCAACTCTTCACTTGTCAGCCAGATTTCAGGTTCCTGCCGGGGATTGGTCTCTTTCCTGAAGACGTAATCGGCTATGCGCTCGATCTTGTCGTTCAGGTCTTGATATACCTTGTGATCGAATGTTATAATTTCCATATTTGCAACATTTTATTCTTATGCGGCAAATATGCGGGTTTGTGACAAGGCGGTTTCCATTGTCGTTACCGACACGGGAATGTTTTATCCCCAAATGATCCATATAGGGACAAAAAAACGGCGGGAGATTTTAATTTTCTCCCGCCGTTGCCGCGTTCAGTTGATGATACCGTCTGCTCTGATTTGTAGAATAAGAGGTGTGATCGATTTTGATTTTAGCGTCTGGACGAGCCGTTGCCGTATCCAGCGTCGAAAAACGACGCATGGATAACTTTTTATGGAAAAGCACAAGGCGATAATCATATCGAGATTATAATATTCCGCAATGCACAGTCTCCCATCGGGCAGGGTGGTCGTCTGTTCCCGACGTACCTCTTTCTCGCACAATTCTCCGGCGGCAAGTATTTTCTTTATTTGCCGCACGACACTCGCCGCCAATATATTAAATGTATGCGCGATTTCTTCGACAGACATCCAAACGGTTCCGTCATCCGATAGGATAAGCGACACTCGAACTCCGCTCGTGTGCGATGGTTCGATTTTCAATGTTCCTCTATTCATGGATTTATGCTTTTAACGCGATTTTCTCTATTTCGTCCAATTTCCCGGAAAGAGCCTGCATATCACGGCTTATCTTGTCGCTGGTTATGCGGGCATAAATTTGAGTGGTCTGGATATTCGTATGCCCCAGCATTTTGCTGACACTCTCGATAGGTACGCCTTTGGCGAGTGTCATGGTCGTGGCGAACGTGTGGCGGGCAAGGTGGAATGTGATATTCTTGCCGATACCGCATAAATCGCCTATCTCCTTCAAATACGAATTGAGCTTTTGGTTACTCAATACAGGTAGCAAAAGACCGTTCGGCAGTTTGCCCTCATATTTTTTCAGAATAGCCTGCGGCACTTTCAGCAGAGGCACGTTCACTGCCGTGTCTGTTTTTTGACGAGCGGTCATAATCCACGGCTTACCATCGAACGAAATACGAATGTTCTCTTTCGTGAGATTCCGCACGTCGATATAAGCCAATCCCGTAAAGCACGCGAAGATGAACACGTCTCGTACTTGTTCCAAACGGTTGCAAGTAAATTTCTTTTTTAGGATTTTCTGTAATTCATGCTCCGTCAGATAACCTCTATCCACTCGTTTCAGCCGTATTTTGTAATTGACGAACGGATCGGTAAAAATCCAGCCGTTGTTTTTGGCCACAATGACGATCATGCGGAATGTCTGCATGAACTTGGCCGTCGTATTTTCATTACAGCCGCTTTCCGTGCGCAGGTAATTCTCAAAATCCGTAATAAACACATGGGAGATTTCTTTCAGCGCGATGTCCTTGATCCGATACTTGGTCTGCATGAACTCCTCCAGACGTCGCATACAGCGGTCATACTTGGCATAAGTCGCCGCGCTTTTGCTAATACCGACCAATTTCTTCACATCTTCATTATGTGAGCGGAACAGTTCCAGCAGAGTTTGTTGTCTCGATGTAATTCCCAGAAAAGCGTTGCGAACCTTTTCCGCCGTTACATACGCTTCATGTACCTCGATGTCGTGATAGTGATTTTTCAATGTCGTCCGTACATCGTCCAGCAGGGAATTAAGCTGGCGTGCTTTCAAGGAATTGCCCGCCATTCTTTGCGTATTGACATCCCACAACTCCGGCACTACATCCAGCTTGGAGCTGAATTGTACGATTTCGCCATTGACGGTCAAGCGGATCATGATTCCCGACTTACCTTCTTTGTTTACTTGATTCTTCCGAATGTAGAAAAGAATCTTAAATGTACTCTTGCTCATAATACCTCCTTTTTTGCCTCTTTGCCGAGGGTAAAAACTTTTAGCGGCAAAGAAATAATTAATAATTGGGTTGTGAGCAGACACATTAAAGACAACAAACGACAAATCAGAGACTTACCATAAAAATCGTTACTAAAATCAATCGTCCGTTTTCAGTAACGATTTAGTAACGGTACTCTGTCCAAACGGGGCTTTTTTGTGTCTTTCGGATGTCCGAGAAGAGAAATAAAAAATCCCGTAAAACCTTGATTTTACGGGATTTGTCATACTTTGACCCCTTTTTGTCTTTGGGGTTCTGCGGAGAGAGAGGGATTCGAACCCCCGGTACAATTGCCCGTACACCGCATTTCGAGTGCGGCCCGATCGACCACTCCGGCATCTCTCCAGTATATTCCGCACGGAAAAACCTTCCGTTTGGGACTGCAAATATAGACATATTTTTTGTTTCTCGGCATTTTCGTGCGAAAATTTTTTCTTCCGGTAGGGAAAAAGCGGCTATATCCGGCTCTTTTCGTGCTTTTCCCAAATAATTCCTATCTTTGTATCTGGAGGAGGAATGCAGTATCGGCCCCGCCTGTCCGTTTATATAGATGAGAAACGATACTAAATTCGGTACGGTTTTCGTTTACTAATGTAAGAGGAACTAACGCAAACACATTGTGCGCTATGAAAAAGTTGAAAATTTTAATCGGAACCCTTATCCTGGCTGCGGGGTTGGCCGGCTGTTCGTCGGCCTATTACGCATCGTCGGGATACGCCAACGACGATTTGTACTCGCTGCACGATAAGACCGCCATCGCCCGGAAACAACAGGCGAAGGCCGAAGCCGAAAAGGCCGCCGCCGAGGCCCGCCGGGCCGAATGGGAGGCGCGTATCGCGGAGGCGCAGGCCGCCGCTGCGGAGAACCAATATTACGAATACAGTTCGAACCCCTACGAGGATATCGTAGCCGATACGTACGAAAGCGCCTATGCACGGCGCCTGCGGGGCTTCGAATCGCCGACATACAGGATGCCGTCGAGTTACTATAACTTCCGCTATGGCGGCAGTTTCACCTATGCTACGGCCTACGACCCGGCATTCTACAACATCATCATTTCCGGTGACCAGGTCTGGGTGGAACCCAAGTACATCACTTCGATGTTCGGGACATGGGGCGGATCGGTTTACGTTGACCCGTGGTATTACGGCTGGACACGTCCCTACTGGGGTGCGTGGGGCCCGTCGTTCTCGTTCGGTAGCTGGGGCTGGAGCTTCGGCTTCAACGGCTGGTACAATCCCTGGTACAATCCCTGGTACGACCCGTGGTGGGGGCCGGGCTGGGGGCCCGGATGGCACGGCGGACACCACTGGGCATACAGGCCGCATAATTACCGCCTCGACGGCGGCGGGCGCCCTTCGCGCTACGTGCCGGGGAGCGTGGCTTCCGGAAGCCGGTACCGCGGAACCGCCAATTCGGGTTACAGGAACGGTACGACCACTTCGCGCGGGGGCAACTCGGGCAGCGGCAGGACGTATTACCAGAGCGGCGGACGCAACAACCGCAACAGTTCGGTTTACAACGGCGGCAGCAACCGCAATAACAACAATAACTCCTGGAACAACAACTCGTGGAATAACAACCGCAACAACAGCAACTCGGGGCGTTCGTCCTACGACAGCGGGTCGCGCAGCAGCAGTTACAACAGCGGCAGCAGCTTCGGCGGGTCGCGCGGCGGTTCGTCGGGGGGCGGTTACAGCGGTGGCGGCGGGTCGCGCGGCGGCAGTTCGTCGGGTGGAAGCCGCGGTTACGGCGGGCGTTAGTCAACGATAAAACAGAGATAGTCTATGAAACGTAAGATCATGATATGGCTTGCGGCCTGTGTGGCCGCAGCGCCGTTGCAGGCTCAGAACCTCGAATTCGGGGGCCTGACGTACAACAATGACCTGATGATGTCCACCGATTTCGCCGCGCTTTCCCGGTCGCATCCGTTCGGTACGGCGCGCGTGATGGGGATGGGCGGGGCTTTCACTTCGCTGGGCGCCGACCTTTCGTCGATGTCGATCAATCCGGCCGGGTTGGGTATGTTCCGCCGCAACGAGTTCTCACTCACGCCTCTGCTGTCGGTCGCCCATGGCCAAACGCAGGGCGCGCCGTCGTGGGTGGGCAATAACAAGACCCGCTTCGCTTTTGCCAACGTCGGTGTGGCGCTCAATGTTTTCGAGAGTCCGGCCAGCCCGCTCACGAGCCTTACGCTCGGTATCGGCATGAACCGTATTGCGGATTTCAATACCCGCTATTCGTTCTCCTCGGAGTCGCGTTACGACCCTTCGAAGCCCGACCAGCTGATGCCGACCATCGCCGATGTCTTTGGGCAGCAGCTCGGGCAGGATGGTATTTTCCCCGATGACAAGGGCAATCTGGGATATAACTGGAATCCCTGGTACTGGCCGGCCATTCTCGGCTATAACGGCTACCTGATCAGCGACGTAGGCGGGCAGTGGGTGCCCGACTGCATCGGCCGTAACGCTTCGGTGGTGCACTCGATGGATGTCGTGAGCCAGGGCTCGATCAACGAATTCGCCGTTTCGATGGGGGCCAATTTCAACAACGTCGTCTATGTCGGAGCCACGATCGGCATACGCAGCGTCTACAAGAAGGTGGGCATGACCTATCAGGAAGAGTACGGTTATTTCGATGCCAACGGCCATGCGACCCCTGCGGTCGATAAGAACGGTACCCCGCTCAATGCGCAGCTCGATTACATGAGCCTCTATCAGGAATCGAAGATCGACGGCAGCGGCGTGGATTTCAAACTGGGTGTCATCGTGCGCCCCGTGGCCGGCCTGCGCGTGGGTGTGGCGTTCCACACTCCGACCTACTACTGGCTCGACCGCAGCTACCGCGCGGACATCGAATCGCACCTGATCAACAATAAGACGGAAGACGACCAGTACAATTTCGATTCTACGCCGCGGCAGGACGATATCGGCGGCAACAGCTGGGATTTCGTGTCGCCTTCGCGGTTGTTGTTCGGCGCTTCGTACACGTTCGGCAACCTGGCCATCGTGTCGGTCGACTATGAACGCGAGTGGTACAACGGTATCCGTGTGAAGAACGTGCCCGAAGGCGCCGATTTCCACCCCGAAGCGTACAAGGCTGAGTTCAAGAATAATTACAAAGGTACGAATACCCTGCGGGCAGGCGTCGAAGTGCGTCCCCTGCCGATCTTTGCCGTGCGCCTGGGCGGCGGTTATACCGATTCGATGTTCAAGGACAGGCAGCAATATTACAATTCGCCGAGCGTCTACGAGAGCTACTACATTACGGGCGGCCTCGGGATCAACCTCGGGCGTAATACGGTGCTGGACGTGGCCTACCAGAACGTGACCGAGAAACAGACGCCCTACGAGCTTTTCTTCAGCAAATACCAGAACGGCGGCGGGATGAAGACTTACAGCGGCCTGTACGACACCAAACAGACGCGTCATTATATCTCGATGACGCTCGGCTTCCGCTTCTGAGGCTTTGCCTGCCAATATAAAGGTTCGTCCGTGTGACGAACCTTTATTTTTTTATTATATTTGCAGGCTGATACAAAATAAAAAACAAAGATATATGGCAAAGGAACTCAAAGACCTCACGAAGTCGGACGAGAACTACTCGCAATGGTACAACGACCTGGTCGTGAAGGCCGGGCTGGCCGAAAACTCGGCCGTACGCGGATGTATGGTCATCAAACCCTACGGCTATGCCATCTGGGAGAAGATGCACGATGCGCTGGACAAGATGTTCAAGGATACGGGGCATCAGAACGCCTATTTCCCGCTGTTCATCCCCAAGTCCTTCTTTTCGAAGGAGGCGCACCATGTCGAGGGCTTTGCCAAGGAGTGCGCCGTGGTGACGCACTACCGCCTGAAGAACGATCCCGAAGGCAAGGGCGTCGTGGTAGACCCCGATGCTAAGCTCGAAGAGGAGCTGATCGTGCGTCCCACGTCGGAGACCATCATCTGGAACACCTATAAAAACTGGATCCAGTCGTACCGCGACCTTCCGATCCTCTGCAACCAGTGGGCGAACGTCGTGCGCTGGGAGATGCGTACGCGCCTGTTCCTGCGTACCGCCGAGTTCCTGTGGCAGGAGGGCCATACGGCGCATGCCACGCGCGAGGAGGCTATCGAGGAGGCAGAAAAGATGATCCACGTATACCAGAAATTCGCCGAAGAGTGGATGTCGGTTCCTGTCATCGTAGGCCACAAATCGCCCAACGAGCGGTTTGCGGGCGCCGAGGATACGCTGACCATCGAGGCGCTGATGCAGGACGGCAAGGCCTTGCAGAGCGGTACGTCGCATTTTCTGGGACAGAATTTCGCCAAGGCGTTCGACGTGCAGTATGTCAACAAAGAGGGCAAGCTCGAATATGTGTGGGCGACCTCGTGGGGCGTTTCGACCCGACTGATGGGTGCGCTCATCATGGCCCATTCGGACAACAACGGCCTCGTGCTGCCGCCGAAACTGGCGCCGATCCAGGTGGTGATGGTGCCCATCTACAAGGGCGAAGACCAGCTGACCGAAATCCGTGCCCGCTTCGGGGCCATTGCGGAGCAGCTCAAAGCCAAAGGCATCAGCGTGAAGATCGATGACCGCGATAACGTGCGCTCGGGCTTCAAGTTCGCGGAGTACGAACTGAAGGGCGTCCCCGTGCGTCTGGCGATGGGGCCGCGCGATATGGAGAACGGTACGATCGAATTGGTGCGCCGGGACACGCTCGAAAAGGAGACCGTCCCGCAGGAAGGGCTCGTGGAGCGCATCGAAGGGCTGATGTCCGAAATCCAGCAAAATATTTTCAGCAAGGCGCTGGCCTATCGCGAGTCGATGATTACCAGGGTCGACACGTGGGAGGAGTTCAAGGAGGTGCTCGACAAAAAGGGCGGTTTCGTGCTCGCGCATTGGGACGGGACTGTCGAAACCGAGGTGGCGATCAAGGATGCCACGAAGGCTACGATCCGTTGTATCCCGTTTGATGCGCCCGATGAGGAGGGCACGTGCGTCTTCTCGGGCAAGCCGTCGCACCGCCGGGTGCTCTTCGCCCGCAGTTATTAGGGCCGGATTCGGACGGGCGTTTCCGCCGGTAACGGGCGAATGGGTGCCGAGGTAGTCCGTTCGCCCTTTTTTGTGCCCTTCCCCCGAAGTGGGCGGGCTTCCGTTATTTTGTGGGGCGTGCCCCGGTAATACTATAAACGATTGGACGTATGCGATATTCTGTATGTTTGTGCGCGGTGTGGCTGCTGGGCTTCTGTGCCGCCGTGTGCCCAGCCTATGCCGGGGACGGGGATCATCCGCTGCCGGTTGCGGGTACACAGTGGAAGGGACGGAAAGTCGCTTTCATGGGCGATTCGATCACCGACAAGGCGCATGTCGGTACGACGAAGAACTATTGGCAGTATTTGCAGGAGATGCTCGGCCTCGTGCCGTTCGTTTACGGGATCAACGGCCAGCAGTGGCGGGACGTGCCGGGGCAGTGCGAAAGACTCAGGGCCGAGCGCGGCGATGACATCGACGCGATCCTGATCTTTGCCGGGACGAACGATTACAATTCCGGGACGCCTCTGGGGACGTGGTATACGACCGGTGAGGTACCTGTCGAGGTGTCCGGCCTCCGGTCGGAGCTCCGGACGAGGAGGACGTTGTCGATGGACGGGGATACTTTCCGTGGCCGTATCAATATCGCAATGTCCTACCTGAAGGCGAATTTCCCGGACAAGCAGGTGATCCTGCTGACCCCGATCCACCGGGGATATGCCCGTTTCGGGGACAACAACATCCAGCCCGACGAATCCTATCCCAACAGCCTCGGCCTCTATGCGGATGCCTATGTGGATGCGGTCAAGGAAGCTGCGAACGTCTGGGCCGTCCCCGTCATCGACCTGAACAGCATCTGCGGGCTTTATCCCAATGCGGATTCCCATACCCGCTATTTCCATGACGCACAGAGCGACCGTCTCCATCCCAATGCCGAGGGGCATTACCGGATGGCGAAGGCGCTGGCATACCAGTTGTCGTCTTATCCTGCAAATTTCGAATAGTGCCATGTCCTGTGAAGCCGAAGCACGCAAGCGCGTGATTTACCGCGTGACCTTCGTCGGGTTCGTGGTCAACCTCGTCCTCACGGCGATGAAGTTCGCGGCGGGGATCGTGGGCCGAAGCGGGGCGATGGTCGCCGACGCGGTGCACTCCTGTTCCGACATGGCTACCGACGTGGTGGTGATCGCCTTCGCGAAGATCTCCGCCAAACCCAGGGACGACGGGCACGACTACGGGCACGGGAAATACGAGACGCTGGCTACGATCATCATCAGCCTGGCGCTGGCGGCCGTGGGCGCCGGTATTTTGCTCAGCAGCATCCGGGCCATCCGCATCGTCGTCGATGGCGGGGAGTTGCCCCGCCCGGGCGCTGTAGCTCTGGCCGCGGCGGTGGTGTCGATCGTCATCAAGGAGATATTATACCGATATACGGTGCGTGAGGGGTGTCGGGTCGAAAGCCCGAGCATGGTCGCCAATGCCTGGCATCACCGCAGCGACGCCCTTTCGTCGCTGGGGACGCTGGCGGGTATCGGATGTGCCTATTTCCTCGGGCAGCGGTGGCGCATCGCCGATCCCATCGCAGCGTTGGTCGTCGCAGTCTTTATCTTCAAGGTTGCTTTCGACCTGATCCGCACGGGGCTCGGGGAGTTGCTCGAGCGTTCGTTGCCCGACGAGACGGAGCAGGAGATTTTGGGAATCGTTACGGCCGATCCCGAGGTGGGGGAGCCGCACAACCTGCGAACGCGCCGTATCGGGGCCGCGATTGCCGTCGAAGTGCATGTTAGGGTGGACGGGGCGATGAGCGTCGCCCGTTCGCACGAGCTGACGGTCGATATCGAACGCCGCCTGCGGGCGCGTTTCGGCCAGGGGACGATCATCTCGATCCATGTGGAACCCGTGAAATGTCCCGCCGAAGCCGGAATCCCGGGCGGCGACCCGCCTTCCTGCCCCTGACGGCCCCGGAAAATGTATCTCCTGTCCGCGATTTTTTCCTTATTATTCCGCTTTTTTTGCTGATAACTAACGGGATACGGCTGCGGCCGATTCCGGCACGGAATTTGTAAATTCAGCAACCGGAAAAACAGCGGGGATTTCCCCCGGCGGAGTAGAAAGAAATTTGGTTTTTCGGAAAAAAGTATTTATCTTGCCGTCGTAAAGGCTCCGGAAACCATCGTTTCAAAAGCCCGAACACACGAAACTGACGCACATACAACATTAAAAGGATAGCCTATCGGGAAAAATTCTACTCTTTATAACTATAATTAGGAGAAAAGAGTATGAACGTACAAGCATTAAGTGACCAGGTATTGCTTAATCATTACCTTTCAGGTGACCAGGGTGCCATATCCAAGCTCATCGAACGCCACAGCCGCCGTGTGCGGGACTACATCAATATGATGGTCAAAGACCGTGACGTTGCCGAGGACATCTTTCAGGAAACATTCATCAAAGCCGTGCGGGTTATCGACGACGGCCGTTATACGGACAACGGGAAATTTCTCTCGTGGATACTTCGTATTGCGCATAATCAGGTGATCGACCACTTCCGCGCTCAGCGGCAGAACAAGACCGTCACCGAGGCTGAGGCGGGTTATGACGTACTGGGGTCGCTGCGTTTCGCCGAACGGAACGTGGAGGACGCGATGGTCAGCGAGCAGATCGAGCGCGACGTGCGTGCTTTGGTCGAGCTGCTGCCTCCGGAACAGCGCGAGGTGGTGATGATGCGTTACTTTTCCGGTCTGAGTTTCAAGGATATCGCGGAACAAACCGACGTGAGTATAAATACCGCGTTGGGGCGTATGCGCTATGCGCTTATCAACCTGCGACGGATGATCAAAGAAAAAAATATGGTTTTATGCTGATTCCGCACAATATTTCCATGGGGCGGGCGTTTAGTTAGTACAAAGCAAAATATTAGATGCCTATGGAGGATATTGACAAAAACGAGGTTTCAGACGAAGGCATCTCTGATGACGAAGATCTTATGATGCGGGAGGTTGTCCAGGGTGACGCAGATCTTTTCTTTTTACACCATTACCTCTCGGAGGTTTTCCGAAATGGAGATAATTTTTAAGGGTTAATTTTTGATGGGGAAGGGCGCCGGGAGGCGCCCTTCATTTTAATGCCCTGCATCCGGTGCGGGCTTTGCGGAAATCCTGTCCGGAATGTTTTTTGCGACGTCCGGGTAAAAACCGATCGTTATGACACGGATACGTATCAAGCGGGTTTACGAACCCGAGGCTCCGGAGGACGGTTACCGGGTGCTGGTCGATAAATTGTGGCCGCGGGGCATCCGCAAGGAGGCGCTCCGCTATGACGTGTGGGCCAAGGAGATCGCCCCGACCCCCGGGCTGCGTGCATGGTTCCATGCCGCCCCTGCAGAGCGGTGGGAGGAGTTCCGCCGCAGGTATACCGGGGAACTGCGCTCCTCGCCGGCCGTGTGCGACTTCGTCCGCCGGATCGCCGGTAAGGATACGGTCACGCTGCTGTACGCTTCGAAGAATGCGGCCGGGAACCATGCGCTGATCCTGCAGGAATACCTCGCCCGCGCCACGGCTGCGGCCGGGGTTACAAACGTCCGCTACTCGTAATGCGGGTTTCATCCTGCCCGGGCAGCGCTCGGTGGGCGGTGGTTTCCTGCCTTGTAAGCCTATGGATCCCGGGGGGCGGGCATGGCAGCTCCGTCCGGGCGACAGTTCGTGTCCGCTACGGATGAAAAAAGCACCTCGACGGTGCTTTTTCACGCGGCCCTGCCCGTGTTCCCGGAATTTTTATACCGGTCTTATTTGCGGCCGACCTCCATCCTGAATTTCGGATTAGCGGGTTCGGTATGCGAAGCCGAAACGAATTGCCACATCCGGTCGATGATCTCGGGATGCTGTGCGGCAAGGTCGTGTTCCTCGCGGGGATCGTCACTGAGGTTGAATAATTCAAAGCGGTCGTTCCCCTCCTTCACACGGCGCAGCAAACCTTTCCATTCGCCCCAGCGGACGGCTACCCAGCCTTTGCTGCCGGGGAACTCCCAATAGAGATATTCGTGCTGCGGTTGTCTGCGCCCTTCGAGGGCCGGCAGGAACGAAATGCCGTCGGTCGCGGGGGGCTCGACCCCGGCCAATTCGCAAAGGGTCGGCATCACATCGGGGAAATAACCGACATGGTCGCTCACCTGCGGGCGGAGTTTGCCGCCCCACGCCACGATGAAGGGCATCCGGATACCGCCCTCGCGCAACGACGACTTGCCCCAGCCCTTGCCGCTGCGGAACGGGTGGGCGCTGTCGAACCACTCGCTCGACGAGCAGGAGTTCGACGCCGGGCCGTTGTCGCTCGTAATGACGATTACCGTATTTTCCCAGATGCCGAGCCGTTTGAGTTCGGCGACCAGCCCGCCTATCTGGCGGTCGAAGTAGGTGATCATCGCGGCATAGGTCGCCCGCGGCCACCGCGAGGGGAAATAACCCTTGCCCTCGATGGGTTGTTCGTCGCCGAATTTACGCACGTAGTACTGTACGTCGGCATCGGGCGCCTGCATCGGGCTGTGGGGGATCGGCGTCGTCCACATCAGGAAGAACGGCCGCTCCTTGTTGGCATTCACGAATTCGAGCACCTGGTCGTACATGGCGTCGGGGCTGTATGTGCGCTGCGTGTATTTGTCGTAGCTGCGCGGGTCGTAGGGGTCGGCCCCTGCGTCGAGCGGCGTGCCCGGCGGCAGCAGTTCGTTGTCGAGGTAGACGCGCCGGTCGTTTTGCCACAGGAAGGGCGGGTAGTAGGTGTGCGCCTGTCGCTGGCAAATGCAGCCGTAATAGGTGCCGAAGCCCATTTTATTGGGCGTACCCTCCGTCGCGGGGCCTCCGACGCCCCATTTGCCGATCATGGCCGTGGCGTATCCGGCCTGCTGCATGACCGAGCCGAGCGTCGGGGTGCCGGCTTCGAGCGGAGCCTGTCCTTCGAGCGTCGAATCGCGCAGCATTGCCTCGTGGTTCCAGACGTCGCCCCGCCATTCCATCTCGTCGTTGGCGCGGATCTGAGCATGGCCGGCGTGACGCCCCGTCAGCAGGCCGCAGCGTGCCGGCGAAGAGAGCGGTGCCGCAGAGTACATGTCCGTGAAGCGGATGCCGAGTTCGCTCAGGGCGTCGATGTTGGGGGTCTCGATCTTTTGCTGTCCGTAGCAACCGAAGTCGCCGTAGCCTGCGTCGTCCATCAGGATGAAGATCACGTTGGGGCGCGGAGCCGGGTTTTCCGTACACCCCGCTGCGGCCAGTGCGGGAATGGCCGTCAGCAATGTCCGGGGGATTGATGTTTTCATGGATTGCTTTTTGGGTTGTTTTTTTTGCTGTTAGATGCAAAAATAATAAAATAAGAATAAAAAAAAGATCGCAAAAAAGAAAGTTTTTTGCGGTCTATCTCTGGTCGAAGAAACTCCCCTTTGTTTATCGGGGCGGTCGGGGAGGGGTGTTTTCGGGCGGTGATCGGCTGCCCTGTTCCCCTTGGTGTTTCAGGATTTTGCAGGGCCGGGTACGAAAAAGCCCCTGCCGCGGCAGGGGCTTTTGGGTGATATGTCGTGGCCGCTTTAGCGGTCGCCGAGGCAGCGGTGCGCCCGGTGGAGCTGGAGCGAGAGCGAACAGGCGGCGACCCCGGCGAAGAGCAGCGAGATGCCGACCCATACGATGACGGCCGTGGTGCCGAATACGAGCGGCTGGAAAAGAATCCAGAGCGAACAGAGCAGCAGCAGGATGCCGCTGAAAATTGTCCAGCCCGACCCGGCGATCTGCATGGCGCCCATGTCGCTGCCGAGCCCGATGGCACCGAACGCACGCAGCATGAGCCAGAACCCGAGGAATATCGGGAGCGTAGCGGCCGAAAGCGCGACGTTGAAAATCAAGATGATGCCCAGCACGATCTCGATGATGCCGCCCGCCAGCATCCAGCCGCGTCCGGTGATGAAATGTTTGTTGACCGATGAGAGTACGACTTCGAGGATGCCCGAAATCAGCATCAGCCACCCGAACAGGAGCGACATGCCCAGGTAACTTTGTGTGGGGTAGACGAATACGAGGATGCCGACTACGAACAGGGCGATGCCGATGATAAGCAGCAGCCACCAATAGCGCACGGCGCGTTTCGAATTTTCGATCAGGGTTGAGAAATTTTCCATAGCATACGGATTTTCCCTCCCTTAAAGCAATTTACATACCAGAGTTCCCGACGGTTCGATCGGCGGATGGTTGGTCTGGGATGTACGCCGTATATTCCTTTCGCGGCAGGCGGACGCCTGTCTGCGGGGCTGGGCGTTCTGCCCTGCGGGCGGCCGGGAAATAGGAATGCCCGTTACCGGCCGGAATGCCGGGCTCCGGTTGCCGGGCTCAGGGTACGGGGACGGCTGCGGGTGCATTCCGCAACGGGACTACTTCGCCGATCTCGGGGCGCAGTACATGCAGTGCGGTGTCTGCGGCCAGTGCCGCTTCGGTCGCCAGCGGTTCGTCCCAACGGTGTCTGGCGAGGGCGAACTTGGAGTGGTGGACGGTCATGATCTGCTTGGCACCCAGTTCTTTGGCCGCCAGGGAAAGTTGGTCGGGCATCGTGTGGATGTATTTCCATGCTTCGTTGTACTGTCCGTTTTCGAGGATCGCCAGGTCAATGCCGGGGAACTGCCGGCCGATCTGCGCGAAATGCTTGCCGTAACCGCCGTCTCCGCCCATGTAGACCTGCCGTGCCGGGGTTTCCAGCAGGAACGATGCCCACAACGTCCGGTTGGGATTGAGTCCGCGTCCCGAAAAGTGCCGCGACGGCAGGCAGTGCACCGCGAACCCGTCGCCGAGCGCAGCCGTTTCGTGCCAGTCGAGTTCGATGATTTTCTCCGGGTCGAAACCCCAGTATTCGAAATGCTCCCCGACGCCGAGCGGGCAGACGACCTTCCCGATCCGGGATTTGAGTTCGGTGACCGTACGGTAGTCGAGGTGATCCCAGTGGTCATGCGTGATGACGAGCAAATCCACGTCGGGCATGTCGCCGGGACGGTAGATGTCGGTGCCCTTGAAAGGCCTGTTGAGGAAGGAGAACGGTGCGGCGGCCCGGAATACGGGGTCGACGAGCACACGCCGCCCTTCGGCCTGGAGCAGGTAGGAGGAGTGCCCGAACCACACCAGCAGGTTGCTGTCCCGATCCAGTGCGCGCAGGTCGGTCTTGAGGGCCGGGACGGCCGCGTCGGGGCGCAGCCCCTCCTTTTTTCGGAACAGGAATTCGAGGATGCCGCTCAGGCGGCTTTTGTCGCCCGTCATCATCGGGCTTGCTTCCAGGTTGCGGAACTGCCCGTCGCGGTAGTTCGGCGATTGCAGGATGCGTTCGAGCCGGCTGCCCCGCGGCAGGCGTCCGAAGGCCGGGAGGTTGAGGATTATCAGGCCGGCGATCGCGGCGGCGAGTATTATTCCTGTCAGGATTCCCATTGTGCGTCTTATTTTCGTGCTGGACATATCGTTTCCCACTGGTTGTATGGTGCAAAGATACCGTTTCCTGCGGAATTGCGGTTATACGGATTACGGTTTGGGTTACCATAATCCCCGAAATCTTCGCCGGCACCCGGAGGGCATCCTGGAAATGCCCCGCTGCATTTTGTCGTGCAAAGGGGGATTTCGGGCTGTTTTGAATGCCGGATAGTCGGAATAGTTGCTAAAATTTCCATTTATTATACGATTTATATGCCAATTTTTATAATTTTGTACTTAATTGTTCCATAATAGTGATGCCTTTTACGTATTGTCTGAGAAAAATGTGGCCGCTGCACAGGGGATGGAAGTGCATGGCGGCCCTGCTTGCCTGCCTGTGCCTGTTGCCGGACATGGCGGCGCATGCCCAGTCCCCGCCCCGGAAGGTGGTTGTCAACGGCCGTGTCGCCGATGAATCGGGCGATCCCGTCGCCGGGGCTACCATTGTCGAACGGGGTACCTCGAACGGGGTCGCGACCCTTTCCGAAGGCGAATTCTCGATCGCCGTCCTGCCCGGTGCCGTGCTCGATGTCTCGTGTCTGGGGTATATCGACCAGAGTATCGGGACGGGAACCCGTACCGAATTCGAAATCGTGTTACAGGAGGATGTGAAGGCGATCGCCGAGGTGATCGTGACGGCGCTGGGGCTCGAACGCAACTATGCCGACCTGACCTATTCGGCCGATAAGATCAGGGGGTCGCAGCTCACGGCGGTGAAGGATCCCAACTTGATCCTGTCGCTTTCGGGCAAGTCGGCCGGCGTGCAGGTGAACAAGAACTCGTCGGGTGCGGGCGCTTCGGCCAAGGTAAGCATCCGCGGCGTGCGGTCGGTCGCCAGCGACAACCAGCCGCTCTATGTGGTCGACGGTATGCCTATTCTCAATTCGACCCCCGAGCAGGCCTACTCGGCCATAGGCGGTGTGGCCGATGCCGGGAACCGCGACGGCGGCGACGGCATCTCGAACCTCAATGCCGAGGATATCGAGAGCGTCTCGATCCTCAAGGGTGCCCCGGCCGCCGCCTTGTACGGCAGTCAGGCCGCCAACGGCGTGATCCTCATTACGACCAAAAAGGGCAATGCCCGCAAACAGCAACCCGTGACGTTCACTTCGAACCTTACGCTCCAGTCCCCCTTCAGCCTGCCTGCGTTCCAGAACCGTTACGGGGTGAGCGGCGGGGTGGAAAGCTGGGGCGCCCGTGCGCGGATGAAGACCTACGACAATGCGGGCGATTTTTTCCGGACGGGGATCACGGCGATGAATGCGGTCTCGGTTTCCTCCGGGTCGGAACAGGTGCAGAACTATTTTTCCTATGCCAATACGGCCGAGCGGGGAATCACGGGTTCGAACCGCTTGATGCGCCATAACTTCAACCTGCGCACCACGACCGGGCTTTTCCGGCAACGGCTCAAGCTCGACGGGAATATCAGCTTCATGCGCCAGGTGGTCGAGGACAAACCCGTGCCGGGCGGTTTCTATATGAACCCGCTGGTCGGGCTTTACCGCTTCCCCCGCGGGGTGGACATCACGCCTTACCGGGAGCATTTCGAGGTCTATGACGCCGGCCGCAAACTCAATGTCCAGGATTGGATCGCCCCGAGCGACGATTTCGAGCAGAACCCCTACTGGGTCGTCAACCGCATCCGCAGCAGGAGCCTGCGCAACCGGGTCATGGCCTCGTTTACCGCCGATTGGAAGGTGAACGGCTGGCTGCGGCTCAAGGCGCGCGGCAATGTGGACTATGTGAATGACAAGGTGCGGCAGAAATTCTATGCTTCGACGGCGCCTGCGCTGGCCGGTGCCAACGGGCGCTATATCGAGAGCAGCTACTCGGAAACCCTGTTCAACGGCGAGGTGCTGGCGATGTTCGACAAACGCCTCTCCCCGGACTGGGAGTTCAGCGCGACCGCAGGTGCGGGGCTGAACGACCGGACGGTCAATTCGCTGCGTATAGATTCCAAGACGGCGTCGCTCTATTTCCCCAACGTGTTCAACGTCGCCAATATCGTCATGAACGGTTCGGCCTATGTCGACGAACAGATCGATGCGCGGCGCCAGACGCAGTCGCTTTTCGCCACGGCGTCGTTCAAGTATGCCGGAAGCCTCAATTTCGAAGTCACGGGACGCAACGACTGGGCATCGACGCTCGCCTACACCTCGCACGAAGGCAGCGGGTTCTTCTATTATTCGGCTGGCGCATCGTGGGTGATCGGCAAGATGTTCGAACTGCCCCGGTGGATTTCGTTCGCCAAGGTGCGCCTGACATGGAGCCGCGTGGGGAACGACATCCCCATGTTCATCACCAATCCTAAGTCGCACGTCACGGCCGGAGGGGGCATCAATGCCGCCGACGCCGCCCCCGGCACCGACCTCAAGCCGGAGATGACCAACGCCCTCGAGGCGGGGCTCGAATGGCGGTTCCTCGACGACAGGCTGGGCATCAACCTGACCTACTACAAGACCAATACGCACAACCAGTTCTTCAAGCTTCCGGCCCTTTCGGGCGAGGCGTACGCCTACCGTTACGAGAATGCGGGCAATATCGAGAACCAGGGCGTCGAGGTGTCGCTGAACGCTTACCCGGTTTACGGAGGTGCGCTGACGTGGCAGTCGACGGTGAACTTCGCACATAACAGGAACCGCGTGATAAAACTCCATGACGAGCTGCGCGAATATGTCTACGGTCCGTCGAGTTTTTCATCGTCTTATGCCATGAAACTCGTCGAGGGCGGTTCGATCGGCGATATTTACGGGCGGGCGTTCGAGCGCGACGCAATGGGGAGGATCGTCTACGAGGCCGAAGGCGATTCCGCCGGGTTGCCCCGCACCGTGGGCGACGGCAATACGGTGAAGGTCGGCAATGCCAATCCCGTGTTCTCGCTCTCCTGGGGCAACACGTTCTCCTATAAGGGCATGTCGCTGTCCGTGCTGCTGGACTGCCGCTATGGCGGACGGCTCCTGTCGCAGACGATGGCCGACCTGGATTCCTACGGGGTGTCGGCCGCAACGGCCGATGCCCGCGACCGGGGCTGCGTGATGCTCGAAGGGCAGCGGATCGACGACGTGAAGGGTTTTTACAAACTGGTCGGCGGCCGCGCAGGTGTGACCGAGTATTACATGTACGATGCGACGAACATCCGGCTCCGCGAACTGGCGGTGTCCTATGCGCTGCCGCAGCGTCTGATGCGCCGTACGCGGGTATTCAGCGGCATGACCGTGTCGCTGGTGGCGCGCAACCTCTTCTTTATCTACAATGCCGCGCCGTTCGATCCCGACCTCGTCCTTTCGACGGGCAACGACAACCAGGGGATCGACGTCTACGGCATGCCGACCGTACGGAGCTTCGGCTTCAACATAAAACTGGAGTTCTGAGAATCATGAAGCGCTTTTACATATATCTGTTCGCCGCATTTTGCACAGTCTTTTTGGGTGCCTGCACGGGGAATTTCCGGGATATGAACGACGACCTCACGGGGATTTCGGACGAGGATCTCGAGGCCGACGACAACGGCTTCGGATACCGCCTGCAGATCGTACAGCAGGGGATTTATTTCAACTACGATTTCGGCAAGGGCAAGAACTGGCCGTTCCAGATGACGCAGAACCTCAATGCGGATATGTTCTCGGGCTATATGCACGATCCCAAACCGTTGCAGGGCGGCAGCCACAACTCCGATTACAACCTGCAGGACAGTTGGAACAGCGCCATGTGGCAGTTTACCTATTCCTACGTCATGCCCCAGATTTACCGGCTGGAGCAGACGGCACGCGAGAAGATGCCGCCGTTCTATGCCATTACGAAGATACTCAAAGTCCTGGCCATGCACCGCGTGACGGACTACTACGGGCCGGTGATATACAGCCATTTCGCCGACCGCGGCAGCGAATATGTGCCCGACAGCCAGCAACAGGCCTACAATTGTTTCTTCGATGACCTGGACGAGGCGGCGGACATCCTGGCGGCCTGGGTCGAGGAGCAGCCCGAGGCCGGCGAGTTTTCCAGGTTCGACCTGCTTCTCGACGGCAGCTATACGGCCTGGCTCCGTTTTGCCAACTCCCTGCGCATGCGCCTTGCCGTGCGTATCGCAGTTGCCGCGCCCGAAAAGGCCCGTGCGGAATTCCGGAAGGCGGCGCAGGCGGCCGGAGGGGTGATCGAGACCAGTATGGAGAATGCCGCCGTGAAGACCTCGGGCACCTATTCCAATCCGTTGGGCGAGATCAACCTGAACTGGAACGAGGCGGCCATGAACGCTTCGATGGAATCCGTACTGACCGGGTACGGGGATCCGCGGCTGGAGAAGTTTTTCAAGCCCTGCGGCAGCGACCTGGTCATTGCCGGCGATGCGGGCGACGGGACGGTCGTCCTGAAGGGGCAATACCATGGAATCCGTCAGGGGACGGGGTTCTCGCATAATTATTACGCGGCATTTTCCCGCCTTACGGTGGATACGGATACCGATGCCGTCCTGATGACGGCGGCCGAGGTGTGGTTCCTACGTGCCGAAGCGGCATTGCGCGGCTGGACGGACGAAGATGCGGAGCGCTGTTACCGCAACGGCGTTGCGGCATCGTTCGCGCAATGGCAGCTGTCCGGGGCCGAAAGCTACCTGGGGAGCGACGCCATGGCTGCCGATTACCACGATCCGGTAGATCCGGGGAACGACATTGCCGCCCGGTGCCGCGTGTCGCCCCGCTGGGACGCTGCAGCGGACGCCGAACTGAAGCTCGAGCGGATTATCACCCAGAAATGGATTGCCATGTATCCCGAAGGGTGCGAGGCCTGGGCCGAACAGCGGCGGACGGGATATCCTCGCCTGTTCCCCGTACGTCTGAACCACAGCAAGGGTTATATAGATACTGAAACGATGATCCGCCGGCTGCCGTTCCCGGCCGTGCTGGCGACGTCCGATCCCGAGCAGTATGCGGCGCTCGTCGCGGAACTCGGTGGCGAAGACCACGGGGGGACGCGCCTGTGGTGGGACGCGGGGCGCAATTTCTGATCCGGAAGCCCCGGACTGTTTTGCCCGGGCGTTGCGTCGTGCGGCGGTTGTCAGAATTTCCAGCTTGCGCCCAGCAGGATATTGCGCGGGCGGATGGCATAGCGGTAGGAGCCCGAGCTTACTCCGTCGAAGGTCGTATAGGCATATTTTTCACGGCCGAAAAGGTTTGCGGCGGTCGCCGTAGCTTCCCATTTCCCGTTTATTTTCCAGCGCAGCGATGCGTCGGCCAGTAGCAGGTGCTTGCTCCGGTCGGCCGAAAGCTGCGAGTAATAGTGCTCCGCCGTGAATTGGATCACCCATTTCTTCGACGGTACGAGGTTTACGGTCAGCCGCTGGTTGAAATCGTGCCGCCCGTCGGGCTCCCGGCCGCGGATGGAGAGTGTCGTATAGCGGTATTCCAGCCGGTATTCGGTGTTTACCCAGGCGGCGAACCGGAAGTTGAAACGCGGCGCGACGGTCAGGGTGGAATTTTCATAGGAGGCCGGCACCTCTTCCAGCAGCAGTTCCGTGCCGCTGAGGTTGTAGCCGACGTTCAGGCCTGCCTGACCGTTGAGGGCGTCGATATTCTGGCTGACGTCGCCCGACAGGTACCATGACCGCACGTGGTTCGAGCTGTGCACGTAGTAGTTTACGATATAGTCGCCGTCGAAGCGCTGCGCAGGCAGGAACGGCAGGTCGTTCCACGAACGTACCGCGAGCAGGCTGGCGAAGAACCCGCCGATCGGGTTCTTGTAGGCGATGCCTGCCGAGAGGCTGCGTTGCAGCGCCTGCCGGTATTCGTTTACGCCGCAGAGCACCGAACGGTAGTTGCGCAGGACGGCGCCGTTGCCTATGCGGCTGTCGTCCGCCGCGTCGCGGCCGACCGTACCCGATGCCGAAAGCGAAAGGTGTCCCGTGGGGCTCCATTTCACCGCGAAGCGGGGCTTCCAGGTGAAAATGCCCGCCGGGTTTCGATTGCCGTCGATCCTGTCGTGCAGTCCATAGCGGCGGTAACCTGCCGGCAGGTCGAGCGTCAGCCGCAGCCGCTGCGAGCGGTAGGTGATGCCAGGCTGGAGGTAGACGCCCGCGTAGCCGGCCGAAAGGTCGTTCGCGGCGCCTGTCCCGAGCCCGGTGCCCGTCAGGTCTGTTACGAGCCCTCGGAAGAGTGCCGAAACTCCGCCTTTGAAGGCGAAGGCGAACTGCCCGGCCTGCGTGCCGAATGCCGCGTTGTGGTTCATGTAAAAAGCGCGGTCGGCGATCGTCTGCCGCTGGCTGCCCGTTTCGCGCACCACATCGAGGGACTGGGGGCGGGTAAGGTATTTCAGGTAGGAGGTGACGGTGAGCGAACGTGTGCCGGTGCGCCGGATATATTTCAGGTCGTTTTCGATGCCGTAGGCCGGGGCCTCGGCACGCTGGCGGTTGGGGTAGCTGCCCGAGAGCACGGCACGGAGGTCGTTCCATGCCAGCGAAGCTTCGAGTTTTTCCAGCATGTAGAACCGCTCGGTGTTGGCTTTCAGTGCGATGCGTGCCGAAAGCTGTTGCCGGCACGAAGCGGCCGACTCCTGCTCGGTGTCCACGCGCGTGCCGTCCGCCAGGTACCAGCTTTGCCGGGCGGCGCGATCCGAGGCCAGGCGGTCGTAACCCCAAGTGAGCGAGCTGCTGAGCTGGTAGTCCTCGGAGAGTTTGCGCAGGTTGTTCAGACTGGCCATGTGCGAGCGGTTGAAGCGCGTGCGTGTATCGTCGAGCGGCGCGGACGAAGTGCCGACCGAAAGGTGTGCGGCGGGATTGTAGTCGTTGGCTCCGCCGTTGAGGATGTCCTCGACCGAAAGCCGTTCGGTCTCGGCCGAGGGGTTTTGCCCCGTGTTGTCGGTTTTGAGGTTGACCATCGACTGCCCCCTGGCACCGATGCGCATGGCGAAGAGTGCGCCGTTCCACAACGCCGGCGACCAGCCCGCACCGCCGCGCAGCGTCCCCGTCCATCGGGCTTTGGCATGCGGCTTCAGCCGGAGGTTGATGGCTGCGCGGTCGCTGAATACGATGTCCTTGAGCGCCTTGATCGGCTGGTGGTTCTCCATCACTTCGACGCTCGCCACGTCCTGCGGCGCGATGTTGTTGGTCGCCTGTCCGTAACGGCCGTCGAGCATGTCCAGCCCTTCGATGTAAAAGTTGTTGATCGGCTGGCCGTTGTAGCGTATCTCGCCCGATTTCGCCACCTCGATGCCCGGCATCTTGCGCAGTACGTCGGCGATCGAGCGGTCTTGCGCCTCGGTGAAGCGCGACACGTTGTAGCTTACGGTGTCGCCCCGGAAGCTCAGCCGCGGGGCGCGGATCGTCACCTCGCGGATGCCGGTCGCCTCGGGCGTCAGCAGCACGAGCATCCGTCCGGCATCCGCCGGAATCGATTGCCGGCGGTAGCCCATCGTCGAGAAGTCGAGCTGCGCGGTTGTCCCGCCCCCGCGCGGCCTGAGCACGAAATCGCCCGAGGCCGAGGTCGTCGTGTAACCCAGCGGCTTGCCCAGGGAGTCTCGCGCCGTGACGATGGCCCCGGCGACGGGCGCCCCGTCCTCCTTGTCGGCCACGTGGCCCGTGTACTCCTGGGCCTGGGCGGCGATTGCGCCCAGCAACCAAAGCAGGGTCAGCAGGTACTTCATCGCGCCGTGGGGCTATTCTGTTTCCAGCGGATTGTATTCGCGGAGCAGGTCGGCACCCTCGCGCGGCGTCCCGTCCTCGTTCCTTACCGTGATCCTGATGTTCGAATTGGCCTGCATGTAGCCGATCGGGTCGGTCATGAATTTGCGCTCGGTGGCCAGGAATTTTTTGCGCGAAGTTTTCAGGTAGTTCAGGTCGGCCATCGTCACCGGGACTTCGGCGCGGCGGATCCCGGTCGCCTCGAAGCGGATGATGCCCCCGTCGTCGCCCGTGTCGTTCACGGCCAGGATCAGTCCGGGCAGTCCGTGGAATTTCCAGGGGCCGGTGGCGAGCGGGAGCTCCTCGGTGTACCAGGCTTCGTAATCGCGCCCGCGGAAGCGGCAGGTCGCACGGCGGCAGTCGTAACCGATGACCTCGCGCGTCCCGTCGCGGAGCGTCCACTCGATTTCGGGCAGCGGCTCGGTGTAGAGCATGTTGTCCCGTGAGATCTTGTCGGTGCAGGTCATCTCGCCTGCGGGGTAGTTCTGGAATACGACGGCCTCCAGGCCCCCCTTGAAGTTGCCCACGTTGGCCAGCACCTGCTCGGTCGGGGTGATGCGCAGCAGCGAGTCCCGCTGGAGCGTCTTGTAGGAGAAGAATTTCGTAACCTTCCCTCCGGCCTGCAACAGCAGCAGGTCTTGCATCGGCTCCTTGCTGTCGGGGCGCCGCAGCCACTCCATGCGGTAGCTCACTTCGAGCGTGGCGGTGTCCAGCACGGTCTGCCGTACGCTGCCCGTTTCGAGGGCCTGTGCCCCGCCGTCGGTCGAGTAGGAGATGACGGTCTGTGCCCGCCCGGCGGTTGCGGCGGCCAGCGCGGCGGCGATGATAAGGAAGGTGAGTTTTGTTTTCATGGCTTCGGTGTGTTGGTTTACGGTGCAATATTACCCCGAAAAACGAAGGGCGATGGTTAACGCCGCGTTAAGAAGTGTTAAATAATGTTAACGCCGGCGGCAGGAGTGTTTTTATTCGTATTTTTGCAGTATAAACCCCTCGGCCGTGGATAAGAATCGTTTCAGAAATATCTCGTTTTGCGCGATCGGCGCCCTGCTGGCGCTGGCCCTCGTGCAGGCGTGGAGCCTGTGGCGGATGTATGCCGACCGTGCGGAGGAGTTTTCGCGCAAGGTGACGCTCGCCATGAACCGCGCGGCGTACGACGACCTGCTGATAGGTAACCGGCGCCGGACGTCGCAGACCCGGACGTCGGTCGTGACGACGGGCAATATCGACTCCGTTAAGCTGGATATGATCGACACGATCTCTGTGAAAAGCCTTGGGGCGGCCGGCAAGGTGCTTTCCATCCGGTCGAAGGTCGACACGCTGCGGACGAATATCGCCCTGCGCCGCGGCGACAAGACCCGTTATATCTACCAGGAGGTGCGCATGCCTTCGTTCACGGCCCTCCAGTTCAACCTGTCCCGCTACGACTCCCTGCTGACGCGTTACCTGGCCGATGCCGGCATCGGCCTGCCCTACAGCGTCGACGTGATCCGCGGCCGGGACGGCGGCGATGTTGCCGAAATCCGGCTCGACAGCCTGGCGGCGCGGACAACGGGGGCGGAACGGGAGGAGGCGGTCATCGCTTCGCAGAAGGATGCTCCGCAGATACGGAACCCGAAGGTGTTCACCTCGCGCGTCACCACGGATGACAAGCTGCTTTTCCGGGTGAAGATCGAAAACCCCCACCGGGAACTGCTGCGCGAGCTGTTCGGCATCATCCTCACCTCGGTGCTCATGCTGCTCGTCGTCGCGTTCGTGGTCATCTACCTGTTGCGGACGCTGTTCCGGCAGAAGACGCTCGAGGAGATGAGGATGGATTTCACGCACAATATCACCCATGAACTGAAGACCCCGATTGCCGTGGCCTATGCGGCCAACGACGCGCTGGAGAATTTCGGGGCGGCCGACGATGGGGCGCGGCGTGCGAAGTATCTGGGTGTGATCCGCAGCCAGCTGACGGCTTTGTCGGAGATGGTCGAGCGCATCCTCACCATGTCACGCGAGGAACGCGAGGATTTCACGCTCCGCCGCGAGCGGATCCTCCTGGCCGGGATGCTCGGGGCGCTGGCCGAGAAGTTCCGGATGCAGGCAGCCAAACCCGCACGGGTCACGGTGGATGTTTCACCCGAAGGGCTGACTGCCTTCGCCGACCGCTTCCACCTCTCGCATGCCCTGGACAACCTGGTCGACAATGCCCTGAAATATTCCGGCGAGGAGGTGCATATCCGCATTTCGGCCGGGCGGGACGGCGGCCGGGTCGTCCTGCGAGTCGCCGACGACGGCATCGGCATTCCGCGTGCCGCGCAGGCGCATATCTTCGATAAGTTTTACCGCGTGCCTACGGGCGACATTCACAATGTCAAGGGCTTCGGCCTCGGGTTGTACTACGTCGGGCTAATCGCCGCCAAACACGGCGGCTCGGTCGCGGTGGAGAGCACCGAGGGGCACGGTACGACCTTCACCCTGATACTTCCGGACGATGGGCGATAAGATCAGACTGCTGCTCGTAGAGGACGAGCAAACCCTCGCGGGGATCATTGCCGATACCCTTTCCGAAAAGGGGTTCGAGGTGACGGTCGCCCATGACGGCGAGGCCGGGTTGCGGGCGTTCCGCGGGTCGCGCCCCGATGTGGTCGTGTCGGATGTCATGATGCCTTGTATGGACGGGTTCACCTTCGTCGGGCGCCTGCGCCGCGAAGCGCCCGGGGTGCCTGTGCTTTTCCTTTCGGCGCGCTCGGCGGCCGAGGACGTGGTGCAGGGATTCGAGACCGGGGGCAACGATTACCTGCGCAAGCCCTTTGCCATGAGCGAGCTGATCGTGCGGGTCAGGGCGCTTGCCGGGCGTGCGGGCGTCGGGAAAGCGCGTACGGAACGTGTGTTCGAACTGGGGCGTATGCGTTTCGACGCCGAGCGCCAGCGGCTCACGTGCGACGGCGTGGTGACGGAACTTTCGGCCCGCGAATCCGAAGTGCTGCAATACCTCTGCCGGAATGCGGGCGAGATCGTGCCGATGAAAACCCTGCTGGTGAATATCTGGGGCGACGATTCGTTTTTCAACGCCCGCAGCCTGCATGTCTTCATCACCCGCCTGCGCCACCGCCTTGTAGCCGACCCGTCGATCCAGCTGGTGAACGTGCGGGGAGTGGGGTATAAGCTGCTGATGCGCTGAGGCGGGGATTGCCGCACTGTATTGAAACCGGAATTTATTCCCTCTCCGGTTGCCTTTTCCGAAGGGATCCGGTTTACGGCAATGCAAATTCTATGACTAAATTTCCAACCTGATTGTTGGATAGTTTATTTGTGCTAAACCCTAAAGGCGTGATATTCAGCGAGCCGATCTCGTTCACGAATCTTCCGATCAGTTCGCTGCCGCCCGTAACCGTTTGCGGGTTGTTGCCTTTGTCGAAATAGACATAATAGACGAGAAGATCGGCTTTAACCTGAATGTCATCCGCACTCAACTCTTCCTTTTTGATAATTTTATCAACAACGCTTATTGCCTTCGTATATTCCAGGTCTGTCTCAACGAAAAGCAAAGACATTCGGCCAAAGGTCAGGTGGGTAATATAGGACATATCGGGCAGTTGTTCCTCGCTGATTGTTTCTCGGATTAATTTATCAGGATAGTCCATCATAATAGTAAACATTTCCCGGGAATAGTTATAGAAAAACCCCGTCCGTTTCCCCATTTCTTTTTCGGTGTAGGGTTTCCCGCTTAGCAGTTCATCGAGGTTGAGGCCCAGGTTGCCTACCCCCAGCAGGTGCAGATGCCTGTGTGAGTGGTATTGCAAAGGGCCGATATAGTTGAATTGCTGACTTTGAGCTGGTAATTCGGAGGTTATTTGCTGCACCATTTCATTCATACCGTCGAACGAGGGCAGCATTTCTTTTTCATAAAGCGTCCTGTTGACATAGGCGCTTATGTTAATCGGGTTGTAAGTATATTGGTCGTAGACCGTCAATGTCCGGTTGTCAGTATGGCAGTTAATCAAATGTCCCGGATAAACCTGCGTCCTGAACGCCGGGTTTACAAATGACTGTTCGGCCGAAAGCCGATATTTGCGCGTGACATTGTCCGGCAGGAGGTCGTATTTGTTATCGTTGAATTTATTAACTGCGAACGTATGCCACTGCAAAGGGTCGTATTCCGGCTTTTTTTGCCCGGCTTGGGAAACGAACAGGTCGGCGGTTGTCTGTTTGTACCTGTCATGCAGGCAGGCAAGCGTTATTGTTGCCTCGCGCGGATTTTCCGTGTCGTTCGGCAACACCTCTATATCCAGATACTCAGCGTTATCCGCAACGGCCTTTTCGATAATGCACCATTGCGGAATATTTCGGATACTCCAGTCGCAGTTGGCCGAAACTGCTATACGTTGCTGAATCCCGGAATAATCTGCCCTGATTTCATCTTCATCGAGGGTGATGTAATACTTCTGCTCCGGTTCATCGTTGTGACAGGCTGCGCAGCAGAGCGCCAAAAAGAAAAGACCCCAATGTTTCATCCTAAAAAGTGTTTTAGTTAAACGATTGGGGGAAGAGGCAGATTGAAAATATGCGTGTCCCTGCGCGGTGTTGCCCGCATCGGTCATAAGGGTTGGTTTCAGTTTCACCCCCCCCCTCGGATTTCGATTTAAAGGTATGAAATAAACACGCATTTGCAAAATAAATCTGCAATTTCCGCCCAATACGGGGATGGAAGGCTTCTGGGGCCAGATCGGCTTGCGATTCGCATTTGTCCGGCCTGCCGCCCGAAAAAAATCTCCCAAGGAGGCGACTTCGATGTGCGGATAACGGAATACCTGCTTGTCTTTTCAGCAGCCTGAATGTCAGTCTATGCGTTATTTATCTCTTTCGGCAAATGCAGTCCGTCAGGTGATCGTCGATAAATCCTGCCGCCTGCAGGTGGGCGTAACAAATCGTGCTGCCGAAGAATTTGAATCCCCGTTTTTTCATGTCTTTGCTCATGGCATCGGATTGGGGCGATGATGCCGGAATCTCGCTCAACGACCCAAAGGTGTTGGTAATCGGCTTCCGGTCGGGAAAGAACGACAAGGTGTAGTTGTAGAAACTACCGAACTCTTCCTGTATGGCAAGGAATAGCCTTGCGTTTGTGATTGTGGATTTGATTTTCAACCGGTTCCTTACAATGCCGTCGAACCGCATCAGCCGTTCGACATCGCTATCGGTCATTTGTGCCACCTGCACGGCGTCGAAGTTGCAAAAGGCCTTGCGATACCCCTCACGCTTTCTGAGTATCGTTATCCAGCTCAACCCGGCCTGGGCACTCTCCAGGACAAGAAATTCGAACAGCGTCTTGTCGTCGGTCACCAATTTCCCCCACTCCTGGTCATGGTATTTCACATACAGCTCGTCGGTTCCGCACCAGCCGCACCGTCCGTTTATCATGTCCTGCATAATCATAATGTTTACAATTCGAAGTAAAGATAACCGATTCCCGGCTTCGTGCCAAATTTTAAGCCCGCTTCGCCCATTATGGGTTGTCATATTGCAAACGTTGCGATGAAAGAATCCGAATCGGTAGGTGCGGAACGTACTTTTATCGGAACAGCTTTGCTCCGGAGGAAGATCGTAAATTCGATTGTAAGGTGTTGATATACAGATTAAAATTTTCTTTTTTTGCGCAAATTCGCTCACAAAAAAAGTCTCCAAAAGGAGACTGAAAAGTGCGGGATAAAGGTGCTTCCGCACGAATGTAAGCCCGATGTATATCAACGAATTGCAGCGGTTTTCGGTTTCTGTCCCCGCATCGCCTACCGTCATTTTGCACGGTCTTGCGCCCGCCTGCCCGTTTCGCCTGCGCCGTCGCCGTATCTCCTTGCATGACAGTACAAATATAGCGATTTTCGGCGAAAAAAACAAATGCGAAGACTTTTGGAGATGCAGGCGGATTTTTATCGTCAAATTGAGCATTATTCGTATTGTTAATATTATGCATTAATAGTTGGTTGTTTGAATGAAATTATGTGAATCGTATCAAGCTCGATTTATGTTCGATATCGATTTTATAAATGAAAAAATAATTTGCGTCATAAGATGACATAAATAAACATTACCTTTGTATTCATAATATAGTCTTAGTCATCACTTAAAACTTTACAATATGGACAGGCTGGGGTATAGTCAGATAAATTTTTTGTTCATTCTAACTTTAATACAAAGAGACGATGGACAAAAGAAACAAACTTTGGAGGAGAGAACAACAGAACCGGGTGTTTAAAGCTCGCATGGTTTATCATGCCGCTTGCGGGTGTGGAATCAAGAAAGCGGATGGTAACTGGAATAGACATCCTCATTGGTTCGAGTTGGCAAGGGTGAAATGGATGCAGATCTACAAAAAAACAGGAACGCCATGCAGTTGTTGGTTGTGCCGAGGAGAGAAGTATGATCGCAGGGGATATGTAAAGGAAACATTGCGGATTATAGCCGAAGCATAGACAGATTCGTATGCGTCACTTTGAAATTTAGTATTGTCAATATGTTGAATAATTTAATATTTAGAGCCTCATAAGTGTTTAATCGACTCGTAGAAAGTTACGGGTCAAACCTTATGAGATCATGAGCAGAAGCAGGAAACGAACACCCGTCAGCACGATCGCGTGTTGCAAGTCGCAGAAAAAGGACAAGCAGTTATGTAACCGTCTTTTTCGTAGCCGATCCAAACGATTTATCCGGGACGGTAAGGAGCTGCCGCTTCGGCTTCGGGAAGTAATGAATATTTGGGATTTTGCCGGTGACGGCAAATGCTATTGGGGCTATGATTGCAAGTATTTCGAGAAGTTGATGAGAAAGTAGCAGTACGCTCTCCTTTACTTTTGGGTAAGGGAGAGCGAATTGTATTTGGGTGGCTGTAAAATAATCGCTTCGACGGATTTTCGATATTTCAGGCTTATTCGTATCTTTGTTTCTATGGACAGAGGGGAGATTATCATTTACCAGACGGCAGACGGCGAGACCCGCTTGGACGTTCGCATGGAGAACGACAGCGTGTGGCTGACGCAGGCGCAGATTGCGCATTTGTTCGGAGTTGACAGAACGGTTATTGTCAGACATGTCAACAACATTTATAAGTCGTCCGAATTGGAGCGGGACGTAACATGTGCAAAAATTGCACATGTTCAGCATGAGGGGCAACGGCAAGTGCGACGTATGATTCCATTTTATAACCTCGATATGATTCTATCGGTGGGCTATCGCGTCAATTCCAAAAATGCCACTCAATTTCGTATCTGGGCAAATAAGGTCTTGAAAGAGTATCTAATAAAAGGCTATGCAGTCAATAGCCAGGCCAAGGCCGAGCAGTTGGAGGAGCTGAAACAAACCGTTCATCTGCTCTCGAACGTGTTGTCGGCAAAGGATGTTACGAAATCCGAGGCAATCGGGTTGCTGCGCGTGATTACGGACTATACTTACGGTCTCGATACGCTCGACCGCTACGATTATCAGCAGTTGGAAGTGTCGGCTACTACGACCGAGGAGCCGTTTCATGCGACCTATGAAAATGCGATGGAGGCGTTACAGGTGTTACGCGACAAGTTCGGAGGCAGCGAGCTGTTCGCCCACGAGAAGGACGAGTCGTTCAAAAGCACGATGGGCGCAATTTACCAGACTTTCGGCGGGCGGGACCTCTATCCGAGCGTTGAGGAGAAGGCGGCTAATCTGCTCTATCTGACGGTTAAAAACCATTCGTTCAGCGACGGTAACAAGCGTATCGCCGCTTTCCTGTTCCTTTGGTTCTTGGAAAACAATCGGATTCTTTACCGTGCTGACGGTTCGCGCCTTTTGGATAACAATACACTGGTCGCCCTGACGCTGATGATTGCCGAGAGCCGCACGGAGGAAAAAGACGTGATGACGAAGGTTGTGGTGAATCTGATCAATAAGAACAATTGACACGATAACAGCGTGTCGGATATCGGAAAAGTGATGAAACCTATGAAGCCTAGTCATTTTATGAACCGAGTTTTATTGTTTGTATTGTTGCTAGTGGTAGGCAAAGGTGCTTTGTCGCAGGAGCGGATAGATACACTCTACTATAGCCGTTCGGGGATGACGGTGCGAAATCCGGTTTTTGCCGATTATTATCGACTGGCGCTTTATCCTGCGGATGCGGCGGGGCTCAAAATGTTCAAGGATTTTTATATTTCGGGAGAATTGCGGAGAGAAGGGCGTTTTCAGACAATCGATACGCTTGATGATCGCCGGACGGTGTTTGACGGAGATGTTGTTTCCTATTTCAAGAATGGTCGCATGTCGGAAAAATCATATTATTCGGAAGGATTGTTGGAAGGCGAATATCGGCAATACGACGAGAATGGAACGTTGAAAACACGTGCGTCGTATGCCGGCGGCGAATTGTCCGGGATGTACGAGGCATACAACGGAGACGGCTCCTGCCGAATGGTGGAATATCGTGCAGGGCTGCCGGTTCATGATTATTATTTGCTGGCGGACGGCAGCGGGAACACGCTTAAATTCCGCATTGCGGACGACATGCCGGTATGGGAATCTCCGGTCATAACGGAGCGTTCGGTCGATTATCGGGACGGTGTGCCCTGGGAGGTCTATTTCAAAAACGGATTGACGATCGCCTTGACGGATGCCATCGTCCGGGATTACGGCAAGTGGCACCGGGTCGATCTGATTATCTCCAATAATTCATTGACGCCGGTCGAATTCAATCCGGAGACCGATATGACGGCCTATTCCGTAGACGAACACGATGTGGCCACCGATCTGCAGGTCTGGTCTTGCGATAGCTATCTGAAGAAAGTGAACCGATCGCAGACCTGGGCCGCTGTTTTGATGGGCGTCAGCGAAGGAATGGCTTCTGCCGGCGCAGGTTATTCGACCTCCACGACGACCGGTTACAGCAGCTACGGCGGTTATTCGTCTTATACGACTACGACTTATAATCCCTCTGCGGCCTATCAGGCCAACATAGCCTCACAGCAGCGGCTCGCCAATTTCGGTCAGGCCTTGCAGGACGAACAACAGGTCAAAAAGTTGGGATATTTGAAGAAAAACACGATATATCCCGGAGAATCCGTATCCGGATTTGTTTATGTAGCATGGATTAAAGGAGAGCGTGCCGTATTCATTATCCGGATTGAAGGTGCCGAATACATTTATGAGTGGGGATTTGACAAGAAAAATGCGTTTTTATTGAATAAGAACAACTAAGCTGTATCATTTTCTCTAAAATTTAGTTGAGGAAACAATATCCGCAAGGTCCTGCAAATCGCTATGTGAGCCTTGCGGATATTGTTTTTAAGGTTTATTCCTTTGCGGGAAAGCGAAAAAAATGGGAAGATTTTGTACCTTTACCTAAAATATTCTATACAATGGCAGCGATGAATACAGCCGACATCGGCTTTGAAAAGGAAATATGGAAGGCGGCGGATAAGATGCGCGGAAATATTGATGCATCGGAATATAAATCCGTTGTATTGGGACTTATTTTCCTGAAATACATCTCGGACAAATTCGAAGCTAAATATCAACAGCTTGTTGCCGAAGGAGAGGGCTTTGAGGAAGACAAGGATGAGTATTTGAGTAATAAAAATGAGAAGGGTAGTTATGATCCGGTTTTCTATGTCCCTGCGGAAGCCCGTTGGGAAGCTATTGCCATCCATGCACACTCTCCTGAAATTGGAACGATCATCGACAATGCGATGCGGGCAATCGAGAAGGAGAATAAGCGTCTGAAAGATATTCTTCCGAAAAACTTTGCCCGTCCCGAGCTCGACAAACGCCGCTTGGGTGAAGTTGTCGATTTGTTTACAAATATTCGGATGCATGAGCACGGCGATTCGAAGGATATTTTGGGTCGTGCTTACGAATATTGTCTTTCGAAGTTTGCTGAGGCCGAAGGAAAATTGGCAGGTGAATTTTATACTCCGGCTTGTATCGTTAAGACGTTGGTGAACGTATTACAACCTTATAAAGGTCGTGTTTACGATCCTTGCTGCGGTTCGGGTGGTATGTTTGTACAGTCTGCACAATTCATCGAGAGCCACTCCGGAAATATCAATAATATATCGGTCTATGGTCAGGATTCCAATCCTACGACATGGAAAATGGCGCAGATGAACTTGGCGATTCGCGGTATCGAAGCCGATCTCGGTCGATATAATGCGGATACCTTTTTCAATGATTGCCATCCGACTCTGAAGGCCGATTTCGTGATGGCCAATCCCCCGTTCAATCTGAGCGATTGGGGGGCGGATAAGCTGGCGGATGATGTGCGTTGGAAATACGGTACGCCGCCCAACGGCAATGCCAACTTTGCGTGGATTCAGCATATCATCCACCACCTTGCCCCGACGGGACGTGCGGGCGTTGTGCTGGCCAACGGCTCGCTGTCGAGCCAGAGTGGCGGTGAGGGCGAAATCCGGCGACGATTGGTCGAAGCGGATTTGGTCGATTGTATTGTAGCCATGCCGCCGCAATTATTTTACACAACGCAGATTCCGGTGTCAATCTGGTTTTTCAACAAGGATAAGAAACAAAAGGGCAAAACCCTTTTTATTGACGCTCGTAACTTGGGTACAATGGTAACGCGCAAACTGCGCGAATTGACCGATAGTGACGCGGTAGATCTGATAAAACGTGGCGATATTCAGCGTATTGCTGACACTTACAATGCCTATGCCGACGGAATGTTGAAGGATGAAAAGGGTTTTTGTGCTGTGGTTTCGACAGAAGAAATCGCTCGTCAGGATTTTATCCTCACGCCTGGCCGTTATGTAGGTATTGCGGCGCAAGAAGAGGACACGGAGCCGTTCGACGAAAAGATGAAGCGTCTGACAGGCGAGTTGTCGAGATTATTCGAAAGGTCGCACGAGTTAGAAGCGGAGATTGGGAAACAGCTGGGAAGTATAGGATATAAAATGGAATAGCACAATGAAGAATGTATTGAAGTATCTTATAGAGCAGTCGCTGGATTGTTTATATGCCAATGATAAAGATTTATTAGAACGCAAAGTTGCAGAACGAGATATTACCCATCGGTTTGCTCATTATTTTGAGAATAATATAGCAGGAACTATCGTTGCTGAATATAATGTAGATTGTGAGTATAATAGAGATGGATATGGAATAAAACAAGTAAATGGGAATTATGTGTATCCGGATTTCATCCTACATAAAAGAGGTTGCAATGACAATAATATTCTCATAATTGAATTTAAAACATGGTGGAATTCAGAGAATAATGCTGATATCGATAAAATTAAATGGATGATGAATCCTCAGTTAAGATATGGATATAAATTTGGCTGCTCTATCGTTCTCAATAAAAAAAGTGCTGATATACAATGGATAGAAATATGAAGAAATGGCATTCATATAAGTTATCCGATGTTGTTCGGTTTAATCCTTCTGAGCGTTTGTTAAAAGGGGAGATCGCCAAAAAAGTGCCGATGGATTTGTTGCAACCTTATACAAGGGGCATTTCTGGTTTTGAAATGGCTTCATATACCGGAGGAAGTAAGTTTCGCAATGGTGATACATTAATGGCTCGTATTACGCCTTGTCTTGAGAATGGAAAAACTGCATATGTTTCTATGCTTGATGAAGACGAGGTGGGGTTTGGCTCGACCGAATATATTGTTTTTCGAAATATAGAAGGCATTACGGATAATAAATTCGTCTATTATTTTGTCACGAGTCCGTGGTTTCGAGACATTGCTGTTAAATCAATGGTTGGGTCTTCCGGTCGTCAGCGGGTACAGCAGGCTATGTTGGAAAATTTGGTAGTAAATCTTCCACCGCTTGCCGAGCAAAAGCAGATTGCCGGAATATTAGGAGCATTGGATGATAAAATCGAACTCAATCGATGCATAAATGATAATTTAGAGGAGCAGGCTAAAGCGCTGTTTAAGTCGTGGTTTGTGG
>ERZ1027099.161-NODE-161-length-43060-cov-9.755819_pt1 | contig 43060 bp, 29 predicted proteins | sample MGYA00519408_ERZ1027099 | MGnify/ENA primary metagenome ERZ1027099 (study PRJEB26926, sample SAMN06164646) | human gut metagenome | biome: ENVO:00009003; feature: ENVO:2100002; material: ENVO:00002003 | host: Homo sapiens | place: USA | collected 2012 ...
CGGCAGCGTCAGATGTGTATAAGAGACAGATCATATATCGGATTCTTATAATTCAACAAGTCATTATTACTTACATACTTATCTTCACCGAATACTACAACACCAACTGTATTAATCAAAATTTTCAAATCTAAGAAAACTGTAAATTTTTCCACATATTCACAATCATATTGAATTCTCCTCGGCCAAGATAACAACACATTACCTCTTATCTGAGCAAGCCCCGTCATCCCCGGACGCATACTTAGTCTTTTCTGCTGATGTTCCGGATATTCATCCACTCTTTGTTGAACCGTAGGTCTAGGTCCGACCAAACTCATATCCCCTTTTAATACATTTATCATTTGAGGAGTTTCATCAAGCTTTGTTCGTCGAAGAATATTTCCTAAGAATGTTATTCTTTCCTTATCCCTTTCTATTTTAAAATTCTTCTCAGCTTCTTGATCTACTTTCATAGTCCGAAACTTAAGAACCGAAAATATCCTAAAATTTTTCCCTATTCGATCTTGCTTGAAAAAGATAGGTCCAGGCATCAATACCTTTATCAAGATCACAATAACAATCCAAAACGGAGCACATATTATGATACCAATAGAACTTATAAGAATATCAAAGAACCGTTTTATTAAAAGATTTAGCTTTCTCACCATATAATAAATCACTCAAAACACCTCCGAACAATCTCTATCACGATCTCTTGCTGCTCTCCAGTCATCTTATTATCACTCGGTAAACACAACCCTCTATGGAAAATATCCATACTGGCATCGAGCGGTTTTCCATCTTTTCCTCGAACCCCTCCATTTATATATGCATTTGTTTTTGCTCGACCATCACCCTCACGATTGACAAATCCATTCATCCTATAAATAGGTTGCATGTGCATAGGTTTCCAAATAGGGCGTCCCTCCGCATTGTATTGAGCTAGTTTTTCCAAGATCTCTGTTGGACAGCTTTTTCCGGATTCACTGGTATATAACGCCTCACACTCCCCACGTACTTGCTTACATATAGCATCCTCGTCAATCAATAGGCAAGACAGCCAATAATTGGGTTTAGAATGCTTTGTGTCAAATGGATTCATTGTAACCGGAAGATCCTTAAATCCCGATTTATATCTTTCATAAATAGCCTTTTTTTGAGCGATATGTTCCTCCAGATAAGGGAATTGCCCTCTTACCACCCCTGCTATCACGTTACTCATGCGATAGTTATATCCCAGTTCCTCATGTTGATACCAAGGGGCATTCTCACGAGATTGTGTAGACCATTTACGTACTTTGTTCGCTGCCTCCAAATCATCTGTCAATAACATTCCTCCAGAAGATCCCGTAATAATTTTATTTCCATTAAAAGAAATAGCATTATAACTGCCAAAAGTCCCGGTTTGCACACCTTTATAAGAAGCTCCCAATGATTCTGCCGCATCTTCTATAATAATCGCATTATGCCTCCGACAAATCGCTTGGATATCTTCAATCTTACCCGGTGTCCCATAGAGGTGAGCGACCACAACGACCTTTACATCCGGATAAATATCAAAAGCTTTCTCCAATGCGACAGGATCCATATTCCACGTATCATATTCTGTGTCAATAAACACGGGGATTCCTCCTTCATAAACAACAGGGTTTACCGTCGCATCAAAAGTCATATCCGAACAAAAGACCTTATCACCAGGCTTTACTCCTGCTAACCGAACCGCCATATGCAAAGCAGCTGTCCCTGCTGATAAAGCAACCGCATACTGACAACCAATCTTCTCACAAGCCAGACGTTCTACCTCATTAATATTCTTGCCTACAGTAGACATCCAATTACTCTCATAAGCCTCTATTATATATTTGATTTCATCTCCATGCATCGTAGGAGAACTCAGCCATATTTTAGAAGCAAACGGTGCTATTTGTTTTAATTTGAAGTCTTGATCCTCTCTCTTCATATCCAGTTATTTTCTTTTCTTATTCTCTGCCTCAAAACCATACCCATAGCCGTATCCATAACCATAATGTTTACCATAGCCATAACCGTATTTCTTACCATAACCGTAGCCATAGGTGTTCTTACGTTTGCTCAGGTCGATTCCATTGATCACTACCGCCAACTTGTCAAATTTATGCTCGTCCCTAAGAACATTAATGTAGCAGAAAGCGGCTTTCGGGGTCACGTCCGCACGGCAGACATAAACACACATGTCGGCCACACGGCTTATTATGGCCGTATCAGTTACCATACCGATCGGGGCTGTATCCAGCAACACGTAGTCATAACGGGATTTCAATTGCTCTATCGCCTTCTCCAAGGTATCACGGGCTACCAGTTCCGTCGGGTTCGGGGGAATCGTTCCTCCTAAAAGGATATCCAGGTTCGGACTGATGCCGGAAGGCTGCACAAGATCAAAAAGATCCTTATCCTCCGGATCCATCAGATAATTAGATATTCCTTCCTGCCTTTTCGATAAATCGAAGACCTTATTCAAGCCCGGCTTACGGATGTCCATACCAACCACTACCACCTTCTTTCCCAAATAAGCCAAGCTGACAGCGAGATTTCCGGTCACGAAAGACTTACCTTCTCCGGGCTGCGTAGAAGAAAAAAGTATGACCTTTTGATCTTTCCGGAGCATAAAGAGCAGATTGGTCCGCAAACCTCGGAAGGTCTCCTCCATCATGTCGTTCTTATTCTCGCGCACCACGATCGCTCCCTTATCGGAGGATTTATGACCACACAAGGGCAATTCGCCCAAAATCGGAACATTCGTCAATTGCTCCACATCGCCACGATTCTCGATCTTATATTTCAATAATTCCACGACAAAGATGATTCCCACCGGAATAAACAGGCCCACCACAAACGCAGCCAATAAAAACACGAGCTTCTTGGGAGCCACAGGATCCTTCCCGGGTAATGGTTCCTCTACAATACGACCATTATTAGCCGTGGCTGCCAATGTGATCGCATTTTCCTCCCGCTTCTGCAACAGCATGATATATAAAGTCGCCTTGATTTCTTGCTGGCGAGAAATAGTCATGAACTCTTTCTCTTGCTTTGGAGCATCACTAATCCGGCTCTCAAATTTACTAGCCTGACGCTCAATATCTTTCTGGGCGATTTGTAGTCCTCGCAAGACACTATTCACGGTTGTCTCGACATTGCGTCTCATCGCCTCAACGCCGGTGTTCATGTTTATCACCTCCGGGTTATTTTCCGAAGAGGTACGTAATAAACGTTTACGCTCGATGATCATCGTGTTATATTGTTCAATCACCCTAGTGAGGTTTTGATCCTGTAACCCTACGTTTGCAGGAATTACCTCTTCCTTGTTGACCGGATCGTTGATATAGGTACGCAGAAATTGAACCAAGCTGATCTGTGTAGCGTTCTCCGTACGTTGCTGCTCATACTTGGAACTCTCTTGTAAGGCTAGACGGGCATCACTTGTCAAATCCGTCAGACCGGATCGTTGCTTGAAATCCGCCAACTCGCTCTCCGCCGTACCCAACTCATGGTTAATTATACCGATACGCTCCTCTATGAACTCAGCGGTTTTCTGAGCTACCTCATTCTTCTCATTGTTCGCGTCTTGATTATAGAACGCAACCAAACGATTCACGAAATCCACGCCTCGCTCCTTTACTGTATTGTTCACGCTGATCTTCGCTATCGTCGTGGTCTGGGAAGAGGCGGTCACGCTCAAGTCTTTCATATAATCCTCGGCGGTCTCCGTCGGCGTATTTATGGTAACACGTAAAGCGATTTCCTCTTCTTCCATATACAAGGTATCGCCTTGCGTAAAGCTTAAAACACCCACAGGTGTTGGTAACACCGCCGGCAATTGATCAAATGCCTGTTCTATCTCTTGCTCTTCCTTATCTTGCACATATTCAGCCTTAACAGACAATTTTCCTGTTTTTGTAAATGTAAGATCCAGCTTAATCGGCTCCTCCAATTTATCGGCCTCTTCCGGTGTCATATAAATCCGCACCGGACTATTCTTATAAAGAGGTATCGCATAACCGAACGCTCGCTTTTCCGCTACACGAACATATAAATTCAGGTCGTTCACGACTTTTTTTATCAATGTATGGGATTTCAATATCTCCACCTCGTTATCAAAATTATTTGTCATGGAAAACATTCCCAAGTCTTGAATGGCCGCCAACGGATTGTTGCCCGAACCGCTTCGCTTATCCTCCTCCTTTATCAACACGGAACTGGAAATGTTATATACAGGCGTTTGATAGCGAAGAAACAGGTAAGTGGCGATGCAACATATCAATATACTAGCCACAAACCAACGCCAATAAAAAAGGTATTTAAATAAAAGAGCGACCAAATCAATCTCTTGTTCCTCGTTCTCTATCCCAGTGTTATTATTTATCCGTTCGTCTATCATCTCTCTTAATTTTCAATTCTCAATTTTCAATTACTTAAGTATGTTTACCAACAGGCCGGCAATAGATACCAGAATCGAGAGTGAGCTTACCCAAAGGGTCGTGCTGTTACCGATATCGGAGTTCTTAGCCTTCGTCTTGTTCGGGGTCACGTAAATAATATCGTTTTGCTTCAGGTAATAATACGGGGAAGTCACGACTTCGGCATTATTCAAATTCAAGTTAATGATCTCACGCTTACCGTTCACGTCCTCACGGATCAGCTTGACGTTATCACGGACACCGTAAATCGTCATATCACCTGCCATCGCCAAAGCCTCCAGAACGTTCACCTTCTCGTTGCCGATCGTGAAGCTACCCGGACGGGCCACCTCACCCAACACGGAGATCTTGTAATTAGCCATACGGACCGTAACGATCGGGGATTCCTTCAAATAAGGTTTCAAACGCTCACGAATCAAGTCCTCCGCCTCGTTCTTGGTGAGACCACCCACTTCCAAGCGACCGATAACAGGGAAATCGATCTCTCCTTTATTATTCACCAAGTATTGCTGCATGGTCGGTTGCGTGGTCGTACTGATATTTGTCAAAGCCGCATTGATTGGAGTCTGTACCGTCAAGTTGAATGGAGTCGCAGCCTTCGGGTCTGTCGTATTGACCGTGATGCTCAACAAGTCTTTTGGCATGATCTTGGCGTCATACAACGGAAGGGTCTCCTCAAAATCGTTCACTGCCTCTGGGTTTTGGAGATATGGTACGTTCTTGTAAGAAGTACAACTCGCTACCAATAGAGGTAGAGCTAATAAAAGTAGTAATCTTTTGATTTTCATATTATTTTGTTTTCTTTTTTTATTTCATTGAACACAGAATGATATGGATTTAGCGAAACAAACGAGAGAAAAGGCCTTTCGGTTTCTCCGGTTCGTATTCCGACTCGTATTTCCGCATTAAATCCTCATAGGAAAGTCTTTTACTCACCATCTCGTAAATCATACCCCAGTCCGGGAGACCACCAAGATTACGGTCATCAATAAAAATATCGGCCTTCAGCTTACGGGAGAAATGGTTGTTCAGGTTTTTCTCTTCTTCCGGATAATCTCGGTTCACGGCGTAAAACTCCAAGCCCCGCTCTCGGCAAAAGGTGACAGCCTCATCCAAAAGCTTGCCCTCTCGCACACTCCATAAGATCAGCTTGTGGTGTTCTGTTTGTAACTTTCTCAATGTCTCGAAAGCGAAAGGGATCTCCTTCCCTATCGCCGGATATTTATGCTCAACGATTGTTCCGTCAAAATCTACTGCGATAATCATTTATAATTCAGATTTATAACTACCAACTAAATTACTAATTCACTCCGTCCAATCTCGTGAATTGAGAGTTTTGGCTCTTGAACTCGGGGACGAAGGATTTCATCTCTTTCACCATAGGAAGAATATGTACATGAAGGGATAATTCAGCTAATAGATCAATGTGCTCTACCACATCCTTGTAGGCGTACTCCCGGACTGCTGCCACACGAATCTTCTCATGAGGGGTTTCCTTCGTATTCTCCTTGTTGCTCAATAGTTCCTCATATAATTTCTCACCGGGACGAAGACCTGTGTATTTAATCTCTATGTCTTTATCCACCTGCAAACCAGAAAGCTCGATCATACGCTTCGCTAAGTCAGCGATCTTGACCGGCTCACCCATATCAAAGATGAATATCTCGCCGCCCTTGCCCATCGTACCGGCTTCCAACACCAAACGGCAGGCTTCGGGGATTGTCATGAAGTAGCGGATGATATCGGGATGGGTTACCGTAACTGGGCCTCCTTTGGCGATCTGATCGCGAAAACGAGGTATCACGGAGCCATTACTTCCTAATACATTACCGAAACGGGTCGTGATAAACTTAGTGTTTCCCGCTAGAGCCCCCTTACTGATCGCCACACTCAAGCTCTGCACATATATCTCAGCGAGGCGCTTGCTACATCCCATGATATTCGTTGGATTAACGGCCTTATCCGTACTGATCATCACGAATTTCTCTACACCATAGCTTACGGCGGCATCCGCTATCACTCGGGTACCAAACACGTTGGTACGAACAGCCTCGCAAGGGTTCTCTTCCATCAAGGGGACGTGCTTATAAGCTGCCGCATGGAATACTACCTGGGGATGCCAATTGCGGAATACGTAATCTACACGGTCCGGATTCCGGACATCGCCTATGATAGGTACAAAATCCAGTTCCTTATACTTCTCCTCCAATTCCAGGCGTAAGTCATGCATCGGAGTCTCGGCGGCATCAAGGCAGATCAATTTCTTGATCGGGAAATGCGCCAGCTGGCGGCAGATCTCGCTACCAATGCTACCGGCCGCTCCCGTAACAAGGATCGTCTTATCTTTCAATAAGAGACCGATCTCGCCCAGATTTATACTGATCTCCTCACGACCCAGCAAGTCCTCAATACGGATATCACGGACTGAACGCTTCATTCCGCCCTCATGGACCTCCTCCATATCAGGAACCACGAGAGGCTTCAAGGAGGCCTGCTCGCAATAATGAATCAAACGATCACGTTCTCGTCGGACGGTCTTTATATTCGGGAAAAGGATACCATCCAAGTTATTTCTGGGGATCAGACGCAACAAGTCATCAATGTCCTCGATCTGGTAAACGGGAAGTTCCGCTATGCGAAGGTTCTTTTTAGCGCTACCAAACGTCAAGAAGCCGATGATGCTATAATTTTGCATGAATACTTGCCGGTTGGGTGATGTGGCTATCATCACGCTATCCTCATCCATACCGAACACCAGTACACGCTTGCGCTTTTTTCCAAGTTGGGACAACACGCTATTATATACATTAATCACGAATACACGTAAGGTGATCAGCAGAACAATCGTCAACATACAATCGGTTATCCCTCCCACCCAATATATAGAGGAATTGAAATTCGCCCTCAAAAGATGAAGCAGTATGAACATGAGGATGGATTTTGTGATGGCGACACCACCAATCCTCCATAGTCCACGTAGCGTGGAATGACGGATCACCCCGTGATAAACCTTGAACGTAAGAAAAGAAAGGATACTGGCCACAAAGGAAGCTATTCCTACCTTTAATACACTAATCCCGTTTATGTATACATGCATGATGGACAATAATCCCAGCACTCCTATCAAAGATACACATAGGGAAATGAAAAGATCCGCACAAAAAATGATCCAGCGGTTGATATACCGCAAATTTACCAGACGCCCCAGCGCTAAACGCCAGCGATTATAACGATATTTCACCTTTTCCATATTTGTTTTATTCATATCTATCTAACTATAATAATAAGCGACCGAACCTCTCAAGTGGTTGGAGTGGTATAAGCTAAAGCAAGAGTCTAGTCTATCGGTTAAAGAAAAAGGGACTCTCCTCGCTACTAGAGATAGCTGACCTCTTGATCGATATCGGCCGCCTAATTCTCATTTTCTAATTGCGACCTAGCGATAATATATTCTTGATTGGAGGCTCTCTTGAACCTCAGAAGTATCTTTAATCAATCTCCATGTCACGATCCATGGACGTGTTTTTTACTTCCTGCATCGGAAAATACCTCACCTCTTCCTTATGCCACTCCTTGTAACCGTCAAGCGTACGAGTAGGGACGGATAACCGACCGTAGTCATTGCCTTCGCGATGGAAAAGATGGTTACGTGTATAGGAACGTAACTCGCCATCTGTCCAAGAGACCATCACGATTGGAAACGGGTACGTGGTGAGGCTTAACGGGGTCACTAAGGTACGGGAAGATATTTGGCGTAACAGGTAAGCTGATTTCTCGAACGCCACCCAATACGGACCCGTACAGTAAAGATGGATGAAGGCACGATTATCCGACTCTCGCTTAAGAATCTCTTTCAAATGGTTTCCTAACAACGAGATAAGGCGTACTCCGGATCTATCCTCTTTTTTACCATAGTGCGTATCCATCTATGTGTATCATAATAGCTCTAGCAGGTCACGGGTGATATTTACTTTGGCACATCCCAGTAGATCTACACGGATCACAAAGTTAAGATTGCCATCCTCCACTTCCAGCACGTTACCTTCTAGACCATGCAACTTACCGCCGTTAATACGTACCCTCGCTCCAAGAGGCAGCGGACGGGGATCGATAATGACAGGCTCTTCGGAATCGTCCAGCATCCTACGGAGTTTCACCATCTGCTCATCCGGAATGAAGGCTACGGGGCGTATGCCTCCAGACCGTTCGCCAGCTATGTTTACCATGAAACGTTTGATATAAGGAAGATGCACGATCTCCTTCCTACGCAAGACATCGGTGCAACGGATGAATACAATGGAACGGAAGACGATCCGGTCTACTTGCTTACGCTTGCCGCTTGGCAGAAGACACATCTCTTTTTGGGAGGCTATATAAACCTCATAGTCCTTCTCGCCTTCCGGCTGACTGGCTATGCGCTTTTCCAGCTTGTCACGGCATAGTTTCTCGGACTTGTTGTTGACGATAGCGATGTACCAATGTTTCTGATCAGATTTTCGCCGTAACGGGTTTTCAGGAATGGTTCTTTCAACGCCTACGGCGTCGATACCCTCATGAGGTACCGAATTTACAACCGTTTTTACAACATTCGCTCGCATCTCGTTGATTGCTTAAAAGAGATAGTTTGATATATGCACCATAACCCTTTTTCGCCATGTGAGAAATTAGGCTACTTAGTGAGTAGCGCAAAAGGTGGGAGAATGGTTATTACTCAGTTGTAGAGACGGAGCATGCTCCGTCTCCCACCGTCTGACAGTAACTTAAAACATCTTTTAGAGGGGATGAGACGGGGTATACCCATCTCTACAAGAATGTATGTTCGATTTTAGGGAGGACGTGATGATTTCGGAAATACGAGGCCATTTCGTCTCTATTGCCATGTCTATACATCAGAAATAAGAACGAAGATTTAACGAGAATCCAACTGGAAACACAAACAAACCCTAATGATTGCTTGTTTTTTGTTATTTTTTACTACATTTGCGGCGTGAAACAAACGCTACTCACTAAGTAGCCTCATCCCACTTTCGACACATAATTATAGACACAACCAAAGCAAGTGCTATTCACCTCTGTCATTTTTTCTAAAGAGAAACTTCTCAGATAAATCTGGGTGGTCTTGATGGACTTATGCCCCAATAATTCACTGATCATTTCTATAGGGACATTTTGCTCTTTCAATGCCATGGCAAAGGAATGGCGGATCGTATAAGAGGTAACATCCGATGCTATTCCAGCGGCCTTTTTCAACGCCTTCAAATTTCGATTGAACCGAGATAGGGCCGCATTGTATTCGAGATATGCCTCATAGCCCGTCTTCGTTCCACTCAAAAAAGGGAATAAATAGCCTGAGGCCGGCTTCTTGTCACCCATTAATTCCTTGCGCATCAATTCTGCCGTATCCAAGATTTCCAGTCTCATCGGTGTGCCTGTCTTCTGCCGATTATAGTCCAATATCCCGTTTTTGATATTCCTTTCTTTTAGGTGGGCGAAGTCCACGAACGACATTCCTGCATACTGAAACAACAAACAAACGACCAGTTGTGTCTCCCTTAGCACCTCACTCTCTACCTTCACCGTCATCAACTTATGTTGGTTCTCTAAGGATAGGGATTTCTTGCGCTTACTCTCCACTCCCGTAAAAACTCCTTGGAACAAACCAGGGATATATTCCGCATCACCATCTTCGATCGCCTTGTTATAGACGCAACGGATACGACGCATATAAGTGGAAACCGTGTTGCACATGCAGCCTTTCTCCAGCAAATAAGCCTCATATCGGTGAAGATTGGCCTTATTGATATCCGAATAGGAAATGTTCTCTGTTCCACTATACTTTATAAAGGAGTTCAACGCATCCTGATAACTTTTGGCGGAGGAATAACGCTTTTCCTCTCGTAACTGGGACATATACCTTCTCACCCCTTCCACGAATCCTTTCTCATCCATATCTCTCTGTTTTTAAATAATATTTGAAATGAATTGACAAATGTAACTCATACTATCTGAATGCAAAAAGAATTACCGAAACACTATCATAATGTTTACTTTCTAAACATATTTTAAACACATACTTTTTCAAAACAGTTGCGTTTAAACCAATATTATGGAACTTTAGTACCCAAAATAGCACATTTTTTAGGATATATCCTGAACTTGTATGTATTTAGTCGGCTTATAATTTCTATTTCCCGGCAGATAACCGACATCTACCCGGCATCTAGTTCGGATTATCCGGCACTTGCTCTAATTTAGCTGGGATCTACTCCTAATCTCAATCTTTTGTACACTGAAAAACGAGACAATATAGAGCCTTTGCGCTCTAGAACGGCAAAAAAGTCGACTGATTTTCAAATACCATTCAGGAGGCATTTATTAGTTTTCAGAAACAAGAGATATAATAATTCGGCGGATATTGATAAAAAGAAAGCAAACTGCAAGTATTTTCCTTCATACACTTTCTATTCGTCAGAGCTTAACTACCGGAGAATCGCATATAATAAACACACACCCTATCTTATCTCAAATACGAGAAGCAGAAGGAGAGAGAAATGACAAATTGACATAATTAAGCCGTATTAATGACTTCTATCGATTGAATACACAATATTAAATTAGCAGAGACTTGCTTGCAGGTGTCGTTTTTTTTCACGAATATTGCAAACTGTTGTTGCAAATCAAACAACCAAATAAACATATTCAGTTTACTAAAGTTAATCTTAAAGAAAGGAGAGCCTATGAAATAGGAACCATCATGAACCATATCTAGCAAGGAAACTGGCTGGAAGATATGGCAATATAATCCAGCCAAACAAGTTTCTAAACGCCTTTAAATCAATTAATACTAACACTAAAACATTACAAATGTATGAATGAAATTTGTAAGGGGAATCCTAACCCCCGATTAAACACAAAAACTAAATTGGGCAGAGTCATGAAGTTAACCTCAATCCCGCTATTTATTTTTACCACAGGTGTATACGCTTCTGTACACTCCCCAAACATGCGCATTAAAAGCGACATCAAGATTATAGAGAAACCATCAATCGTATCCACCCCGCAACAAAACACCCGTCAGATCACCGGAACCGTGATTGATGCTACCGGTATGCCGATAATTGGCGCCAATGTGATGGTAAAAGGGACAACAAACGGGACAATAACGGATATAGATGGAAAATTCACGTTGGAAGTAGCCAAAGACGCTATTTTGCAAGTGTCCTATATCGGTTATATGAACCAGGAGATTCCGGTAGGCAATAAATCGGTTTTAAGCATCTCCTTGCAAGAGGACACACAAAAGTTGGATGAGGTGGTAGTGATTGGCTACGGTACGATGAAGAAAAGTGATATCACGGGGGCTATCTCGTCCGTGAGCGAGGAGAAAATCGCTCGCCAAGCAGTGGCCAATGTTTCTACCGCATTGCAAGGCTTGGCTACCGGTGTATCCGTCACTTCCAGTTCCGGATCTCCGGGTTCCGCCGCCACGATCCGTATCAGAGGTGTCGGTACGGTAAACGACGCAGAACCATTGTTCGTCGTGGACGGGATGCCCGTGACGGATATAAACTACCTGAACACATCGGATATACAGTCTATGGAGGTGCTTAAAGACGCTTCCGCTTCCGCTATCTACGGTTCCCGTGGTGCGAACGGAGTAATCCTTATCACTACGAAAAAAGGCGCCGCTGGAAAAACCACCGTTACGCTCGATGCGTATTGGGGTATGAACAAAATATTGAATAATCTCGATTTGATGTCAGGTCCGGAATGGTACGACTATCAGGAGCAGTTGAATACAGTGAGGAGCGTTCCCATCAACTTGGCCCTTGTTAATCGTAATGTTTCCACCAATTGGATGGACGAGATTACACATACGGCCTTTATGCATAACTACAGTGTCGGCATAAGCGGTGGTAAAGAGAACGACTATAAATTCAATCTGGGCTTGAACTATATCAACCAAGATGGAACGATCAAGAAATCCAACTACGAACGGTTCAGTGTCCGTCAAAGCACGGAAAAAACGGTGCTCAAAGATCATTTGGTAGTGGGTACCAACGCATCGATCGCGAGATCTACCGACGCAAGTATTAGTGAGCGCAACAGTAGTAATGTGTACGACTCCGACTATGGTGTCGTAAGTAACGCAATCCGTTTGGATCCGGTAACTCCCGCCCAAAACGCAGACGGTTCATATGGTTACTCTCCTTATATTGACTACTATAACCCATTGGCAAGTATCATGTATCGGGATAATCAACGGGAGAAACTTGCTTTCATCGGCAATATGTATGGGGAATGGCAGATTATAAAAGGATTGAAGTTCAAGAGCAGCTTCGGAGCGGAAATCAGAAGGGTAGACAATAAAACCTTCTCGCCTGTCTATGAGGTATCCTCAAGCCAAAGAAATTTAGAGAGTAGTTTATCGAAGTCGCAGACCAAAGGGCACTACTATACGTTCGAGAATACCCTTTCGTATGAGAAAACGTTTGCCGAGAAGCACTCCATATCCGCTCTCGTAGGTTATACCAACGAATGGGGTAAGCAGGAAACCTTGAGCGTAAACGCAAGAGATCTTATCGGAGAGTCGGATAACCTGCATTATATAGACGCTACGCTGGACAAGAACAAGACCACGGCCAGCAATAGCGCTACGGAATATGGTTTGATGTCTTATCTGGGCCGCCTACACTACGATTACAATAACAAATACCTTATTACGGCCACTTTCCGGCGAGACGGCTCCTCTAAATTCTCTTCCAAGAATCGCTGGGGTAACTTCCCCTCGTTCGCTCTAGGTTGGAGAATCGACAACGAACCGTTCTTCCAGAAATTGAACGCCGAATGGGTTTCCTCCTTGAAACTCCGCGGGGGCTGGGGACAGATTGGAAATCAGAATATCACCAATTATGTGGATCGTAGTTTGCTGTCATTGAGTACGCAATACGGCGCTTTATTCGGAGCGAGAGAGAATGAGACCTTGTATCAAGGTATTGCCGTGAGCAGATTGGGCAATCCGGATATTAAATGGGAGACCACGGAATCTCTGAATATCGGTCTTGACGCAAGCTTCTTTAACACCCGCATGGTCTTCAGCTTCGAGTATTATTACAAGACAACGAAGGACATGCTGCTGGCCGCTCCTATGCCTATCTATATGGGATATGCCAGCAACACCTACACCAATATCGGCGAGGCGAACAACCGCGGTATCGAGATGAATCTCGAGTGGAGAGACAAGACCGAAAGCGGTTTCGAATACAACGTGGGAGTAAATATGTCGACCATCCGTAACCGCATGACGAAATTGAATGGTGGCACACCAATCTCCGATGGGCCATTCCGAAACGGAAGCATGTACCTCACCTATACGAATGAAGGTATGCCTATCGGTGCGTTCTGGGGCTATAAGACAGACGGGCTTATCCAAACACAGGAACAGCTGAATGCCGTTAAGCGAGCGGATTTCCAGCCTAATGCCGAATTGGGCGATGTATTGTTCGTAGACACGAACGGCGATGGTAAGTTAGACTCGAGTGATAGATGCATGATCGGTAATCCTATTCCGGATATCATATACGGTATCAACATGGGTATGGCGTGGAAAGGCTTCGACCTCAATTTGCAGTTTGGTGGAACAATCGGTAATCAGATATTTAACGCAATGCGTTATTACACCTACTTCCCGAACGATATTACGAACAAGGATAGAGCGTTAATGAACTATTGGACGCCAAATAATACAAATACGGACATCCCTCGCCTGACGGCTACGGACGTAAACGACAATGACCGCTTCTCGGACATGTACGTAGAAAACGGGACTTATTTCCGCTTGAGAAACGCCCAGCTAGGTTATACCCTGCCCGCTTCTCTCACGCAGAGGATAAAACTACAAAAAGTACGTTTTTATGTAAGCGGTCAGAACTTGTTTACGATATCCAGTTACTCGGGTATGGATCCGGAAGTGGGTCAGTCCAGCTCTTTGTCTAGAGGCATAGATTACGGTATCTATCCTCAGAACATTTCATTCACCGGAGGTATTAATGTTACTTTTTAAAATTTATAATGTCATGTTTAAAAACAAATATATCATAGGAATCCTACTAGCGATTTTAACAGGATTCAGCAGTTGCGCAGATTTGGATTTAGCTCCGTTAGGAAGTCCGGAGGCTGGAGAGATATCAGAGGAAAGACAAGCTTTCTTGCGTCTGACCGCTGTCTATTCCGTCATGAAGGACTTCCGTTACACATGGTCAATGCAATGTTTCGGCGACGTGTTGTCGAATGACGCGACCTACAGCGGTTCTTCGAACGACGCGCAAACCTTCACGTTGCTGGAGAATTATCAGTATCAAGCGGATCATACCGAGATCTTGAACAAATATCGGTATTCTTACCAATGTATCAATAAGGCCAATTTGTTTATACGGGATATGGAAATGGCTGACGATGCCCTATTCTCGAAGTATGACAGGGAACAGATGATCGGTGAGGCCAAGTTTATTCGCGCCTATACTTATTTCGAGCTTGTGAAAACCTTTGGTGGTGTTCCTTGCTATACGGGAGTCTTGGATCTCGATCATGAGAGACTCGGACGTGCGTCTGTCGAGGAGATATATGCGGTTATCGAGCAAGACTTGAACGATGCGGTTAGCGTATTACCTAAGAAAAGTGAGGTGGCTAACTACGAGTCAAGCTATGCAGGAAGGATTACCAAAGGTGCGGCCATCGCCATGCAAACACGTATTTATCTGTATGAGAAAAAATACGATGAGGTAAAAAAGGCATTCGAGAAATTCCAGAATGAGTGCGGGGGTGAGTATAGCTTGGTCGCTCCGGAGGATTACGCTTGGCAGTTCTCACTGGACGGCGAGCACTGCTCCTCTTCTATTCTAGAAGTGAATATGTATGTCTCTTCCACCCAAAGTTCGTATAATGTAAATAACGGTAACCGTCACGTGCTGATGTCTATGCCCCGAAACATGACGATCGGCTTCGGTTGCGCGCAACCTACACAGGCCTTGGCGGACGCTTATGATGCCGAGGGGGATGTCATACGAAAGAAGACCACTCTCCTTTCCACGGAAGAGGCCATAGAGATCGAGACTGCGGCCAAAGGCGATGTGGCACCCGTTACGGACGACCGAACCGGTTGGTACAATCGCAAATTATATCTCGCACCCGGGCAAAGAGAGGAGAACCGGGGAAATAACCAACCCACGAACCTCAGGCTTATCCGTCTTGCTGAGGTATATTTGAACTATGCCGAGGCTTGTTATTTCAGCGGCGATATCGCTAACGCACAAAAGTATCTGAATGAAGTAAGAAGCCATGTCAACTTGGCTCCTAAAAACCATACAGGAAGCCAATTGTTTGAAGACATCATGAATGAGCGTCATCTGGAGTTCGGAATGGAAGGTTTCCGGTTCTTTGACGTGGTACGTGTAGGATGGGGCGAGAAAGTCTTTAACGGAACCAAGAAGGCGGAATTTGGAGCTAAGACTCCTTTCAGCGCCGGTGCGGAAGTATTGCCTATACCTCAAACCGAGATTGATATTAGTGACGGTTTAATAACTAATTAATAAGGAAATAACAATTCGCAAAAATCATAATAGTATGAATAGGAATTTAGTATTGCTCGGAATCTGTCTCTTGGCCGTATCGTTCGTTGGAGAGGTCTTTGGACAGAAGAAAAAACCTCGTATCGGTATTGCCGGTATACAGATAGAAAACAGCGTGTTCGTCCCGAATAGGCAGCCGCTCGTAGGACACCCCGTAAGAATGCCAGACTATCTCAGCCCAGACTCCGCAATGGGACAGGCGGCCACTTGGCTTCCCACGCAGATTGGCTATGGCGGTGGAAGAGGCCCCGTGACAAAAGAATCGTACGACGCGTTTGTGGAAAAAACATTGGAGATGATCAAGGCCAATATACCATATGACGCCTTCTGGTTTTATAACCACGGAGCTTGTAGCGTGGAAGGCGTAGCCGATCCCGAGGGCGAATTCATGGAGAAGGTGCGTAGCTTGATCGGAAACGATGTCTTGACTACCACCACGATGGACCTTCACGGAAATACGTCTTGGTTGGTAGCTCTCAACTCCGATTTGATTACGACTTATCGTCAAGCACCGCATGCGGATTCTCGCGAATCGCATCGGCGAGGGGTCGTCAATTTGTTGGAACGTCTTGAGTCGGGGAAAGGACGTCCGGCATACAAGGCATGGGTTGCTGTTCCTGTCCTAGTATCCGGCGAATGGTCGAGTACCCGCGTCGAGCCTGCGAAATCGCTGTACGCATTGGTTCCCGAGGTTGAAGCCATGCCCGGAGTGATAGATGCGGGGATCTGGATCGGTTATGTTTGGGGAGACAACCCACGGAACCAAGGAAGCGTAATGGTTTACGGTGACGATGAGGAACAGGTTAAAGCCGGGGCGAAGAAACTCGCCCAGAAATTCTGGGATGTCCGTAAGCAGTTCTCGCTGGAAGCTCCGGGATATTCGCTCGAGAAATGTATCGATTTGGCAGTAGCAAGCAAAAAGAAGCCTTTCTTTATCAGTGATATGGGAGATAATCCCGGTGGAGGTGGTTCAGGTGAGGTCACTTGGACTTTGGCGAGGCTCTTGAAACGTCCGGAATTCCAGACCGATAAGGGAAAGAGCGTTCTTTATTGCTCCATCCCGGGAGAAGAAGTGGTTAAGCAGGCACGTAAGGTCGGCGTAGGCGGACACGTAGAAGGCATGGTAGGTGCCATGGTAGATAATTCCTACGAAGGTCCCGTGAAATTGTCGGGTACCGTGGTCTATGTCAGCCCGGAAGAAGACAAGAACGCGGAATCATGGAGACGGAAAAGGGATATCGCTATCGTAAAGACCGGAAGCGTTTATGTGGTAGTAGGCACATCGTCTCCCACTCCAAACCTAGAGGGTTCAGGTATCGATCCGAAGGAAATGGATATCGTAATGGTTAAACAAGGTTACCTTGTAACCCAATGGTACAATATACAAGCGGATTGGGTGATGGCTTTTACACGAGGAGGTGTGGATCAGGACTTCAAGAAGCTTCCCTATAAGAATATCGTGAGACCGATGTTTCCGATCGATCCAGACATGGCTGATCCGGAATTGAACGTTATCATGGTTCCTTCCGCCAAGCATTACTATGGCAGATAGATCGTATTGATTGTTTTTTACTGCAATACCTATGCAGTGTTACTGCAATAGGTGTTGCAGTATTACTGCACAGGCATTGCAGCATCACTGCAACCCGGGTTGCAGTGATGCTACTAAATTATCCGATATTCCTACTCAATAACTTTCGGGCTTGTTCCTCCGTTAAATTCCGGCGGCTCGCATAATCTCTCATCTGCTCCTCATCGATAGAACCGATCATGAAATATTGAGAAGAGGGATGGGCAATATAAATCCCACTAACCGAAGCCGTAGGATACATGGCACCATTCTCGGTTAACGAAACACCAATTCGCGACATATCGAGCAATCCATCCAATGTGAAATTCAATAATTGATCCGGAAGAGAAGGGTAACCGATAGCCGGACGGATTCCTTGGTATTTCACCTTGTAAAGATCCGGGATAGACAAGGATTCGTCTTTAGCATATCCCCAATATTCTTTACGTACTTTCTCATGGAGATATTCGGCTGTAGCTTCCGCTAGGCGATCGGTCAAGGTTTGCAGCAACATTGAATTATAGGTATCGCCTTCTCGCTCGAATTCATCCTTCAATTCATCCGCACCAGCTCCTGCCGTAACCACAAAGGCTCCCACATAGTCGGTCCGTCCTTCAGAAACCGGCAATACATAATCGGAAAGACATTTGTAGATACTTTCCTCCTTTTTCGCTTGCTGCCGTAATAAAGGAAGAACAGTATTTCCCATCCGGATCATATCCCCTTCACTATTCGCTGGGAAAAATCCGTAAATCGCTTTACAATATTCAACCTTCATATTGACCAGCCGATCTAAAAGCCTGACAGCGTCCTTATGCAATTGCATCGCCTCAGCGGCTTTCGCACGATCCTTTTCCCCATTCAATTTCCATGCGCTAAAAAAGAAGGTCCAGTGGATATAAGGAATCACTTCTTCCAAGGGGATATAAGGGATAACATGTACCCCCATCCGGGCTGGAACAACCGGTGTATACCCGGTCCAATTTATTTCAATCGGATGCTTACGAGCCTCCGAAAGAGAAACCAAGACTTCTTTCTTCTGTCCTAAGGAGGCACGCAAGGCTTCTTGTTCTTGTTCCAACTCCATGATATAGGCATCACGGGTATCCGGATTCAATAGTTTGGAGGCGATCAACGGATTCTGTGAGGCATCCAACACATGGATCACCGGATAATCGTAATGCGGAGCGATCTTCACCGCCGTATGCAATTTGGAGGTCGTAGCGCCACCCACCATCATAGGAATCGTAAGTCCCGCTTTCTGCATCTCGTCCGCGACATGCGCCATCTCTTCTAAAGAAGGGGTTATCAGGCCGGATAAGCAAACCAGATCCGGTTTCTCCTCGATCGCTTTCTTTATGATCACATCTGCGGGAACCATTACCCCTAAATCAATCACCTCGTAGTTATTACAAGACAATACGATAGAGACGATATTCTTACCGATATCATGTACATCCCCTTTTACCGTAGCGAAAATCACTTTACCAGCCTTCGCGGAGCCGGAAGCTTTCTTTTCAGATTCAATGGCCGGTTGTAAAATAGCCACGGCCTTTTTCATCGTACGTGCGGTCTTCACGACTTGAGGGAGAAACATCTTTCCGGCACCGAATAACTCGCCGACCTTATTCATTCCGCTCATTAACGGACCGTCAATTATATCCACGGCATGCGGATAAGTCCACAAGGCTTCTTGTAAATCATCCTCCAAATAGTCTCCGATCCCTTTGATTAAGGCATGTTCCAAACGCTCCTTCAATGAAAGCTCACGCCAAGCCTCATGCTTCTCCGGAGTTTCTCCGGAAGCTTGAACATGTAAATTTTGAGCATAAGTAATTAATTCCTCGGCAGCTTCCGGACGGCGTGCCAAGATCACGTCTTCCAGCAAGGTACGGAACTCCGGCTCTATATCCTCATAAAGTACGGAGGTAGACGGATTCACGATACCCATATCCATCCCCTTCCCGATCGCATGATATAGAAATACGGAATGCATAGCCTCGCGTACATGATTGTTCCCCCGGAAAGAGAAAGATAAATTACTTACACCACCACTCACCTTCGCGCCCGGCAAGTTCTTCTTGATCCATTCAACGGCACGGATAAACGCCAGACCATAGCCATTATGTTCCTCCATACCGGTAGCGATCGCCAATACGTTCGGGTCAAAAATAATATCTTGGGGATTGAAATCGATCTTTTCAGTCAATAGGCGATAGGCCCGTTCACAAATCTCAATCTTTCTTTCATAGGTATCCGCCTGCCCCTTCTCGTCGAAAGCCATCACGACCGCAGCCGCACCCAGCCGCTTTATACGGGCGGCATGTTTAAGGAAGACCTCCTCTCCTTCTTTCAAGGAGATGGAATTCACGATGCTCTTTCCTTGCACGCACATCAAGCCTTCCTCGATCACTTCCCATTTGGAAGAATCGATCATGACGGGTACACGGGCAATATCCGGTTCGGAGGCGATCAAGTTTAAGAATGTCTTCATTTCTTTCACGGCATCCAACATACCATCGTCCATATTGATATCGATCACTTGGGCGCCATCCTCCACTTGCTTACGAGCGATCGTCAACGCTTCCTCATAACTGCCTTCTTTTATCAAGCGTAAGAATTTCCGAGAACCGGCCACATTACAACGCTCTCCCACGTTCACGAAATTATTCTCCGGTTTCACCTCCAGCAGTTCCAAGCCCGACAGCCACAGGCAATCCGGTTTCGGAGCCGGGATATGCGGTTTAGCTCCTTTCACCAACTCCGGATACCGGGAGATATGCGCCGGAGTCGTTCCGCAACATCCTCCGATAATGTTCACTAATCCCTCTTCCACAAAAGGCTTCACATGTTGGGCCATTTTATCCGGCGTCTCGTCATAGGTACCAAAACTATTCGGCAATCCGGCGTTCGGATAAGCGCTGATATAATAGGGGGCATACTTCGCCAACTCTTGTAAATAGGGCTTCATATCCGCCGCTCCGAAAGAGCAGTTTAAGCCAACCGAAACAATATGTGTATGCTGTATGGAAGCCAAGAAGGCCAATAAAGTCTGTCCGGAAAATGTTCGTCCACCTTGTGCGGACAAAGTCAAAGACAACATAATCGGCAGGTCTTTTTCTTTCTCTTTCAACACGACCTCAGCCGCTTCCAATCCCGCTTTTACGTTCAACGTATCGAATGTAGTCTCGAAAAGGATGATATCCACCCCGCCGTCAACAAGTCCCTCGACTTGCTCCTTGTAGGCATTATACAAATCTTTATAAGTGACGGCACGATAAGCGGGATCGCTTACATCCGGACTCATGGAAGCTGTCTTATTGGTAGGACCGATCGATCCGGCCACGAAGATCGTACGATCCGGATGCTCTGCCATATAGGTATCCGCCACTTCCCTCGACAATCGTCCGGCGGCTAGATTTATCTCACGTACATAGGCCTCCATCGCATAATCTGCCATGGAAATAGCATTCGCGTTAAACGTATTCGTAGCGAAGATATCCGCTCCCGCATCCAAATACTGACGATGAATAGACTGGATTACATCCGGGCGGGTGATACACAATAAATCATTGTTCCCCTTCAACTGTCCCGGAAAATCGGCGAAACGTTCGCCTCGGTAATCTTGTTCGTTTAGTTTGAAACTTTGGATCATGGTACCCATACCACCATCCAAGATCAAAATGCGCTCATTCAAGAGTCGCAGAAATCGTTCCTTATTCATAAATATGTTTTACCTTTCTTGCGTACATATAACTATATCCCCGGAGGATCCATACCACAGCAATGGCGAAAAACAGACGGGTAGGCACCACCCAAAGAACGGGTACCCCTATCGCGGCAAAGATGATCGTATCTTCCAACAGGGAATGGCACACGGCCAAATGATGGTTCAGCAAGTTGCCGTCACCGTAAGACAACTTCCTCTGCTCCATTTGCTCTACCATAATAGCCCCGCCATAAGCCAGTCCGACCACATTACCTACCAACCACAAAAAAGCGGCATCTTGAGGCAAGCCAAATAATCGCATCAGCGGAGAAAAGACCGAGGAAAATCCTTTCATTAGATTAAACTCTTCCAATATATAATGAAGGATCATTAAAGCCGTAACAATTATCAAAATAGAAATCACCACCTTCATCGAGCTGGTAAACCAAAGTACGAATACTTCCAACCAATTATCGCATACAGCCGCGCTTTGAGCGATCCCGACCTGTCCCCATCCTTCATGGGGCATTACCCAATTCAAAAAAAAGGCGATCACGAAACTCATGATCAAACGGAGCAGCGTCATCTCCCAGAAAGAAGACCCGGTCTTTGCCTGTACGGAGGATTCTACCATCAGATTATGGGAAGTAAGGCACATCAATGCTAATATCGTAGCTTCACGGACTCCTAAAGACATCGAGGTGATCAAAGCGATCGGGGCATATAATGGGGAGAATATACTGGTTATAAAAACAATGGCTGTCTCCCCCGGCAGACCCACCAACGAGAACACGGGCACTAACCAATCCGAGATCTGACCTAATATTCCGGAATATTGCAATATACGGACCAATAAAGAAATAGGCAAAATAATCTTTAGCAGCCATAAACACGTCTTGCCTGCTTTAGGCAGAGCTTTCAGGATACATCCCCAAACCCTACCGATCACGCCTTGCCCTGTCTCCATCTCGACTTATCGTTTGAAAGCCCGATCCATCTCCCGTCGGTCGTCACGTTCCCGGATGGAGTCTCGCTTATCATATTCCTTTTTACCTCGTGCGATTGCGACGACTACTTTCGCCAATCCTTTCTCATTGATAAACAAACGAGTGGGAACGATCGTAAAACCACTGGCACGAACGGCGCCCTCGATCTTTCGTAATTCCTTTTTGGTAAGAAGTAATTTCCGGTCCCGCCGTGCGTTGTGATTATTGTACGTACCGTAAAAATATTCGGCGATGTACATATTCTTCACCCACAGTTCCCCTTTTTCCACGATACAAAACGTATCTACCAAACTCGCCTTCCCTAAACGGATCGATTTAATCTCCGTTCCGGTCAGTACGATCCCGGCCGTAAAAGTGTCGAGCAACTCGTAATCGAACGTCGCCCGCTTATTCTTTATCTGTATGTTATTACTAATCTTCTCTTTCATCTTGTGTTATTCTGTCAAAAACTCAAACCGGGCATCAGCATCGATAACAAAATCTCGATAACTGCCGGAGTCAGTAATATAATGGCGGTTGTAAATCCTACGAACTTCAGACGGATCTTCTCCTCGACTCCCATATACGGACCAGCGCCTTCCCAAACAATATAGAATGTATAAAGGATAAATATCCGCAAGAAGAAAAACTCGGGAAGCAACATCAATACGATATTCAAAGCGAACATCAACGATGAGGAATACCCGACGAAGCGCAACCACAGTTTCAAATCCTTCTCCCGTTTAAATATACCTTGCCATATCTCGTTCATCAGATAAGCCCCGAGGTAAAAACCACCGAACGAGGACACCAATGTCCGGATAGATGACTTCAAGGCCAGCTCTAAATCAAACTCCTTCCGCGTAAACAATACGCCCAGAAAAGCCGCGACGGTAACGAAGCCGATCAAAGGATACACGAATCGGGATAAGAACTCCTCCTGCTTCTCTCCTTTTTTCGCTAACAAGACCCACGCCTTCGCCGGCTGTGAGATGATAGCGATTACCCACCTAAATATCTCCTTATACATCTCTGTTTACTTTTAAATAGCAAAAGTATATATTTAATTCGTAAAACGCAACGTAAATACGTCGGTAGCCCCCCAAACACATGCGGTTGTATCCGCATTATAGCGTTCGGCGTAATTTATTTTAAAATTTATCACATTTTGCCCCTCACTACTCTCTATCGCTTTGGCTTGGTCCAAAAACTTATCGATCGTAAAAGCGGTCGTATTCACCCATTTCGTGGAATCGCCGGTACCTCCCTCTTGGGTTACCCGGAGATATAGGTTATAGATCCGTTGTCCGTCATCATCTTTTTCCACCTCCTGATCAGGGTTATAGGATAAATTGAAAATATCCTTTTGGTCTACCTGATGATTTACATGTCGGGTTTGCAAGAAGAAACGTCCTTCCAAATAAATACTTTTCTTAAAGTCCAGCGTAACCAGACGCTCCTTGTCCAATACAACCGTAGTATCAGTTAATGTCTCATGCAAAGGCCATACAGCGACCGAATCATACTTATAAATCTCAGCGTTGTAAACACCATTGCCCAATTCCTCGCTAAAATTCGTCTTGAAATCAACCACGCAACAGTCACCCTCTTTCAAATCCGTCCGGTTCTCAAACTCAGAGGAAGAGACGATAAAGATATTCCCTTGATCATCCGCCGTGTAGATACATCGCATAGGATTCTCACGTATCACTCCTACTCGATGATAATTGATGGAATTACTTCCATCCCCCATACAAGAGGTCATTAAGAAAAACAAGGATAAAAATAAGCCGTATAAAATTCGCTTTCTCATCTTCTTTAGTTTATAAGTAAAGGATCCGTTACTCCCCATGTAAACTGGGTACTATCTTTCGGATTAATTTGATCGATATAATGAATCCGAACATACATATCCGCATCACGTCCACCTTGTTCTCGCATATCTTTGATAAAGTTCCCCAGATTAAAGGCATTGATAACCGCGATAGCCTCCTCTGCCTTATCCTCCGGCTTTCCAGTCGTAGCGGCAGCCCGTAAATATAAGGAATAAATTGATTTCCGATTTTCAACAACTGGTTGTTGAGTCGGATCATAAGTCAGTTGCCAATTTAAAGCCCGGTCTTTTGTTGTCCAACAGGCGGAAGGCAAAAACAAATAATCTTCCAATTTGACGTACAGAACAGAGTCGTTCGGATTAACCGCAAGTATCGGTTGCTCATTTGTCAATAGTTTATGCGTATCCGTAAGAGGACTCTCAGCGTTTTGCTGGTTAACGGCGGTTTCCCCTTGTATCGTCACCGTATAATACCCTTTTTGTTCCGCACCCGTATTTTCCGGCAAGCTAGGATCATAATCAAAACTCACCAACAAGCATTTACCCTCTGAGTATGAGCTCAGCTTCGTCGCATAGATCCAACCGAACCGGGTATTAGCCATCATCAACGCGCTATCTCCATGTTGACGAACCACAGCGGCGGTCGTTCCCGGATTATAGACGTTATTTATGTCTTTTAGGCAAGAAGTAAACAGACTCATGATAACCGCCACCCAGACAAAACCTATTAAATTCTTGTATCTCATTTCACAATACTCCTCTTAAAGTACGCAAAGATACGATCTTTACCCATATACATAAAAAAAACGGCAAAAAAATAGGGCGTATCGATAATCTTCTTATCGGTACGCCCTCAACTTCTATACTAATTTCTTTATGAGTTTTTCACGACTTGGAATAGAACGGTATAAGAAGCCCATTTCAAATCCGTACTATCTTTTTCATTAATCGTATTTAGATAATTGACCTTAAGATTAAAAGACTTTGAATCTTTATTAGCCTCAGCGCTATTCACAGACTCCAATACAGACTTAACATTAAACGCACGGACTTCTCCTATGGATGATGCCGCAGAACCTGTTCCGTCCGCTACTTTAGCGACACGCAAGAACAAGTCATATGTCGGGACATTATCCACCATAGTAGGCTCCTTTGAACGATCCCAATATAAAGTATAAGAATTTTTCTGATCCTTAAACATATCCATTGTTATAAAGAAGAATAGATAACCGTCTACATACACCCCATAGTCTCCATTGCTAAATAGGTTTTTTACAGGTATCTCATTCTGAAGTAAGCTGGCCGAATCTGGCACATTATAAAAGACTGGCTGTCCTTTTGTTATCTCATCTGCCACAGAGATTGTCGCTGTTAAATAACCATTTGTCGCCGCATTCGCATTCTCCGGAGAATTTAGGTCTAATTCATAGTTGATCAAGTAACAAGCTCCGTCAACTACTTGTGCCGATAAAGACGGAGAGTATAATGCTCCCATATTTGTATTCAGTACCGTTTTATATGTCTTTTCAGAAAGACCTGCGACACCAAAGCCGGCACGAGTCACCGTATTATTCGATTCTCCAAGACAAGAGGTCAACAACAATAATGACGCAGCCGCCGCTGCTCCAATTAATTTAAATGCTTTCATAATTCAATTTTTCTATTTTTAAGTATTTGTATTTACACTGTTAATCTATCGAGTATTAAAAACCAAAACGAAATCCAAACTGAAGGCTCATGTTAAACGGCTTCTCCGAATGGATGGTTTCGATCTCGCTACCATTATCAAAATAATAGCTGGCTCCCACCTCAGCGAAAGCACTTACAAAACGGATAATCGGATAACTTACACCCGCACGGGCATTTACAGACCATAGCCATTCTTTCATTCGAATATGTTCGCTTTGCTTTGCGATCTCTACCTCATCCGAGAATAATTTCATTCTACGTTTGCCAGCGACATTCACTTCCGCCATACCTCCGGCTGAGGCGTAAAACATAAAACGATTCCATTCTGCGATCTTATAAGTCAATGACAATGGAATTCCTATAAAATGCAATCGCTGATCATTCTCTATATGATACGTATTGTTCGTACTCCACTCCGATCTTAAGTAAGAATAAGTTAATCCAGTCTGCAAAGAAAAACGATTATTCAAATAACGACTAATTGAGATACCCACCCCAATAGGCGTCTTATGATGAATATCCGTCTTAGCAGGATCTTTCTTCTCCGCATCGAACGAATTTAAGCTCATCAGATTCTCGCTCTTAAGCACGCTGCTATTCGTCACATACTGAGGGACCAGATTATCAGCGCCCATGGAAAGACCTCCACCTCCCATACCGAACCCCCATTTCCGGGACGCGGTCTTCTCCGGCTTCTTTTTAGTAACAGGAGTAGCATCCGCGACAAGTACATCATTCTTGAGAACGACTATCTCATCATTATTCCTTTCAACCTCCGGTTCAACGGTATCTTTCTCATTCGCCAATCTATCAGCAGACATTACCTCCGACTCAGAAATAGACCGATCCTCTGCGCTCTCTACATTTTGCCGGAACGCTGCCATCCTAGCCTTAGCTCCCACTTTAACCGCTCCAGATGCCGCTTTTGCCTTCACGACCGCAGCAGCAGGAATAGTCGCTAATACGGGTGCTTGCTCCATCGTTTTCTCTACCGGAACAACCGGAATATTCACGGAGGTCGACTCTTGTGAAGACTGTATTTCTTGGGCTATAGGTAGATCTTCCATCTCCCTGTCATATAAATAGATACCACCCGATACGACCAATAAGGAGATCACGGCGGCGGCAACCCAGTAGCGAAGCGTACGACGCAAAGGAACCGGAGCCTTTCCGGGCAATCGATCGGCTATAGCCTCCCAGTCGCCGGGTAGCGTATCCATCTCGAAATCCTCTAGCTTCGATCGGATCGCATCATCCCATATATCTCTTTCCTTTTTACTCATCTTATCTCAATACAATGCGTTAATTCTACGTTGTAATAACTGCTTGGCACGGGTATATTGGGAACGGGATGTACTCTCTGTTATGTTCAACATCTCACTGATCTCCTTATGAGAATATCCCTCTATCGCGAACATATTGAATACGGTACGGAAGCCAACCGGCAACTCCTTCACTAGATTCATCAACTCAGCCGCCGACATGTCCGAGATAGCCGAACTATCGGGTTGAATCAGTTCCGCCGTATTGTCAAGATCGGTCGCTTCACGCAACACATCCGACTTTCGCAGATATTCCAACGCACAATTAACAAAGATCTTCCGCATCCACCCCTCAAATGAACCACTCCCTGTATAGGAATCCATACTGGTAAAGATTTTCACGAAGCCATCCTGCAACAAATCACGAGCCGTTTCCCTGTCGTTCACATAACGAAGGCAAACTCCCATCATTTTTCGGGAATACGCATCATAAAGCTCTTTTTGAGCTCGTCTCTCCCCCTTCCGACAACCCTCTATCAGTTGTAGCTCATTCATTCAGTCGTGCCTTGAACGTCTCCCTTCTGGAGACTGTACAATATTAGGATGTAAATAATTAAACAAACGCTGCATTCCGTAGAAAAATTATTTCATAAACAGGGCGGACACTCCGGCCCGCCCTCACGGAACATCTGCAAAGATAAGATGTTCTTATGAATTTCCATGTTAATGAGCGTGAGTATGCTCACTTTTTTTCGCCGGAGGTACCGGACAGCCGGCGCCATTATCTACCGGAACCGCTTCCATACCGATCTTTTTGAAGGCCGCGGCCAAGCGGGTCTTCGAAGTCTTATCCGTCTTGTAAGTCACAATGGCCGTACGGGTGCTCAGATCACATTTCAAGTCGGTCACTCCTTTCTCGAAAGCGATATTTTTCTCGATCTTCTTGATACAGTGATCACAATCCATCGCTTCGATAAAGAATGTCACAGAGTCCTTCTTCTTTTTCGCGTCTTGGGCGAATGTCATCGATACCGTACATACAGCACAAAACAACAACATAATTAATCGTCTCATAATCAATCGTTTTTAATATTAACAGTTCTAATTATCCATTCATATCTACCAAAAGAAAAGCACCACTATAGGCATCGGGCTACACGTATATAGGCGTAGGGCCACACCAGTATACGCATAGGCCTACACGTATATACGTGCGGGCTTATACGTATATACGTGTCAATCCCTGCTTATATTAAAGCGGATACCCGCATAAATTTTCCGTCCATGCACCGGTCCCCACACCATAGATCCATCGAAGTTATCCCCTCTGGGATTGCTGGCATCGATAATCGGATTCGGTTGCTTGTAATTAAACAGGTTCTCCGCTCCCACATAAATAGACCATTGACGGAAATATTTCGTAATCTGCGCATTCACTACCGTATAAGCCTTAAAATTCGGTTCCCATAACGGATTAGACGCATCCGGTGTCGGCATACGACCGCCTCCATTAAACTGGCCGGTCAAATCAAACTGCCATTTTTTCAACGGGGTTTGATAAGAAGCGGTCAATAAACCTTTATAATCACTAACCAACGGCTTTTTCAATCGATGCGCCACACCCTCCTCATTCCGGTAATCGGTCTTCGCGTCCGTATAACGATAAGCGGCCGTTAACGTAAATCCCCGGAAAAAAGGATAGGAAGCCTCCACTTGGAAGCTATTCGAATAGGAACGCCCATCCAGATTGTAGAAACGAACCGCATGAGGATCACTATCCATATCCACCACGATTTGCTTCAAGAAATCGGTATAATACCATTCCCCGCTCAAGCTCAGTTCCTTCCCGAACAAAGGTATATAAAATGACAGATTCAGACCGGTATTCCACGCTTCTTCTTGATCCAGATTGTCGGCGATATACATTTTTCGACTACTGGATAACAAAAAGTTGTTCTCTGCCAGCACATTCGCTGTCCGGAATCCTTTACCTGCCGAAGCCCGGATATGGAACCAGTCAAAAGGATTATATTTAATATGTACACGAGGGGTTACAAAGAAATCATACAACGTACTATAATCCGCACGTACACCCGCCAATAAGATCAGTTTATCATTCAGATTGAACGTATATTGGGCATAAGCTCCCGGCACGACTTCCGTACGGTCATAGGCATGACGGACCGACTCTCCTCCCGCATATTGAACCAGATTCTCGTCGAAACCATCATAGTTCATACTTAATCCGGTACTCAAGCTATGCATCGGCGTAAACTCCTTTTCATACAGCAAACTGGCATATACATTATTCTGATATACATTATAGGGCGTACGGTCATATCTTGATTTTTGCTCATGATAAGAACCGGAAAGTATCAATGCCACGCTCTCTACCTTTTCCTTATCGATAATATAGGCCTGCTTCGTAAATAATTCGGCCCGGTTCGTATTTAAATGAATCCGATACGGGTCGGTGAAATCATGGTGTTTCGTATCCTGCCCACCGGTACGGCTCTCATGCAGATAGCGAACTCCGTATTGAGCCACGTATTTATCCAATTTATGATACCAACGGTTCATTACGTTCACCTGTTCCCTTAGCGGCGTATCGAGAAAACCATCGTCATTACCGTCATGTTGCATTTTATCATTCGAGTAGTGTACCAATAAACCGGTAGAGAGCTTGTCGTTTATATGCCAAGAAGCATCCGCATTCCCTTCATAACGTCCGGCATCACTAGCGAACACATTAGCAGAGAAAATATCCGCCGTAGGGGGCTTCTTGAATTCCACGTTGATTTGTCCGGCCAACGCCTCATACCCATTCTTAACAGAAGAGGTTCCTTTAGACACCTGAATACTTTCCATCCAAGCTCCCGGAACATAATCCAAGCCATATAAGGAAGCGGCCCCCCGGAAATTCGGGTAATTCTCGGTCAACATTTGTACGTAGGTTCCCGCCAATCCCAACAGCTTAATTTGCCGGGCACCTGTAGCCGCATCCGAGTACGATACATCGACAGACGGATTTGTCTCAAAGCTCTCCGCCAGATTACAGCAGGCCGCACGGCAAATCTCATCGTACGTAATTTTCTGAGTTTGCAATACGCTCGTACGGGAAGCGATGGTTCCCATCTTGCGCTCACTAACCACGACCTCATCCAAGGCAATCTCACCTTTTAAGATAATCTGCATAGCATCGTCCTTCTCATCCACAGGGGTGACCTCAGTCATATAACCGATATAGCTAACCACCAGATTCTTGGAGTCACCTTTTCGTTCTAACTCGAAATTTCCATCCACATCGGACGTGGTTCCATTTTGGGTTCCTTCCCAATATACATTTGCACCGATAATAGGTTGTTTGTTTTCATCACATACACGTCCTTTCACTTTCTTGCCGGAATCCTCGGCCCAAGTCAAAGTAAAAGTCAAACAGGACAGTAAAAATATCAGATATAATTGTCTTAACATGATAGTTGTTATTTGATTGAATCGTTAAATACAGTTTCCGCAGGGATAGAACATTCCCTACCTTAAAACCAAAGGGTATTCAGCGAGCAGCTTCCACCCTCACGAATACAATCAAATCAAAAGCGTAGTCAATAAAGAAAGGTACACACGAGGGCAGGCTACGGGAGGACCTGTCACCCTAATCTCATAGGAATCAGCAAATAAGGAAGCGATTTGTAAACTCTCGAAAATAGAGGAAAAGAGCAAATCATGTACGACTGGTTGCAGATCCGGCACTTGTATATTTACAGAATTCCAATCAAAATCAACCCGTTCAATGCCACAGCCGTTCATGCCACAACACTCCACCGTATTATTCGCAAGCTTATCACGACTATGATCATGTCCATGAATCTCACAGCACTTAGCTTCCAATAAAGCCTCCACTCCCTCTTTCTCGCAAACGCCACAACAATAAGATACGAAATTAACCCCCGCTCCCCCATAAAAGATCAAGGAAGCAAGAATTACAAGAAACAAGGATGTGGCAAATCGTCTCATATGCCGCAAAAATAAGCAAAAAAACTCGAAATCAAAATACCCCCTTTACTTGATAAATTTAGACAGGTAATAATAGGTATCCGGAGAAGGTTCACTCTCTATCCGGTAACGGGTGGAAGCCGTTACAGAAAATGTATACCCACGTTCAGACTCTACATCGATAGGAAGAAAAAGCTCGTTGCCATAAATATTTGTAGCTAATATGGATTTTGCCGAAGCCGTATCGACCGAATCTGTCAATGAATAATAAACGGTATAAGTTAAGTCCTGCTTTTCCGACACAGGTTTCTCCCAAGTTAAGTGCAACTCATCGTCCAAACGTTCCACTTTGATGCCCTCCGGTGCGGCAGGTACCGAATCATTCAGCCAAGTCAATGGAGGCAATTGGGCCGGATATTTATAGTAATTGTCTCTCAACTCTTTATAAAGTCCCTTATCATTATACAGGACATTTCCACAACGAAAGAACGCACAGCCGGCTCCTCCGTAATAACGGCTATAATCGATCTGGTCCGTTATATCATTCACGGCCCAGTCCGCCTCACTCTTGTCCATCCGATAAGCTCCCAAGCCGGGTACGACCAAACGCCCGTTACAATTATCCACCCAATTATCCACGAAAGGAAAGAAATTCTTATGCAGGTAATACATCATCGGAACAATCATATCTTGTTTACCTTGTTGCATCCACATCTTCGGGTCTTGGAAGACACTTTCGTAAGCGGTCCAACCCGCGTTAGGTACCCGTTCAATACGATTATATTTCCCGAGTGGCGAACTGCTCACCTGTACCCAAGGTTTCGTTTGCTTTACCCAATCGTAAATACGGTAAACCATCCGGTTGATATTCTCCCTACGCCAGTCTGCCAGAGACTTTTTCTTACCGGATCTATTATACAGCGCTTTATCCGGGAATGTTTTCGCCTCTTCGGGATAGCGGATATAATCGAAATGGATACCATCTATATCATAGCCATTCACGATCTCCTTGACTAAGGATAATATATAATCAGCGGTCTCCGGTACGCCGGGGTCCAAATACCACTCTCCATTATGCCGTTTGCAAAGTTTTGGTTTCTTTTTAACCACGGAAAGCTTTCCTTGCTCCTTCACGCTTTTTTCCGTTCCCAACGGAAAAGTCACGAACCACGCATGGCATTCCATTCCCCGCTTATGGCATTCATCAACGACAAAAGCGAGTGGATCATATCCCGGTAATACCCCATACTTACCAGAGAATGTCTTAGTGGCCGGTTCGATAGCCGAACGATAAATCACGTCTCCCCTCAAGCGAGCCTGAATGAAGACCATATTAAAATTCGCTTCTTGAAGCCGGTCCAAGATATCAAGCAATGCCTGTTGCTGGACTTTTCGTCCCGCCTCGGTAGTAGCCGGTTTATGAGGCCAATCCAGACCATAAACCGTAGTCAACCAAACCGCACGAATTTCCTTTTTGGGAGGCTCTACCGCTTGTAACAGACAAAAAACGGGTAAAGCCAGCGACAGGATAAGCAACAGACAAAACTTTCTCATCTTTATAATGCCTTATTGAGCCCGCGAATGTAGTATTTTTTGAGTCTCTTCCGGTAAATCAGTCGTAATAAAATCGACTCCCATATCGATCATCTCTTCCATTAATTTAGGGTCATCTACGGTCCAGACATTCGAAGTCATGCCTAGGACTTTACAATCCTTCACCCAATCCGGATGAGATTGCAAGACTTTATAATGGTAGTCTAATCCTGTAAAACCAAGCTCTTTCAATTCCATCGGGGATAATTCTCCATTCAGATAAGAAACCTCAGATTTCGGACATAGACGGATGAATTCTTTACAAGCATCCATATTAAAAGATATATAATCCGTACGTTTCGCTAATTTCATACGCTTCACCATATCTACAACAGCTTTAGCAGCCTCACGGTTGCGTTCCGGGGTCTCATGAGCTTTCAGTTCTAAAACTAACCGGACATTCTTCAATTTCTTCGCACGTTTCAAATATTGCTCTAAAGTAGGGAGCTTTTCGCCGTTGCTCAATTGCAAATCTTTCAATTCATCATAAGTACAGGATTGAATATGTTTTCCTTGGATATCATTATCATGGAATATTACCAGCACATTGTCCGCCGTAAGATGTACGTCGAATTCCGAGCCATAGGCACCAATCTCGCTGGCACGTTCCAAAGAACGGATAGAGTTCTGAGCAGAGCCCTCCGTTTTCCAATACCCCCGATGGGCGATCACTTTCGTGTTATCCTTTGCCGCTACCATTCCTGCCATCATCAGGCAAAGTAGCAAAAGAAGAGTAGATTTTAAATTCATGGAAATTAAATTAGTTGACAAATGACAAGTGACAGTTGATAGTTGACAAGTGAAAGTTGACAGTTAAATACCGCTTGTCGCAACTGTCAACTATCACTTGTCAACTGTCAACTATTTTCCGATCTCTGATAAATAACGTTCAGCCTCGATAGCAGCCTTACAACCACTTCCCGCAGCGGTAATAGCTTGACGATAATGGGGATCAGCGACATCTCCAGCAGCAAACACACCCGGAACTTTCGTTCGGGGAGTTCCCGGAACTGTCTCGATATAACCGATCTCGTCCGTATCTATCCATGGCTTGAAGATATCCGAATTAGGTTTATGGCCAATCGCCAAGAAGAAACCATCGATAGCGATATCCACTTTCTCCTCATCCGGCTCTCCCATACGTTTTACCAAATGAGCACCTTCCACGCCATTCTCTCCAAATAACCCCAGGGTGTTATGTTCGAAAAGCACCGTGATATTCGGAGTCTTGAAGACACGTTCTTGCATTACTTTTGAAGCACGCAAATAGGGTTTACGCACGATCAAGTAAACCTGCTTCGCCAAACCAGCCAAGTAAATCGCTTCCTCACAGGCCGTATCCCCACCACCTACTACCGCTACCGTCTTTTTACGATAGAAGAAACCATCGCAAGTAGCGCAAGCGGATACACCCATACCCGCATATTTATGCTCATCCGGAAGACCCAGATACTTCGCGGAAGCACCCGTAGCGATAATCAAAGTCTCCGTCTCGATCACTTTCTCACCATCAATCGTAATTTTATAAGGAGCCTCGCCCAAATCAGCGGCTGTAGCGATACCGAAACGGATATCCGCACCAAAACGGACGGCTTGTTTTTTTAAATCTTCCATTAATTCAGGGCCGGTTATACCGTCCGGATATCCCGGGAAATTCTCCACCTCCGTAGTTGTCGTTAATTGTCCCCCCGGCTGTATTCCTTCATAAAGCACCGGAGATAAATTCGCACGGGAAGCATAAATCGCTGCCGTATAACCTGCTGGACCCGAGCCTATAATAAGGCAACGTACTTTCTCATTCACTGAATCGCTCATAGTATCTAAGTATTAATTATCAATTTTCAATTCTCTATTATCGAAGGTCTATCACCTCTACGTCCGGATAATCCTCTTCGTTAAAAACAAAAAAACGATCCGGTTGGTTTATACCTGTTTTCAATTGGCTGATCTGGATCGTACTGCTAACGCCGTTTTTAGAAGTAACCGTGATACGAGCCGGGAAATTTGAATATTTCTCGATTTGCAACTCCACTTTCACGATATCCCCTTTTTTCTTCGGTGTCAATTCCACATCGAAAGCGGCTTTTCCGTTCGGTGCCGTACTCTCGCCTTTATATGTTGCCGTGAATCCTTTCTTATAACTATTTAATAAAAGAGCAGGATTCGTAAATTGTAACTCCTCTCCCGTAGGATTCGTCACGTTCACCTCTTCGTTCCGTTCCACATACGTCCATTGCGTCGTACCATTAAACCAAGTAAGCGCATCCGGCGTGACTAATGTAAACTTATCACCTTTCATCTGGATGGTTCCCTCAAAACTCTCTCCCGCATCCTGACCGGCAGAACGGGTAAACATCGTAAAAGAAGCGCTTATCCCGTTCGAATTCTCATAAGCAGCGGCCGCCTTCCCCAAGATATCATTCGCATTCTGGGCATGCGCCCCCACTCCTAACCCCAACAGGAAACACAAGAATAATCCGACAAACGCGATACACCGCCACACTCTTATTTTATGTTCTCTTCTCATATTTATTTCAAAGCATTTAATACTTGCTCCAACGAATACTCATCTTGCACCAATACTTGACGGGCCTTACTTCCCTCAAACGGGCCAACAATACCGGCAGCCTCCAATTGATCCATCAAACGTCCGGCACGATTATAACCGATAGCGAATTTACGCTGGATCAAAGAAGTAGAACCTTGTTGCTGAATCACGATCAAGCGAGCCGCCTCGTCAAATAAGGGGTCTCGATCTGATAAATCGACAGCTCCCGAAGTCGATGCCTCTCCCCCTTCCGGTACATAGTCCGGAAGCAGATAAGCGGTTTGGAAGCCAGCCTGCTCACCGATATAATCCACGATATCCTCCACCTCGGGCGTATCTACAAAAGCGCATTGCACACGAACCGGCTCTTGTCCCGCCACGACAATCAACATATCGCCCCGTCCGATCAAACGGTTAGCGCCCGGAGCATCCAGAATCGTACGTGAATCGATCATAGAAGCAACCTTAAAGGCAATACGGCTCGGAAAGTTACTCTTGATCGTACCGGTAATCACCTTTGTATCCGGGCGTTGCGTAGCCAAGATCATATGGATACCTACCGCACGGGCCTTCGCCGCAATACGAGAGATAGGCAACTCGATCTCACGTCCGGCCACCGCGATCAAGTCGGCAAACTCATCCACCACTGCCACGATATAGGGTAAGAAGCGATGTCCCTTCTGCGGGTTCAACCGCCGTTCGATAAACTTAGCGTTGTATTCCTTTATATTACGAACATTCGCGTTCACCAGTAAACGATACCGGTCTTCCATCTCGATCACCAACGAGTTCAATGTAGCGACAGCGTCAGCTGGCTCCGTAACGATCGGCTTCTCCGCATTCGGAAGTTTCGCCAGATAATGACGTTCTATCTTGGAATAGATACTAAACTCAACCATTTTCGGGTCTACCATCACGAATTTCAACTCCGATGGATGCTTCTTATATAATAAGGAAGTGATGATCGCATTTAGACCGACAGACTTACCTTGCCCCGTAGCACCGGCTACCAATAGATGCGGTGTCTTACAAAGATCGAACATGAACACCTCGTTCGTAATCGTCTTACCCATCGCCACAGGCAACTCATACTTACCCTCAATGAATCGGCGTGAAGCGATAACAGATTGCATCGATACCGTCTGAGGATTCTTATTCGGCACCTCGATACCGATCGTTCCCTTTCCGGGCATCGGGGCGATAATACGGATCTGCAAAGCGGATAAACTCAAGGCGATATCATCCTCCAAATTCTTGATCTTAGAAATACGGACACCCGCCTCGGGTACAATCTCATAAAGCGTAACCGTAGGTCCGACTGTCGCTTTGATCGAAGCGATCTTTATATTGAAATCTTCCAAGGCTTGCTTGATCAAGCGTTGGTTTTCCGCCAATTCGTCCCGATTGATCTCCATGCTCCCACTATCATACGCTTTCAGCAAGTCCAAGGTAGGGAATACATAACGGGAAAGATCCAAACGGGGATCATACGTACCCAAGGCCGAGGCATCGTAGGTATCATCATTACCGGCGGCAACTTCCACCGTAAATCCGGCATCCTCATCATCCTCTGACTCCGGGGTATTTATCTCATCTGTCTTTTCATTTATCGGATCGTCGTCACCTTGAGCGATCGTAACTACTAAATCATCAGCAACAGCGACCTCTTCGTTCTTATATTCCGGTACTGTTTTACGGTTTTCTTTCCCTTCGGCTTTCAGCAATTCAGCCTCCATATCGAACTCCTCATACTCATCCATTTCCGGTTGTTCATCCGGTTGCTCTACGACAGGCTTAGAGCGAGGAATTACATTATCCTCCTTTTCCGTCTGATCGACATCTACCTCGCCTTCACGTTTCAAACGATCTTTCACCCAACCTAAAGAAAATACGCGCTGTAAGAACGGGATTGTCTTCTTACTGGTAAAAATAGCGATGATTAAGAATGAGCCTAATAAAAGTAAGATCGTACCGGGTATTCCGATATTGGTAATAAACATCTCCGAGATATAATATCCGTGTTGACCGCCTAGATAAATAAACGTATCCTCATATCCCTTGATAAATATAAAAGCAAAAAACACAGATCCCCAGATCAATGCCGAAGCGCTAAACAAAAAACGCCTTAACAAGGATACTTTATTTAAGTTCATGAGTTTCGCCCCAACCGATCCCAAGAAAAAGAGGATCATAAAAGAAGAGATACCGAACCAACGATTCATCAACAGATCAGACAAATACGCCCCGCGTACACCCGTCCAATTCTCTACCGATCCTCGATTGATCAATAAATCACCTAAAGGAACATTCTCTATTTTGCTTTGATCGGCGGCTCCTGTAAAGAAAAACGAAATCAAGGCAAGCCCTACGTAAATGGTTAGTATAGAGATAATCAAACCTGTAATGAAACGGGTCCGTTCATTTGTAAAAAAAGTCTTCAAGGCAGCGAACCAGCTCGGTTCTGTATGATTTTGCTTCGTTGTTGTTGTCTTCTTTGCCATAAATAGTTTCTCAATAATTCTTTTATAACACGCAAATGTACATAGAAAAATCGAGTCTGACGAACCTTTGAAAAAAAGACGTACGTGTTTTCTGAAAAACATGTACATGTTTTCGCGGAAACACGTACATGTTTTTGGGGATAGATTTTAACGGCATTAAATAGATCTGTGCATCTCATGCCCTTCCACATAGATCGCGCTATAAGGACGAGATGGACAAAGGTGCTCGCAAGCACCACAACCAATACAAGTTTCCGTATTGATCACCGGGATCTTCAACGACTTCGGATCTGCCGGATCTTTCGCCACCATCTGGATCGATTTTGTCGGGCAATGGCGTTCACAATTACCACAACTCATACCATCCGTATTGACAATACAAAGATCTTTTACCCATACGGCATGGCCGATCTGTATAGCGGATTTGTCTTCTTTCGTAATAGGTTTGATCGCTCCCGTCGGGCAAACCTCCGAACATTTCACACATTCCGGACGGCAATACCCTCTATCGAATGCCATCTCCGGCTGCATCAGTTTCATCAGATCCGTAGACGGACGCAGGACATGATTCTCGCAGACAGATACACAAAGCTGACACCCCGTGCAATGTTGGGCCAGATTCCCGATACTCAAGGCTCCGGGAGGAACCAATGGTGCCAAACGATTCGGCTCTTTACGTTCTTTAATCGGCGCAAAGCCTCCGTCTTTCTTCATCTCCACATAATCCTCCAGCTTTTTCTGCTGAGCATGCAAAACAGAAGACATGGCAACCAATGCCGTAGCCGACAAGGCCCTACGGCGGGAAACATCCGTAGTGTCCTTCGTTAAGGATTCTTTTACCGAAGTAGCTTTATCAGCCTTGCGTGCCCTCGTATACGAAATCGCACCTTGACGGCAATTATCCAAACAGTCCATACAAGTCACGCAACGGCTATAATCGATCGCATGATTCTTAGAATCGATACAGGAAGCCTTGCATTTACGTGCGCATAATCCGCAACCATTACATTTATCTGTATCAATGCGAGGTTTAAGTAAAGCATACTTCGACAAAAAACCGAGAACCGTACCTACCGGACAGATTGTATTACAATACGTACGTCCATTTCTCCAAGCTAAAATCGCCAATAGGACAAAGCTCAGAATAGCGATTCCCATCGTAGCCAGACTACGCACCCATACGTCCACCGAATAGAATGCGTAACTATCCATACGTTCCGCAAAATAGGCCAATAGATTGTTGCCCTCTTGATAGATTGGCGCAAATAAATTAGAAGCGATACGCCCATAAGCGCTATAAGGCGAAATCAACGCTACCAAGGAACCGATACCAGCGATACAAGCCAATATAAAAATAACCAAGGTTCCATAACGCACCCACTTCAATGCGGGAGAATAGGAAAAACGGTATTTCTTCCGTTTACTAGCAAACCACGAAATAATATCTTGCAATACCCCTAAAGGGCAGATAACGGAGCAATATACACGCCCCAATAAAAGAGTCAAGATTACCAACCCTACCACAACACCGACATTCAAAGCCAACAACGCAGGCCAAAACTGTATCTTTGCCAACCATCCGAACCAAGCGTGAATCGTACCCGTGAAATCAAGAAATAACAGGGTTATCAGCACAAAGCAAAAGGCAGCGGCGAATATTCTTATCTTTCGTAACATAATTTTCCGTTTGTTTAAAGGTTAACCATTCACTTTCAACTCTTCCACGAATTTATCTATACGCTGCATCTCTTTGGGGATATCGATACCCTGCGGACAATGAGGATTACATTGCTCACACCCTGTACAATGGTTCGCTTGACGCAACTTTGGGACACTCCGGTCATAACCGACTAAGAAGGCACGACGAGCTTTCGCGTAATTTTCGTCTTGCGCGCTTTTCGGAACATTTCCTTCGTTCACACATCTATTATAATGTAAGAGAATACCCGGAATATCCAACGCATATGGACAAGGCATACAATATTTGCAATCATTGCAAGGTATTGTCGGATATTTCATCATAAGCTGAGCCGTCTCTTCCAAAAAGTCTTTCTCCTCGTCCGTTACCGGGATAAGCGGGGAATAGGTACGGATATTATCTTGCAAATGCTCCATATAAGTCATGCCGCTTAACACCGTCAAGACCCCATCCGGAGAGCCGGCGAAACGAAAAGCCCATGAAGCCACGCTATTCTCAGGCCGTTGCTGTTTCAAACGAGCAACGATATGATCCGGAACATTCGACAAGCGACCTCCTAATAGCGGTTCCATGATAACCGCCGGAATACCTCGCTTCTCTAATTCGCCATACAGATAGTCTGCGTTTACGTTACGTCCCGAGGCATGTTTCCAGTCCAGATAATTCAGCTGGATCTGAACGAAATCCCATTTCACGCCCATATCCAACACATAATCAAACACTTTTACATCCCCATGAAAAGACCAACCAAGGTTACGGATACGTCCCGCTTCCCGTTCTTTCACCAAGAAATCAAGCATTCCATTATTTATATAGCGGTCATTGAAAAGCTCGATACCATTCCCCCCACCGATAGAGTGAAGCAAATAATAATCCAGATAATCGGTTTGCAAATCACGGAACGACTGCCGATACATCGCCAACGAGTTTTCTCTCGTATAGTTCTGGAAGTTTGACAGTTTAGTGGCCAAATAATAGGAGTTCCTAGGATGGCGTGCCAATGCGATACCGGTCGCTTTCTCGGACATACCTTGTACATAAACAGGAGAGGTATCAAAGTAATTCACCCCATGCTCTATCGCATAATCCACTAAACGATTCACGGCTTCTTGATCAATCTGGTCTTTACCGTCCGATCCTTGTTTCAAGGGCCAACGCATACAACCATATCCTAAAATAGAAACCTTATCGCCATTCGTAGGATGTTGGCGATAGGTCATTTTATCGGTAGGAACCTCACCTAACGCCACAGCCGCCCCCGGCTCATTCTTGGGAGCGCAACCGTAAAGCGCCGCCGAAGAGGCGACAGCCCCACCCCCAAATACCTTCAAGAATTTACGGCGATTCATTTCTTGAGGGTTCTCATTCTTTCCACATGAACTCATAACTCGATCGGTTTTTTATCCTATTAGTATATCCAACATTAGTCTATCATTAACATTCCTTCTATTATTTCGACAAAAATAGTAAAACAGGTAATAATAGAGAACAATCCCCGACTAAAAAGAATAATCGGGGATTTATCACGAAAAAAATGAGTATATAATTGGTAATATCTACAAAATTCACTAACATTGCCAAAAATCACATAAATACACGCCTATGAAAAAGCAAACGGTTAATACTTTGATATCCAAATTAATCTATTTGGGATTATTTGTGAGTATGACAAGTTGTAATGACGATTTATTCATAACTAATACGTTCGAAGGAACAGATAAAGAAGAAATCGTTTTAGAGCTGAAAGATGTTCCAGCCTATGTCAGTTGTGAAGATGGAAAATATGTATCTATTTGTTATGCGGAATACGCTTATGAATTCTATACGGACAGAGAGAAATTCTTCGAAGATACCCCTTCCTCCACTTTTTTACAGATAGAAAAGAATGTTATGGATAAGAGAATTGGTGTTGCGATAGAAGATTATGATAAATACAAGATTCCTATTGGCTCAAAAGTATATGTATCTGCACAAGTTACAAATCGAGGAAGAATATTCGACGAGGAAGATTGGCAATTTGATAAGTCCATTCAACCTATTCAACGAAAAGCTTATTTAACAGGTTTGAGAATAAGAAACAACTAATACACAAAAAACAAGTCATCATGAGAACAAGACTATCACACTTTTTGATTTTATTAATTATTTGTAATATACATATATTACATGCGCAGCAAAGAATTATCGGGGGATAGAGCATTGATATATCCCAAGCCCCTTATCAAGTTGCAATTTTCACAGATTCAGGATTTGGCGGAGGTGTTATCATTAATAATCAGTGGATATTAACTGCCGCACATGTTGTTAAGAACAAAAATATGTCTTCTATAGCTATAAGTATGGGCCATACAAATCCCATCTCTGATACGAATCGTAGGACAGTCAGTCAAGTAATCCTTCATAATGAAGGAGATATAGCTTTACTAAAACTTTCATCACCTATAACTTTTACGGAGATGATACAACCTATTGCTATCGTTAACGCACAATATTATGCAACAAATACTTATGGGATAGTGACAGGGTGGGGACGGACATCAATAAATGGAACAAGCCCATCCTCCCAATTATATCGTTGTAGCATGAGAGTTCAGTCCTGCAAAAACAAAGAAATTATCGCTGTACCTTCAAACAGTACACCGTACAGAGGTGATAGCGGAGGTCCTTTAACAACAACATCTTCTACAGGAAATACAATTCTTATAGGTCTAGTTTCTCATGGAGACTACGACAACCCAACAACATCATCAACATATTATGTGAATGTAGGAGCTTACTATAGTTGGATAGATTCTTATGTAGATTTATATACCATTTCAGGCTCTAGTTTAGTTTGTGGAACAAGCACATTTAAAATCTCAGCTCCCGGGAATTGCACCTTTGATATAAGTCCTAATTTAAAACTTGTATCACAAACAAGTAATTCTTTAGTCGTAAGCAAAGCTTCTAATGGACGAGCCTTTATCAATATCATGGTAGATAAAACTATTCTTTTACAAAAGCAATTTTGGGCTGGAGCTCCAGTTGTGTCAGGAGTCACTTATAATGGAGGCTATCTAAAAGCTGAAACTCTTGGATTAGACGCTCAAATCAGTCGTGCGGAATGGACAATAGGTGGCACAACTTTTACCTCATCATCAGAAACCTTGTGGAGTCCATATAGCAGTGGAACATATAATATCACAATTACAGCAAGCAATAGTTGCGGCACAGGACTTCCTTACCATGGGGAAATAACTTTTTCCACAAGCAAACGTTATCTCATTTCTGAAATCAATGAGTCAAAACAAGTAACCGTATCTCCTGCCGAGAGCGAGATAGAAGATATTACAAATAGCAAATTTTTGTCAAATCCTACAAAGGTAAAATATACTTTAGTTTCTTTACTTAAAGGAGCTATCGCAGATATAGGTTCATTCTCACCTAAAGGAGGTACCTTAGATTTCAGCAAAGTTCCTTCTGACACCTATGTCCTAACATTATTTTTAGAAGATGGTATTGAAGAATCATTCAAAATCTTATTAAAATAATTATATTAGACATTTGGAAAACAAAGAGTCTCATAACTGTCTCTTATACACATCTGACGCTGCCGACGATATGCAGTGTGTAG
>ERZ1027099.166-NODE-166-length-42435-cov-10.795021_pt1 | contig 42435 bp, 34 predicted proteins | sample MGYA00519408_ERZ1027099 | MGnify/ENA primary metagenome ERZ1027099 (study PRJEB26926, sample SAMN06164646) | human gut metagenome | biome: ENVO:00009003; feature: ENVO:2100002; material: ENVO:00002003 | host: Homo sapiens | place: USA | collected 2012 ...
GCGAGATAAATCATTCTCTTTTATAATAATATGAAACTTTTACAAGAGAAACTAGCAAAGTACGACGCTCCTCAAAGAGCCATGGCAATGGGAATCTATCCTTACTTCAGGGAAATCCAGAGCGATCAGGACACGGAAGTTCTAATCAGCGGGAAGAAAGTCTTGATGTTTGGTTCTAATGCGTACTTAGGATTAACCAATCATCCTAAAGTAAAAGAAGCAGCGATCGAGGCCATTAAAAAGTATGGTACAGGTTGTGCCGGCTCACGTTTCTTAAACGGAACGTTGGACTTACACCTCCAGTTGGAAAAACGTTTAGCAGAATTTGTTGGTAAAGAAGACGCCATCGTATACTCTACAGGTTTCCAAGTTAATCTAGGTGTTGTATCCTGTATCACCGGACGTGAGGACTATATCCTTTGGGATGAGTTGGATCATGCATCCATTATCGAAGGACATCGTCTTTCTTTCTCCACGAAATTGAAATTCAAGCATAACGATATGGACTCCTTGGAGAAACAACTCCAGAAATGCGAGCCAGACAAGGTGAAACTTATCGTTATCGACGGTGTCTTCAGCATGGAAGGTGATGTCGCTAAATTACCGGAAATCGTAGCTCTCGCAAAGAAATATAATGCAAGTGTAATGGTTGACGAGGCTCATGGTATCGGTGTATTCGGTGATCATGGCCGCGGTACTTGTAATCACTTCGGCGTTACGAACGATGTTGATTTGATCATGGGAACTTTCAGTAAGTCTTTCGCTTCTATCGGTGGTTTTATCGCATCGGACGAACCGGTTATCAATTACTTACGTCACCACTCCCGTTCCTATATCTTTAGCGCAAGCAATACGCCTGCCGCTACTGCCGCAGCGAACGCGGCATTAGATATCATGTTAAGCGAACCGGAACGTATCCAACATTTATGGGATTTGACTCATTACGCATTGGATGGTTTCCGTAACATGGGTTGTGAGATCGGACATACTTCTACCCCGATCATCCCGTTGTTTATCCGTGACAACGACTTGACATTCCTTATCGTAAAAGAATTATTTGAGGCCGGAATCTTCGTAAACCCGGTAGTAGCTCCCGCAGTTGCTTCCGAGGATACACTGATCCGCTTCTCCCTTATGGCTACCCACACGAAAGAGCAACTAGATTACGCTTTGGAGACAATCCACAAGGTATTCAAGAGCCATGGGTTGGTAGACTAATCGTGTAAATATATAAGAAAAGGCCCGAAGGTTAGGTATAACACCTATCTTCGGGTCTTTTTTTATAACTGAAAAAATCATAACTATGATTTTGAATGGGAATAAATCACTATTTTTGCATATTTAGATAAATTGGGCGGTTATGTCGATGGCCCTCTTACAAATTAAAATAAATGGATTTCATATTAGATAAAGGAAGTAGCCATATGGGCTGCAAAGGTTGCAGCAAAAGGCAAAACAATAAACTGAATACCTATGATTGGTTGTGCGATGTACCCGACGCGGAAGGCTCGACTGATTTCGTAGAGGTTCAATTTAAAAATACCCGCAAAGGGTATTACTTGAATAGTGCTAAAATACCTTTGGAAAAAGGTGATATAGTAGCCGTAGAGGCAAGTCCCGGTCATGATATCGGTACGGTTTCTTTAACGGGAAAATTGGTTCTGCTGCAAATGAAGAAGAACAACGTGCGCACGGAAGCTGAGCCAAAACGGATTTACCGAAAGGCAAAACCGACCGATATCGAGAAATATGAGGAAGCGAAAGCAAAGGAACATGCCACTATGATTCGCTCGCGGCAAATCGCAGCCGATTTAGGATTGAATATGAAAATCGGTGATGTAGAGTATCAAGGTGACGGTAATAAGGCGATCTTTTATTATATAGCGGATGAACGTGTAGATTTCCGTCAACTAATTAAAGTGCTAGCGGAGGCTTTTCGTGTTCGTATCGAGATGAAGCAGATCGGTGCTCGTCAAGAAGCCGGACGTATCGGAGGTATCGGCCCTTGCGGTAGAGAACTTTGCTGTTCCAGTTGGATGACAAGTTTTGTATCGGTCGCTACCGGAGCTGCCCGTTATCAAGATATTTCCATGAATCCCCAGAAATTGGCCGGACAATGCGCTAAATTGAAATGTTGTATCAACTATGAGGTAGATACATATGTGGAAGCCCAGAAACGCCTTCCCTCCCGGGAGATTGTCTTGGAGACCAAAGATAATAATTACTATCATTTCAAGACGGATATTTTCAAACGGGAAATTACCTATTCTACGGATAAATCATTTGCGGCTAATCTTATCACGATTCCGGCAAGCCGTGCTTTCGATGTCATTAATATGAATAAGAAAGGCATGAAGCCGATATCTCTAGAGGCGGATACGAAGCCACAACCACCGAAACGAGACGCTCAAGATATTCTTGGCCAAGAAAGCGTCACACGTTTCGACTCTGTTAAAAAGAAAAAGAAAAAACGTCCTGCCAACAAGAATAATGGCGAGAACAATGGAAACGGGAACGGAGCTAACACCACCGCGACGGCAGTTACCAACACCGACGCACCTGTTTCTGAGAATAAGAACAACGGAGGAAACGGAGCCGGTGGCAATAATCGCCGCAACGGAGGAAATAATAGGAATAGCAATCGTGAGAATAACCGGGACAGAGAGAATAACCGGGAGAATAATAAAGATAATAGCCGGGAAAACAGTCGGGAGAATCGGGAGAACAACCGTGATAATAACAGGGAGAACAACCGAAACAATCGCCCGAAACAAAGGCCGAGAGCTAATAACGATAAGCAATCCAACAATGACAAGCCTGCGAATAATGACAAACCTCAGCAACCGATCAAACAGGCCAGACCTGATAAAACGGAGAATAGGCCAGAGACAAAGCCTGAGGCTTAAAAAGTTCATTGCCGCCTGTGTAACATGCTTCTTATGCTTCTCTTGCGAGAATGAAGCTGTATACGATCAGTATCAAGCTATCCAGAACACCTCGTGGGAGAAGAATAAGGAGTACTATTTCACTTTCTTGATTGAGGATATATCGGTTCCGTACGACCTAACCTTGGAAGTACGGAACAATAATATGTATCCGTATCAGAACCTATGGGTATTTTGCAGCGAGGAACTTCCGATAGGTCCTTTAAAAAGGGATACGATCGAATGTATGTTAGCTGATGAGTTTGGGAAATGGTATGGGCACGGGATCTCCCTGTTTCAATCCAGTTTCCCGATACGGTCTGCTTACTATTTCCCCGTTAAAGGGCAATATACCTTTAGCTTCCGGCAGGGGATGCGTAACGACCAACTTCCGGGCATTCAGGAAATCGGCTTACGGGTCTTACCTTCTTCCACTAACGCTCCTTCCGGGAAGCGTCCAAACGAAGAAAAATAAACAATAAGATCGTAAATCCCCAAAGCGAGGAACCTCCATAGCTAAAGAAAGGCAAGGGAATGCCGATAACCGGAGTCAATCCCGTCACCATGCCGACATTAATCGCCAGATGGAAAAAGAATATGGAGGCTACGCTATAGCCATAGACTCGCCCGAAAGCATTATCTTGCCGCTCCGCCAATACAATCAGACGAAGAATAAAAAGTCCGAATACGATCAATACGGCAGAGGCTCCCAAAAAGCCTTGCTCCTCGCCTACCGTACAAAAGATAAAATCCGTATCCTGTTCCGGCACATACTTCAATTTGGTCTGCGTCCCATTCAAGAATCCTTTTCCGGATAATCCTCCGGAACCGATAGCGATCTTGGATTGATTCACATTATACCCCGCTCCGCTAGGATCATCCTCCAAGCCTAAAGAGACTTTAATACGAATTTGTTGGTGAGGTTCCAATATGTCATTAAACACATAATCCACAGAAAATAGGAAACCGATAGAACCTAAAGCGAACAGAGCGATTAACGCATAATGCCATACCCAGTTTCGAATGGATAAATAGAATAAATAGATTGACGCGGCTCCTACCAAGCCTATCGATATCCAAGCGAAGTTTACCGGGACAAACAAAGAAACGACATACCCGATCAAGAATGTCGAAGCAATTCCCCCAAGCATGATCTTAACGCTTATATAATCCTTACGGACACTCCCAACTAATCCCATGGTTATTAATAAGACAAGGCAAGAGACGATTAATTCACCCAATGGGGTAATACCCACCATCACCTCTGAATATTTCATTCCCGTAACGAAAAAGACGACCGCACAAACTCCTATCAACAAAATATATCCAGTCATTCCTTCCCGGTATAACATCAGGAAGAATGCCAAGTAAACCAATGCCGACCCCGTCTCTTTCTGTAAAAGAATACAAACCATCGGCAAGAAGATCAAGAACAAAGTGATTGAGAAATTCTTGACCGTCGTTAGCTTAAAGCCATAGCCATTCATAAACTTCGCCACGGCCAAAGCGGTAGCGAACTTAGCCAACTCCGCTGGCTGCAAACGGATAGGTCCCAATACGAGCCAAGAATGCGATCCCTTGATATTAGGTGCTAAAAATATAGTGGCGATCAACAATACGATCACGCACGCATAGATCAGATAGGCGAATATATCGAAGAAGTCACTTTCCAGCATCAATATGACGAAAATAAGGGCGAGTGAGGTACCGATCCAAATCATCTGCATCCCCGGACGGCCCGACGGGTCGAACAAGCCAACGTTATCAAACTCGTAGCTCGCCCCACAAATACTAAACCAACCGGCAATTACCATAATCAAATACAACAAAATGGTAATCCAGTCTACCGACTTCCATATTTCCGTTTTCCTATAGCGCATTGTTCGGTAGTATTACGGCATTCATAATATATTCCTCCGTCGCCTTGTTAGCCTCGGATATTTCTCCTTTCAAATATTTCTCCAACATCAATTTACCGATAGGCACCGCATAGGTAGCACCGAATCCGGCGTTTTCCACAAACACGGCAATGGCGACCTTCGGCTTTTGATAAGGAGCGAATCCCATAAAAATAGAATGGTCCTTACCATGCGGATTCTCCGACGTTCCCGTCTTTCCACAAACCTCGATATCCGGTAAAGCCGCCCCACGACAGGTTCCACCATAAGCGGTTCCCGTAACAGCCCCTCGCATACCCTCGGCAATATAACTATAATAATGCGTATCCACCGATGTATAATGCCTCTTACTATATAATGTATCCAGCGGAGTGTCTTGAATCTCTTTCACGACATGCGGAGTAATATAATATCCCCGATTAGCGACAGTAGCCGCCAAATTACAGATTTGCAAAGGCGTAGCCAATATCTCACCCTGACCGATAGCAATCGAGATAACCGTACTGGAATTCCAACGTCCCCGGTACACCTTATCGTAGAACTTACTATTCGGAATGAACCCTCGCTTCTCCCCCGGAAGATCGATTCCCAGCTTATAGCCATACCCCATAGAAACCATATAATTCTTCCAAACCTCAAAAGCCTCCTGTACCGACGGATATCGCTTCCGGCTGTCGATCATATCATGCAGTCCCCAAGGGAAAAAAGAGTTACAAGAGGTCGCCAACGCCCCGACCAGATTCAGAGGAGACGGATGCCCGTGACAAGCCGGCTTACCTCCCCGGAAGGTATATCCATGCGCACAGGTATATTGAGTTTCCGGAGTAATCACCCCTTCTTGCAAGAAGATCAAACCTTGGGTCGGTTTAAATGTAGATCCGGGAGGATATTGCGCCATGAGCGGACGGTTGAACAGAGGTTTCAACGGGTCCTTCTGCAAAGCCACGTAGTTCTTTCCCCGTTGGCGCCCGATCAAGATACTCGGATCATACGTAGGAGCGGAAACCATACAAAGTACCTCCCCTGTCTCCGGCTCTATCATCACGATACCCCCTAATTTATTCTGCATTAACTTCTCCCCATAAGCCTGCAAGTCCATATCCAAGGATAATTTCAAGTTCTTGCCGGATTCCGGCTGGATATCGTGCCTGCCTTCCTCGTATCGCCCCTTGATACGTCCGTGAGCGTCACGCAACAGGATCTCGACTCCTTTCACGCCCCGCAAATATTCCTCGTACGATTGCTCGATCCCGGTCCTGCCAGAGTAATCGCCTTGTGTATAATAAGCGTCATTCTCTATATCTTTCCGGTTTACCTCGCCGATATTTCCCAGCACAAGAGCGGCATTGGGATACTCGTATTGGCGGATCGTGCGATTCTGGATATAGAAGCCGGGAAATTTGTATAACTTCTCCTGCAACACGCCATATTCCTGCGCGGAAAGCTGGTTCATAAATACTTGAGGGACATAGGAAGAATAACCGGGATTTAACCGCCGGTTCTTAATATCCGCTATACGTTTGAGGAATTGCTCTTTCGTGATGCCCAGCACATCACAGAAATCGAGGGTATCGAAAGGCTGTATCTCACGCATGATAAGCATCACGTCGTAAGCGGGCTGGTTATATACCAATAATTTACCATTACGATCGTACATCATACCCCGGGAAGGATATAAGGTTTTTTTCAAGAAAGCGTTACTATCCGCCCAAGCTTTATAATCGTTGTCGACCACCTGAAGGATGAACAAACGGATAATAAAGATGATAACCAACAGGATCACCGCCCCACCTAAGACATAGCGCCTGTTCTCAAACTCATACTTGGTATTATTCTCCACTTTTCTGAGACTCTATATTGAATGCTTCTACCGTACAAATCAATAAGGTTGTCATCACCACGCTCGAGAGGATACGGACAACCAGAAACAACGGGTCAAATAAAGTCAACGACTCAATCACAAAAAGAGTCGTATGTTGTATCAACACAAACGATAACACATATCGGAAAAAGCCTCCGAAACCAAAGGTCTTATAAGACGGGTAAATACCTTCCGGCAAATCTTTCCCCATGAATACACGGATTAACGGCTCCCTGCAAAATCCCGCCAATGTACAGGCGGCCGCATGCATACCCGGTGTGTTGCTGAACGTATCGATAACCACCCCGGCTATGAAAGAGAAGAAAACGACTTGCGTCCGTGAGCTACCGACCGGCATCTTAATAATGAAATAGAGATACAGAAACGGGGTAGCGATCCGCAAGAAATGAATGTTGTTCAAGACCAAGACCTGAATCAACACAAACACCACGAAATATATGAAACCACGCAGTAAATTATTAATCATTTCTTTTCGCCTCTTGTTCTACACCAATTTGCTCCGTCTGACGGAAATTCTTGATAATACGCACGTTGTTCAACGCTTGAAAATCCGTAGCCAACTCTACCTGTAATGAATAGAAATTATCATCGTGTTGTTTCTCGAAATCAGCGACCGTACCTACGATAATACCCGAGGGGAATACGGCGGAGTAACCGCTCGTCACGATCGTATCGCCTTTCTGGAACTCCACATGGCGCGGCAACTCATCGAGGTTGGCGTACAGCGTATTGCGTCCATTCCAGCTTAATGACCCGAAATAACTACTACCTAATACCTTACAACTCAACCGGAACTTAGGATTCAGCAACGGAATGATCACGGAGAAATGATCGGAAACCGTCGATACGATACCAACCACACCTCGTTCCGAGACAACTCCCATATCGGGCATGATCCCATCCAGTTTCCCTTTATCCACGGTAATATAATTGGACAAATGCGTGACACTGTTGTTCACTACATCCGCCACGACAAACGAATAAGGAAATTGCTCCGTCGAATCCGGCGCGAATCCCTTAAAACTAACCGTATCCGCAATCAGCGCATCTAACTGATCTTGCAGATCCAGCATTTGCAATTCCAACTGTCCGTTACGCTCCAATAACTCCTTATTGATATCCCGAAGATTCAAATAAGAAGTAACAGATCCGGATATCGAGGCGATATATCCTGTCACGACATTCGCTGAACTGAATATAATATTCCGTTGGTACGCGTTATTACGATAGACCAACATCAACGAAACAGCCTCAAGCAGAATGAACAGAAACCAATGCCTCTTCCCGATCAGGAACTCTAGTAACTTACGCATAGGAATTGAAAACTGAAAGTTGAGAATTGAAAATTGAAAAGAACTAGACCTATCGGCTCGCTAATTTACAACTTTCAATTCTCAAATCCCAATTATTTACTCTTATCGGATTAAGAAATTAAACTTCTCAATATTCTTCAAAGCGACTCCCGTACCTTTCGCCACGGCATGCAACGGATCCTCAGCGATATGGAACTGGATATTCATCTTATCCCGCAAGCGCTTATCCAAACCGCGAAGCATAGCGCCACCGCCAGCCAAATAGATACCGTTTTTCACGATATCGGCATATAACTCGGGAGGGGTTTGCTCCAAGGCACTCAAGATAGCCGCCTCGATCTTCGAGATAGACTTATCCAAACAGTGGGCGATCTCCTGATAAGAGACGGGTACCTCCATCGGTAAGGCAGTCATCTGATTCGGGCCGTGAACCACGTAATCCTCCGGAGCGTCCTCTAATACCGTAAGCGCGGAACCCACGTTGATCTTGATACGCTCGGCCATACGCTCACTCACCTTCACGTTGTGTTGGCGACGCATATACTCCACGATATCAGCCGTTAAATCGTCACCCGCCATACGGATTGATTTATTCGACACGATACCACCTAAGGATATGACAGCGATCTCGGTAGTACCACCTCCTATATCCACGATCATATTACCCTCGGGGGCCAAGACATCTATACCGACACCGATAGCGGCAGCCATCGGCTCAAAAACCATGTACACATCACGTCCACCGGCATGCTCGGCAGAGTCTCGCACGGCACGTATCTCTACCTCCGTACTACCTGAAGGGATACCGATCACCATACGTAAGGACGGAGCGAACCAGCGCTTCCTTCCGCTCGCCATCTTGATAAAGCCGCGAATCATTTGCTCGGCAGCGTAGAAATCCGCGATAACTCCCTCACGAAGCGGTCGTACGGTACGAATATTCGGGTGCGTCTTCTCGTACATCTCACGGGCCACCTTACCGACAGCCAGCACCTTGTCCGAGCGAGCATCCAAAGCAATCACCGAAGGTTCGTCTACCACCATCTTATCATTACACGTGATAATGGTATTAGCGGTACCCAAATCTATGGCAACTTCTTGTGTGAAAGAAAACAATCCCATTAGTCTTATTATTAATGTTTAAAATGACGAACACCTGTCTTCACCATAGCCAAACCATGTTGGTTACAGTACTCGACAGACAACTTATCATTGATAGAGCCTCCCGGCTGGATTACGGCCGTGATACCTGCTTGGTCTGCGATCTCAACGCAATCGGGGAACGGGAAGAAAGCGTCGGAAGCCATCACGGCGCCATTCAAGTCGAAGCCGAATGATTTAGCCTTCTCTATGGCTTGTCTCAAAGAGTCCACACGAGAGGTCTGCCCGATACCGCTGGCGCAAAGCTGCTTGTTCTTCACCAAGGTGATCGCGTTGGACTTGCTGTTCTTCACGATCTTGTTGGCGAACAACAGGTCCTCAACCTCCGAGGCTGTCGGCTGCTTATCCGTCATAGGCTCCAAATCCGCCTTCCCTTGGATACTCAAGTCCTTCTCCTGCATCAAGACACCATTCAATAAAGAACGGAACTGCATCGGGCAAGTCTTGCAATCCTTACGGATCAGGATGATACGGTTCTTCTTCTGTTGAAGTACCTCCAGCGCATCAGCGTCGTAAGCCGGAGCGATAATCACCTCGAAGAAAATCTTGTTGATTTCCTCGGCCACTTCCTTGTTAATCGTAGTATTCGTGATCAAGATGCCACCGAAAGCGGAAACCGGGTCACCGGCCAAAGCCTCTTTCCAAGCCTCAACCACATTACCGCGGGAAGCGATACCGCAAGCGTTATTATGTTTTAAGATAGCGAACGTCAGCTCGTCGAACTCATCGATCAAGTTCACGGCGGCGTCGATATCCAATAAGTTGTTGTAAGAAATCTCTTTTCCATGGATTTGATCGAACATATCGTTAAACTTACCATAGAACTTAGCGGCTTGATGAGGATTCTCGCCATAACGCAAATGCATCGGGCTATCTACCGTAGCACGGAAATGGGAACCTTCGCGGCCATCAAAATAATTGAAGATAGCGGAGTCGTAACCCGAGGAAACGGCGAACGCCTCTTTGGCGAACCATTTACGATCCTCGATGCTTGTCTCAGCGCCCTTCTCGTTCAAAAGATCCATCAACGGCTGGTATTGAGCCTTGGAAGCTACGATTACCACATCCTTGAAGTTCTTCGCGGCGGCACGTATCAAAGAGATACCGCCTATATCTATTTTCTCAATAATTGCTTGTTCCTCTGCGCCGGAAGCGACAGTCTCCTCGAAAGGATATAGGTCAACGATAACCAAGTCGATTTCCGGGATCTCATATTCAGCTAATTGTTTCTGGTCATTCTCGTTCTCACGGCGAGCCAAGATACCACCGAATACCTTCGGATGAAGCGTCTTCACACGACCGCCCAAAATAGACGGATAAGAAGTCAAGTCCTCTACCGCATCACAAGGCAAACCCAATGACTCGATAAATGATTGAGTACCACCTGTTGATACAAAGCTCACACCCTCGCTATGCAATTTCTTTAGGATTTCGTCCAGCCCGTCTTTGTGAAACACAGAGACCAAGGCACGTTTCATTCGTTTCGTTGCAGCCATCTTTCTATTTTCGTTTACTTTAATGTTTTAGAGCACAAAAGTAGATATTTATTTCCAATTAGCCCTTATTATTCAGATAAAAAGATTTCCTTTGCGAATAATTGTGACTAACTGAATTTGCAAATCATGAGACTCAATGATTGGACAAATCACTTCCCTCGTACATTGACATTCTAACACTTTGTAATTTAAACTCCCGGAGAATCGATTATTCCGGGGCAAAGTACGACTTGCTTCCAAATTCGAGCATAATTTCCAGCAAATAACTGGCATACAACAGACTAGCACTTTTCAACGGTTTATTCTAGCAAGGAATCCCGCCTCCTATCAGCCTCAAGTATACGAAAAACCGCTCTTTTGTCCGGAAACAATAGACTTTTCCTCCGAAAACAATAGGGTTCGGACTCGGAAACAATAGGAATCGCAGTCGAAAACAACTAACAACGCCGTCGTAAACACCCCATAACAGGATCGTATCCCTCTTACAATGCCCATCCGCAGCATGAAAAGACAACCAAATCCTCTCTTTTCTCCCCTCTATTCCCGCTATTTCAGCCTATTCAAAGGAATGGCTTGTCAGCGAAAAACACCCATTTCAAGCAAAAAGCCACGAATAAGCGAATTACGCAGACAAGCCATTTTAGTGATGAGAACTATCGTCCGCCAGTAATCAGCGATAAAAAGGAGGGGACACACCGCCTCATCCCGCCATACAAAGCGAGTCCGATCCCTATCACCACACAGGCAGATCCCAAATACAAGCCTATCACCTCTAACTCAGAGCCCGGAGGGAGATACCGAACCACGACCTTGATAGCCAACGCCAACGGCATCCCATGATAAGCATAAACAAAGAAGCTGCTCCCCGCCAGAAAACCGCTTACCCGACAAAGCCCTCGCTCCAAACAGGCTGCCGTGAGGCTGGTAACTCACCCAGCCATACACGACTGGAGAGAAGAGCATTACCATCATCAAGTCTCGGATGAACCACAACGGATAATCAATACGCATCCCTATCTTATCCGGATCCGGAGAATCCTTCGCCCAAAACGCCTTCAGCCAATCTAGCGCCGAATAATCCATGATCGGCTTACTGGCTCCGGAGGTCAATGATGGCATCAAGGTCTGTGCCAAGAAAAACAATCCGACCACTACCAAATTCCAAAACAAGTACGGAACCAAGACCGTCCATGCCCGTTTCCTCAATTTATCCTTATAGACGGAAGCCGAGAACGCAGATTTATAGAAAAACAAGAAACCGGAAATAAAAAAGAAAGCGGTACCGCCACACGGACGAAAACATCGGATAGCAGATTAGAGACCGCCCTGTAAGCCGGGAAATCGACCGGGGAAAATACATTGACTCCATTCATCACCACCCCGTCGGTGATATGCGAATGGATCAAAACAACTCCCACGATCAGCGGGAATCGCAGAAAGGCAATCGTCTTCGGAACACACCCCGTTTGGGTGTACTCACTATCAAACTCATTTCTTTTTGAGCTTATATATTTGGTCGTTTTACTGAAGAAGAAATAAATAGCAAATACTAATATGTCAATCTCTTATATCTCTATTGTTTACTCTCTGTTTCTTGTTATTTCGTTTTTATATTCGCAGCAAAGATACAACATAAAAATGATTCAAGCCTTACGACAAACGTAACAAATTCTCTCAACAACTCTGTTCTTTTTCAATCACCGCTTCTATTTGAGGCTGTAACTTTGGGATAATATTCTTTGCGACATCCCATACTATCAAATAATTAACACCCATGTAATCATGGATCAACCGATCCCTCATACCTGCCATATGCTTCCAATGAATATCGCTCCATTGAAACTTAACATCCGCAGGGATTTTTCTTTGTCGCCTCACCGATGATCTCCAAACTACGGCAAACCGCCCTTTTTAACGTTTCATCCGAAAGAAATTGATACATAGGTAAATCATCCGTAACCACAGAACAAATATAGTTACATTCTTCTAGTATATGCTGTAAATAAGCGACAGGTGTCTTACACATACTCTACCTCTTTTAATACCTGCTGACTTATAAACGGGCTTAACCCCTTACGAGTGACTATATCCACCTTCAATCTATCGAAAAGCCTTTCCAACACCTCACAAGCCATGAGGAAATTGGAATAAGTCTCCTTATCATCCTCAAAGTCTATCAATATATCCACATCACTACTTTCCGTATTACTTCCACGAACAGTAGAACCAAAAAGCCCCAATTGCTTTACTCCACAATTCTGAAACAAAGGCTGCTTCGCTTTCAGGAGAAGAGATATGACAGATTGCTTATTCATGACATAGCTGGATATTAATGTATAATGCAAAGATAAACAATATTTTCGTATCTTCTCATTTAAATCGCATATCGTTTGTTTAATGAGATTAATACGCTTACTTTGCGATAAATAAACTTTTAATCAAACTATTAAACTATGGATATACTAAATTTTCACTTACCTTTGTTTATAACTACTCAAAGCAGCTACAAATGACACAAAAAGAATCTATCCGCTTATTCGAAGAAAGAAAAGTTCGCGCCATATGGGATGACGAACAAGAGGAATGGTATTTCTCGGTTGTTGATGTAATACAAATACTAACAGATAGTGCAGATGGCAGAAAATACTGGAACAAATTGAAACTTCGAGCCACTGATGGGAAAATGCGTCTGACCGACGTAGCCAATACCGAGCAACTCTTCCGCCTTATCCAATCAGTGCCATCTCCCAAGGCCGAACCTTTCAAATTATGGATCGCCCAAGTAGCGAAGGAACGTTTGGATCAAATGCAAGATCCGGAGTTGTCTATTGAGCAAGCCATGGCCGATTATAAACGACTGGGTTATTCGGACAATTGGATCAATCAGCGATTAAAATCCATAGAGATACGGAAAGATCTAACAGACGAATGGAAGAAGAGAGGACTGGAAGCCAAAACCGGGAAAAGCGTTATCTCACCGCTCAACGCCCAAAAGATAATTAGCCTAAAAAAGGGAGAGAACGAGCGGGATGTATGACATCCAATGATAAGATAAACAATATTTTTCGTACCTTTGCATCCTCAATCGCAATTTAATAGGTATACGAAATATGATAACAGTTAACAATCTGGACGTACAGTTTGGAAAACGCATCCTTTTTCAGGATGTGAACATGAAGTTTACACCGGGCAATTGCTACGGTATTATCGGTGCTAACGGGGCCGGAAAATCTACGTTTCTCCGTGTAATCAGCAAGCAATTAGACCCTACCAGAGGTAGCGTTAACCTAGGACCGGGCGAACGCCTTTCCGTATTGAGCCAAGATCACTTCGCATTCGATGAATATACGGTTATGGATACCGTATTGATGGGACATACGACCTTGTGGGAGGTGATGAGCGAGAAAAACGCCCTTTACGAGAAACCTGATTTCAGCGACGCCGACGGTATCCGCGTATCGGAACTGGAAGAGAAATTCGCCGAGATGGAAGGCTGGAACGCGGAGAGCGACGCCGCCAACCTATTGAGCGGACTAGGCATCAAGGAGGATTTGCATTATATGTATATGAAGGACTTGAGCGGTAAGCAGAAAGTACGTGTCTTATTGGCCCGTGCCTTGTTCGGACAGCCCGATAACCTATTATTGGATGAGCCGACGAACGACTTGGACCTTGAGACGGTTTCTTGGTTGGAGAATTATCTCTCTAATTTCGAGCATACCGTATTGGTTGTTAGCCACGACCGTCACTTCCTCGACTCCGTTTGTACGCATACCGTGGATATCGACTTCGGTAAATTACAATTATTCGCCGGAAACTATAGCTTCTGGTACGAGTCTAGCCAGTTAGCGCTTCGTCAACAGCAGAACCAGAATAAGAAAGCCGAGGAGAAGAAGAAAGAGTTGGAAGAATTTATCCGCCGTTTCAGCGCCAACGTAGCGAAGTCCAAGCAGACCACCAGTCGCAAGAAGATGTTGGAGAAGCTGAATATCGAGGAGATCAAACCGTCCTCACGCCGCTATCCGGGAATCTTGTTCACGCCTAACCGCGAACCGGGCAACCAGATCCTTGAGGTGAAAGGATTGTCGAAGAGTATCGACGGACAGGTATTGTTCAAGGACTTGAACTTCTTCGTGGAGAAGGATGACAAGATCGTATTTATCAGTCACGACCCTCGTGCCATGACCGCCTTGTTCCAGATCATCAACGGTGAGGAGAAAGCGGATGCCGGTACGTATCAGTGGGGACAGACGATCACGACCTCTTATCTTCCTCTCGATAACTCCAAATATTTCAATACAGATATCAACCTGCTCGATTGGTTATGCCAGTTCTCGCCGGATACTAACGAGGTATTCTTGAAAGGCTTCCTCGGACGTATGTTGTTCTCGGGCGAGGAGCTTATGAAAAAGGTAAGCGTACTTTCCGGAGGTGAGAAGATGCGTTGTATGATCTCACGTATGATGCTCACCGACGCCAACTGCTTGATCTTGGATACTCCGACCAACCACTTGGACTTGGAATCCATCCAAGCCTTTAACAATACGTTGAAGACATTCAAGGGAAATATCCTGTTCTCCAGTCATGACCACGAGTTCATACAAACTGTATCGAACCGTATCATCGAGCTGACTCCTAACGGTATCATCGATAAGATGATGGATTACGATGATTACATCACAGATCCGGCTATCGCGGAGTTACGGGAAAAGTTATATTCGAAATGAAAAAAAGATTATTATTCATACTAATCGTTTTTATCGCATGGCTACCGGTTTTTGTTATTCAAAAACCGGTATTTATGTTTTATCAGCATGCGTTGTCCGAGGCTTGTACCTTCACGGACTTCCTACAGGTTATGCTTCATGGGCTGAAGCTGGATTGTACGATAGCGGGATACCTTACGGCCATCCCTCTCCTATTGACTCTAGCATCAGTTTGGCTTCCGGGCGCTTGGTTGAAGAAGGTATTGAAAGGGTACTTCTTGATCATGGGAATTCTGGTATCTGCGATCTTCTCCGTAGATGTGGCTTTATACAGCTTTTGGGGATTCAGGTTGGACGCTACTTTATTCTTCTACCTGCAATCGCCCGCCGATGCGATGGCGAGTGTTCCGTTGGGAATGTTCTTTATCCAATTATTGGTATTCGTGGCATATGCGCTAGGTATCTATGCTTGGTTCACCTTCATCCTCCGGTTCGCGCCAGTAAAGCTTAGCTTTCCACCTACGGGATTGGAACAATTGGGAAGTACTTTCGCCATCCTCTTAGCAGGGGGAATATTGTTTATTCCGATCCGGGGAGGCGTAACTACGTCTACGGCAAATGTCGGCATGGTTTATTTCAGCCAGAACCAGTTCTTGAATCATTCGGCGATCAACCCGTGTTTCAGTCTGATAGCCTCATTGAGTAAGCAACAGGATTTTGCCTCGCAATTCGATTTCTACCCGGAAGAAAAGCGAAAAGCCTTATTCGACACGCTCATTCAAGCCCAAGACTCCTTATGCCCGGGAGATTCCATACCTACAGAGCCTGTCAAGCTATTGACAACGACTCGTCCCAATATTCTCATTATCATCATGGAGAGTTTCACGGCAAATGCTATCGAGGCTGTTGGTGGTGAGCCGGGAATTACGCCGAACTTGAATCGGCTGAGCAAAGAAGGTGTATTATTCACGAACCTATATGCCAACTCGTTCCGTACCGACCGAGGCTTAGTCTCCGTATTGAACGGCTATTTAGCCCAACCCACCACCTCCATCATGAAGTATCCGGTGAAAAGCCAGACCCTTCCATCTATCGCAAAGAGTCTTAACAAAGAAGGATATACGGCGGATATGCTCTATGGAGGTGATATCAATTTCACGAATATGCAAAGTTATTTCTATAGTTCCGGCTACAGCAAGATAACGGCAGACCGTGATTTTCCCTTGAGCAGCCGTCTGAGTAAATGGGGAGCAAACGACGATATCACGTTCTCGCATCTTTACGAGGATATCAAGCAAAGACCAGTCGACGGCAAACCTTGGTTAAGTACATTCCTGACATTAAGTAGCCATGAGCCATTCGAGGTCCCGTTTCACCATTTGGAGCATCCTTATCTAAACTCCGTCGCGTTTACGGATAGCTGTATCGGTAATTTCATTGATACGTTCAAGGAACTGCCGGCATGGAAAAATACGGTAGTCATCTTTGTCTCCGACCACGGATACCGTTACCCTCAAAACATGCAGGAGTACGGACCTTTGCGTTTCCACATACCTATGCTATGGCTAGGCGGAGCGATCGCTGAACCTAAAGTGATCGATACGTACGCGAACCAGACCGATTTGGCAGCCACCTTATTAAATCAGATGGGTCTCCCCACGGATGAGTTCTCATTCAGCAAAGATATATTGAATCCTTGCGTCCCACATTACGCCTTTTATACATTCAATAATGGATTTGGCTTTATAGACGAATCCGGTGTTTCCGTATACGACAATGAAGGGAACAAGATTTTAGTAGAAGAACCTGAAAGCGGAAACGAGACCCGCTTGGAGAAAGGAAAAGTCCTATTACAAACTTTATACGACGATCTGGGCAAAAGATAGATGAATTTATATCTGAAACTAGACAACCTTCATCTACAATAGAAAGAGCCTTATCAAACTCCATTTCGGGGTAATGATAAGGCTCTCTTTTATGTTTAGATTTTACAATCTACAACTTTTCTGAGCACTCAGCTTTATCTTAACATCCTATATTGTCTCCAGTTTATTTAATCTCTCTTATTTCAGTGCCGAGTAATGGATATGTATCAGCACCCATTCACCATTCTCCCCTTTTTGGAAGATTTGCGTCTCTCGTCCTTTCGTATGATGAGGAGTGCCATCCATTCTCACGGCATCAAACACCCACGTAAACTCTGACCATGCTATATTTCCGTCTATGGATAGTTTCAAATTATCTTTACGTAAATTGCGTTTCGAGAACGCTGTCCCAAAAAGACCCAGAACCAAACTGTCTCGAATTTCCGAATGGGTAGAATAATACCCCGACGGTCCAATGAATGAAACGTAATCCTCATGTGACCAAATACGATTGACAAGCGCCGTGTCGCACCGGTTAATGGATTCTATATACCTATCGATCAAATAGGTAAGTTTCTCCTGTTCCGCCTCTTGAGAAACGGAGCCTTTACCCGAACAACCAACAAAAAGCAATGAGGCGACAGCCATTAGGCAGATGTAACAATAGACCTTCATAGCATTTATTTCTGTTTGTATAATGCTTCAGCCAACGTGCCCAATCCCTCTTCGCCGGAAAGACCGGGATACGCCTTTTTCATCGCATTGACAAAAGTATCGACAGTCGTATTCTCTTTCAGCGATTGTTTCATACGTTTTAAATAGTCAATCTTGAATTTCAAGTCATCCACATTCGTCGCACCACCATGACCACCAATAAACAGTTCCGCACCAGACGCAAGAGCCCTCTCTGCCTCAGCCAACTCCGCATCAATAGCTTCCGGAGAAGAAACCTGCAAACGGTTAGCATGCGCCTTTGCCGGAGCCCAATGCGTATAATAAGCCTTACCACCAATGAGAATGCTTGCCGCCGGGAAGTCGGAAGAAGCCCCCTCGCTAAACTTAAAAGTCACACCAGCCCATGTTCGTGTAGAGCCAAACGAAATTTCCTCACTTTCGCCCGTGGGAAGCTCGGCCATCGCTTTACCAAAATTCCGCTTGAAATTTTCCATCATACCACCATAAATAGGACCTTTTACAAAGGCAGGCATTCCCTTAGCCATGGCTTGTGGATAATCACCACTCCCTCCTACGTGGTAGTCTGTAATAATTTGTTCAACAGGCTTATCCATACGAGAGAGATAAGCGTCAAACTCTGCTACGTTTTCCTTGAAAAGTGGATATTCCATCGCCACTAACGAACGATCGCCTTCCACGATATAGCTGGCATCGCCCATCACATCATTGGTGTAATAAACATGCAGTTTGAAGTTATCGAAGTCATATACTTCAAAACGTCCTTTGTCTTGTGCCGAAGCACCGAAAATCCCAAGGCTCATTGCGATCAATGCAACACTCTTCATAATCATAAGCATTTAATATTAAGTATTAGTACCGATAAGTAACTTTGTTCCTTTTATAGGGGCAAAGATATTCCATCTCATTATATCTCACAAGTAGGCACTTAATAATCACTTAGTTACACACAAGTAACCATTGTTAAGAATGAGCGATTTAGGGAATAAAAAAAATTATATTTTATGTTTTGTTCACAAGAGAGGCCGACTTACACAAGCCGGCCTCTCTCATTCATATGCCAAATAAAAAGCTTCTTACTTAGCGTAGCTTACCGCACGAGTCTCACGGATCACCGTGATCTTAACCTGTCCCGGATAAGTCATCTCATCCTGAATCTTCTTAGCGATCTCAGCGGACAAGTTCTCGGTGTCCTTATCGTCAATCTTATCAGCGCCAACGATTACGCGCAACTCTCTACCCGCTTGGATAGCGTAAGTCTTGACGACACCCGGATACGATAAAGCCAATTGTTCCAAATCATTCAAACGCTTGATATAAGCCTCTACGATCTCACGACGTGCGCCCGGACGAGCACCGGAAATAGCGTCGCAAACCTGTACGATCGGAGCCAACAGCGTCTGCATCTCCACCTCATCGTGGTGAGCGCCTACGGCGTTGCAAATATCCGGTTTCTCCTTATATTTCTCGCAAAGCTTCATACCCAAGATAGCGTGCGGCAATTCCGGCTCATCATCGGGCACTTTACCAATATCATGTAACAATCCGGCACGTTTCGCTTTCTTCGGGTTCAATCCCAACTCGGAAGCCATCACGGCACAAAGATTAGCCGTCTCACGAGCATGCTGCAATAAGTTCTGTCCATAAGAAGAACGGTATTTCATCTTACCGATCATTCGAACCAACTCCGGATGCAAACCATGTACACCCAAGTCGATCACGGTACGCTTACCAGTCTCAACCACCTCATCTTCGACCTGCTTCTTCACCTTAGTTACCACCTCCTCGATACGAGCCGGATGAATACGTCCATCCTGTACCAATTGGTGCAAAGCCAAACGAGCGATCTCACGGCGAACCGGATCGAATCCGGAAAGAACGATAGCCTCAGGCGTATCATCCACCACGATCTCAATACCGGTAGCGGCCTCCAAAGCACGGATATTACGTCCCTCACGACCAATGATACGTCCTTTGATCTCGTCCGATTCAATATGGAACACGGTAATAGAGTTCTCGATAGCCGTCTCCGTCGCTACCCGTTGGATAGACTGGATCACGATCTTCTTCGCCTCCTTATTAGCGGTCATCTTCGCCTCCTCGACGATCTCGTTGATGTAAGAAGCGGCTTGCGTCTTTGCCTCATCCTTTAAGGACTCGATCAAACGCTCTTTGGCTTCCTCGGCGGACAACCCGGAGATAGCCTCCAAATGCTCCACTTCCTTCTGATGAAGTTTATCCAAATCTTGCTTCTTCTTCTCCACCAACTCCAACTGAGAAGATAAATTCTCCTTTACAGCCTCTACCTCGTTATTCCTACGCTGTAACTCTTCCTGACGTTGATTCATCGTCAGTTCTCTTTGTTTCAATTTAGTCTCGACAGACTGGATCTTAGCGTTACGCTGTGATACCTGTTTTTCCAAGTCCGCTTTCAAATGAAGAAACTTCTCCTTTACTTCCAGCATCTTGTTCTTCTTTATCACCTCGGCCTCCTTCTCCGCCTCTTGAAGCACGGAGTCGTACTTCGACTTCAGAAGGAAACGCATGCCCAGCCACGCAAGCAACCCACCAATGATGAAGGTTACTATCGGTATGATTATATACATTCCAACCATTTAACTAATAATTTAAGATTCATTTATTTATATACAAAAAAAGCACTACCATCACACGGTCTCACCGTGCAAAGCAGTGCGGAAACTCTCTTCTTACAATATGTATGTTATTTCTTCAGATATCCTTCCAACTCGGTTGTAAGCTCCTGTATCTTATCCGTAAAAGGATTTGTATCATTCCGTTTTTCCAACTCCAGATTATGCATCGAGAGTTGAAAAGCCACCATGGCTAACAAATCTTTCGTATCCACCTCGACCGCGAAATGCTGCCTGTATTGAAGAATCTTGCTGTTGATCTGATCAGCGGCGGCACGCGCCAACTCTTCCTCATGACGTTTGATCGTAAGCGGATATTTCTTTCCGGCTATCACTATATTTATAAGAAATTCTTCGTCCATCGCTTCTATTCATTTAAAAGTGCGATGCACTTGTCTACTTCCCGCACTAATTTTGATAACCGCATCCGGGCGTTCTTCATCTCTTCCTCGTTCGTGGAAACAATTCGCGCCGTCAGCATGTTATCACATTTGGCATTCAATCCTTCAATCATATCCTTCGCCTGCCGCAACTCCTCGTCTTTAAGGCTCAAAGCAGCTGTAAGTTCGTCAATTCTACGTTTCTGCTGATCGCATAACGCCATCAAATCACGAACTCTAACCTCAAATACAGCTAACAATCTCTTATGATCTTCGGTCATTTCACACCAAATTCTACACAAAAGTAAGTTTTTGAATTGAATTAACCAACTGTAGACTTAATTATTTTGACAGAAAACGTATGGACAAATAAAAAGGCCGTCCAAAAAAATCGAACAGCCCTCCCTAATTCTTGTAAACGTTCCTCTTGTTTACACTAAAGAAACATACATTTCACCTTCAATCTCCTCGAAAGCTAATTTACCTTCTTTCGCCAACCAACCAAAAGCGGCGTACATATCTTTTTCCGCTTTAATCTTCGTGGCTTTCTTCACTGCCTTAAAACTCATTTTACCGCCTTCATTTAAAACGTTCCATACAAGGCCGGCGTTTGTACCAATTAATTCAATCATTTTATGATAACATTTGATTACTGGGGACAAATTTATAGATTAAATGATTAAAACAAAAGATTATAGATGTTTTTTAGCATAAAAGATGGACATTTTTCGCTTTGTAAACAATATTAACACGGTTATAACGTTATTTTTCCTCTGTTTTCTCGGCATATCAGTTCCGCTTCCACGTTTACCGCTGAGACATATCTTTTTAATAAGTCAACCGAGTAACCACCCGCTTCCAATAAGCCCTCCTTACCGGAATAACCATTCAGAATCATTAACAATGAAGTGGTCGACATTTCAATCTTGGTACGTTCCTCATCGCTGGTAGGCGTTCCGACACCCGCTACTCCATCCCTGTAGACTGGAAGACCGGCGATATTCAATTCACCACGTCCGATACCGTGATAAATTTCCCCCTCTTTTCCGACACCTAGTTCCAATCCGCCTACAATCTTATCCGCGTCAAATCCTCCGATAGAATAACCGCTACGGATAGAAACCAGATTGACGATATCCACCAAGGTATCTATCTTATATAAAGGAAGCCCGCGAAGTATCCGCCGTCTTAACGCCTCGGCGGAAGGGCGATACCGATTCGGATCTTTCCCCAGACGTTTATAAGCCTGACGGGTAGCGAAAATAGGAGTCCACTTATTAATATCCTCTATCTTACAGGTAGAACGGATGTCCTCCTCAACACGGGTTATTTCTTCCCAAAGTCGTTCATCGGGCTCCGTGTTCTTTACTTGGCAGGCGATAGCCAACACGTGAAGATCGGGGCAAGCCTCCGATATCTCAGATGAAAGAGTGATTGAAATCATGTCTATTATAAGTTTGAGCCAATATAACTAAGATTTTTTCAAGCATATCCCGGTAAGGATCCGGCCGCTTTTGACACCGAGGCGACGAGCGGAGAAATAATCCTCATACCGAATATAAGTACAGATGCCAGCGATCTCTATATGCTCGGAGAGCAATCCTGCCTCTAACAATTGTAAACGGTTGGTTTCCCATAGATCGATATGCGCTTTTTGAGTCTCCGCATTACGTCGAAGAATCCGCTCCATCGGGAAGCCCGCCATTTGAAAAGCTTTTACGACTTCCTCTCCCACCTCAAATGCCGCTTGACTGATAGAGGGACCTATTCCGGCAACCAATTGAGTGGGATCGCAATCGTATGCCTCGATCATCAAGCTTGCCGCCTTACGAGCTATGTGTAAAACCGTACCCCGCCAACCCGCATGGACGGCAGCTACCACTTTACGATCCGGCGCATATAACAAGACAGGGACACAATCCGCCGTAGATACGGCTACACATACATCCGGAACATTCGTCACCAAAGCGTCCACGCCTTCCAAACGCTGCTTCCGCTCTTTATCATTCAGCGAAAGGAAAGACGCGTCGATCGCCAATACTCGATCCTCATGGGTCTGATGAGGTATAACCATATTCTCTAGGGAAATCCCGACCGCATCCGAAAGAAGTTCCAAGTTCTTCCGGATGAAGCCCGGATCATCCTCGGTATAAACGCCCGGATTCAGCGAAGCGTACGCTCCCGTACTCACGCCGCCATGACGTGTTGTCGTAAAATGAGAAATGTCGCGGTATCCGCTTAACCCGGAGAACCGCGACACCTCTATTTGCTTATTTTCTTGTATCTTCATCTTCATCATCGTCCCAGTATTCCTCGTATTCCTCATCCGGGTCATCCTCGTCCTCATCCACGGGGAAGATGTATTCGTTGTCGTCCTCAAATTCCAACGTGCTTACATCTATATTCTTATGGACAATTCGCTCAGCCTCATGGAAATTCTCCTTATTCAGCTCTTTCCATAAAAGGTCTTTCAACTCGACAATACCCAGTCCCGTGATAGAAGATATAAAGACATACGGAATTCCCTCCGGCAAGTCTTGCGACAAAGCCTCGATCAATTCCTCATCCAGCATATCGCTCTTGGTGATCGCCAGTACACGACGTTTATCCAGCAATTCCGGATTATACTTCACTAACTCATTATGCAAGATCTCATATTCTTTCTTGATATCGTCTGCCTCAGCGGGAACCATGAACAATAACAATGAATTACGTTCGATATGACGTAAGAAACGAAGTCCCAAACCTTTTCCCTCGCTTGCTCCTTCGATAATACCCGGTATATCGGCCATTACGAACGAACGGTTATCGCGATAACTCACGATGCCTAAATTAGGCTCCAACGTAGTAAAAGGATAATTAGCGATCTTCGGTTTAGCGGCGGATACGACAGAAAGCAAGGTAGATTTACCCGCATTCGGGAAGCCTACCAAACCGACATCGGCCAGCAATTTCAACTGAAGAATCACCGTACGTTCCAATGCCGGCTCACCCGGTTGCGAATAACGGGGCGCTTGATTGGTAGCCGTCTTGAAGTTAAAATTCCCCAGACCGCCACGACCGCCTTTCAGCAACATCACTTGCTGACCGTCTTCCGTAACGTCGCAAATAAACTCTCCGGTCTCAGCATCGTAAACAACCGTACCGCAAGGAACCTCGATTACTCGATCCTCCCCGTCTTTACCCGAGCTACGCTTCGCGCTACCACTCTCACCATTGGTGGCCATGATATGACGTTCATATTTCAAGTGAAGGAGCGTCCAGTAATTCCGGTTACCACGGAGATACACATGACCTCCTCTCCCTCCATCGCCCCCGTCGGGACCTCCTTTCGGAATGTATTTCTCACGACGGAAGTGAGAAGACCCTCTTCCACCCTTTCCTGAGCGGCAATAGATCTTGACATAATCTACAAAGTTCGATTCAGCCATATTGGTTTATTTCAATTATTTTACGTTATTAACCGCCTCTTTGATACGACCGAAGATTTCCTCGATTGTTCCCATCCCTTTGATGGCTACGTGCTTACCTTCACCTACATAGTAGTCTGCCAAAGGAGCTGTTTGAGTATGGTAAACATCCAGTCTGGATTTGATCGTCTCCAAGTTATCGTCAGAACGTCCGGATACTTTACCGCGCTCCAATAAACGCTTAATCAACTCCTCTTCCTCCACTTGAAGGTTCAACATAACGGAAACGTCTGTTCCACGCTCGTTCAACATCTTCTTCAAGGCTTTCGCTTGAGGGATCGTACGAGGGAAACCATCGAAGATTACGCCCTTAGCCGGCTTCTTGCTATCCAATACATTCGCCAACATATCAACGATCAACTCGTCCGGAACCAATTGTCCCTTCTCGATATAATCCTTAGCGATCTTGCCCAGTTCTGTCTCAGCCTTCATCTCGCCACGCAATACGTCGCCAGTAGAGATATGATCCAAACCGTATTCTTTAATAATCAACTCACTTTGTGTTCCCTTACCTGAACCGGGAGCACCAAAAATAACCACGTTCAACATACTATTGTTCCTTTATTATATATAATGTATACTATTTTATTCCACAACCTTGTAGATATCCTTATATGAGCGGCCTAACTCATCATAATCCAAACCATGTCCCACGATAAAATCAGCGGGTATCTGTAAGCCTACATAATCCGGAGTCAACTCGCATTTCAAGGATTCCGGCTTGAAAAGCATCGTTGCCAATCTTACATCGGCGGCACCCTCGCTCCGAAGCTTCTCCATCACGTAGCTCATCGTAAAGCCCGTATCGATAATATCCTCCAATAAGATCACCATACGTCCGCGAATATCAGCCTGCACCGGCATGATCTCATTCAATATGCCCGTACTGGAAGTTCCTTGATACGAGGAATAACGAGCGAATGTCAGCTCATACGGAACATCCAGCTCACGCATCAGCTCGGCGACAAACATAAAAGCCCCGTTTAGCACACCCACGAATAGAGGATTTTTCCCTTCCACATCCGCTTTAATCTGAACGGCCATTTTAGCGATAGCCGCCTGAATATCCGACTCCGGAATAAACAGTTCAAATTCTTTGTCTTTTAGACGAATTCTGTCCATAAATCTTTCGGTTTTCGAGGGGACAAATGTACAACTTTTTCGGCGATGCACAAAAAAGTGTAGCAACATACCAAAGTTTGTTATACATTTGTAAGCAGAATAAAACCCCAGACATCTAGAATTATGATTAAGATATTCGCTACAGACAAGGTAAAGGAGCTCGACCAATATACGATTCAACACGAGCCAATTAGTTCGATCGACTTAGTGGAGCGTGCCGCTACGACGTTCGTCCATGAGTTTTGCCGGCGCTACTCCAAGCAGGTCCGCATCGTGATTTTCGCCGGTCAAGGCAACAACGGAGCCGACGCTTTGGCCATCGCCCGCCTTTTGAACGAGGAATCATACCGGGTAGAGACGTATTTATTCAACCCGACGGAGCATCTGTCCGTAGAGTGTGAGCAAAACAAGCAGCGTCTGCTCGACATGGAACGGATCGAATTTACGGAAGTGGTCCGTGACTTTGAGCCGCCGACGCTAACCGACCGAGACGTGGTGATCGATGGCTTGTTCGGTTCGGGATTAAACCGTCCTCTCACCGGAGGTTTCGCCGCTATGGTCAATTATATCAACCAATCCGAGGCGGAAGTCGTAGCGATCGATATTCCTTCCGGCTTATTCGGGGAAGATAATCGTAAGAATGACTCGGAGGCGATCATCAAGGCCAGCTTAACCTTGACATTCGGCTTCCCGAAACTGGCGTTTCTTTTTCCGGAGAATGAGCAATACGTAGGCGAGTGGAAAATACTGGATATCGGAATCCATCCGGACGCAATTTATGAGACGGCTTCCCCTTACTCATTGGTTACGGAAGAAGATATATCCTATTCGTTAAAGTCTCGCAAACGTTTCGCCCATAAGGGAACGTTCGGACATGCTTTATTGATCGCCGGAAGTAAAGGAAAAATGGGAGCCGCCCTATTATCCGCGAAGGCATGCTTACGGAGTGGAGCCGGACTATTGACCGTGCATATCCCGACCCGAGGCGAATCAATCTTCCAGACCGCTTTCCCGGAAGCGATGTTAAGTCTAGACGCAAATCCTGATTATTTCTCTACGGTTCCCGAGATAGGTAGTTACTCCGCTGTTGGTATGGGACCGGGACTCGGACAGCATTTAGAATCCGCAGCAGCGATCGAACGTATCCTGCAATCCAGCACAAAACCAGTCGTTATCGATGCGGACGCTATTAATATAATGGCATCCAACAAGGACTTATTCAATAAGATCCCGCCACGGAGCATCCTCACTCCCCATCCGAAGGAGTTCGACCGGATAGCGGGTGAAAGCACGAACTCATACGACCGTTTGATGAAAGCGCAATCTTTCGCCGCCGAACATAAGATTTGTATCGTATTGAAAGGTGCTTATACCGCTATTTGTTCTCCGGCAGGAAACATTTATTTCAATAGTTGCGGAAATCCGGGCATGGCAACCGCCGGTAGCGGAGACGTGCTGACGGGTATCATCCTCAGCTTATTGGCGCAAGACTATTCTCCGGAAACTGCCGCCGTAGTCGGAGTATTCTTGCACGGCACAGCCGGTGATCTCGCCGCCGCTTTCCGCTCGGAAGAGAGCATGATCGCCAGCGACATCACGGATATGCTCGGAAAAGCGTTTAAGCAAATCAAATAAATCCAGCAAAAACAACGGGTGTTTTTACTCTCGTTTGTTACAATTACTACCGCTATTCCATATATTATACGGACTTACAGTGTGCATATAGAATGGTGGTAGTAAATTTCTCATGGTACCCCAACGCCTTTTGCTATCACATTTCAGCCTTTTCTTACTCACCCGATAAATGTCGGCGATATCTTTTATAACAAAGCTCTGTAAAGTAGAGTTATTGTAACTTCTAAACATGTATAGTTGTATCCCTATCATTTTAAAGAAAAGCTTCAGTCGTTGATACCATAACTATTACAGCAACATTTGGCTACATCATATAATATATCAATGTATCCAAATCAGATATACTGCGTTGGCGATGTTAGTATATATTACTTGGCAAAGTCAGTACTACTGCGTTTGCCGACTAATAAATGACCGATTGCCATACACTTCCGTTAAAATAAATAAAAAAGGAAAAAGAGCTTACGTATCCCTTGCCCCAGAGTTGTCTCATATATAAAACACCGACAAATTTGTATTAACAATAAAGCTATACGTACATGAAAATAACAATCGTATCGTTCGCAATGGCAGCTGCTTTCGGTTTAATCGCCTGTGATAACACGAAGCATAACACATTGACCGAACAAGAGAAAGCGGAAGGCTGGGAACTTCTATTCGATGGGGAAACCTTGGATGGCTGGCGGGATTATAACGGAACCGCCTTGACCGGACCTTGGGAAGTTGTAAACGGAACCATCCAAGCGGACGGGCAAGGTAGCGATGCCAGCGGATACATCGTCACCGACAAGGCTTATGAGAATTTTGAGCTTTCGTGGGACTGGAAAATCTCGAAAGGAGGAAATAGCGGTTTATTATACCATGTGGTAGAACGTCCTCAATTCCCGGTTCCCTACGTTACCGGCCCCGAGTATCAATTGATTGATGATATCAATTTCGCAGAGCCATTGGAAGATTGGCAACGTTGCGGAGTGGATTACGCGATGTATTTACCAGACTTCAACACGATAAAAGTACATCCGGCCGGCGAATGGAACAACTCTAAGATTATTTTTGACAACGGACATGTCACCTACTTTATGAACGGGCACAAAACCGTAGAGTTCGATGCATGGTCTGATGATTGGTTCTCCCGTAAGAACAGCGGTAAATGGGCGAACGCTCCCGAATACGGATTAGCGCATAAAGGCTTGATTTGTTTGCAAGACCACGGTTATCCCGCATGGTTCCGTAATATCAAGATCAAGGAACTTCCCCGCAAGACACGAGAGGCTCGTTTATTCAACGGCGAGGACATTACGAACTGGGATAAATACGGCACAGAATTATGGTATGTAAAAGATGGTTTATTAGTATGCGAAAGTGGCCCGGATAAACAATACGGCTATCTAGCCACCCGGGAATATTACGACGATTTTGACCTTACCGTAGAATTTAAACAGGAAGCGGATGGTAATTCTGGCGTATTTATTCGTTCCTTTGTAGAAGAAAAAGATGTAAAGGTAAACGGCTGGCAAGTGGAAGTCGCCCCCAAAGGCTTTGACACGGGCGGTATCTACGAATCCTACGGACGAGGATGGTTGATACAGATCCCGGACGAGAAGGAGAACATCCTAAAACAAGGAGAGTGGAACACGATGCGTATCCGGGTACAAGGAGATAATGTACAGACTTGGCTCAACGGAGAGGAGATGGTAAACATCCGGGATGAAAAGATCGGAGCCGGTCAAGGGCGTATCGCGTTACAAATACATGATGGTGGCGGCATCAAGGTTCTTTGGCGCAACCTTCATTTACAAACATTATAGTATATCGTTTTCTTAAAATTTAATAGTTATGAAAAACATTTCGAGAAGAAGTTTCCTCAAGACCGGAGCCGTAGCGGCAGCCGGACTAACGATCGTTCCGGGTTCCGTGCTCGGTAAATCCTTTGGTTATACAGCTCCTAGTGACAAACTGAATATCGCGGGTATCGGTGTCGGCGGTATGGGACGTCGTAACCTCGCCAACATGAACACGGAGAATATCGTAGCTTTATGCGATGTAGATTGGCACTATGCGGACAAGACCTTCAAGGACTATCCGAAGGCTAAACGCTTTAAAGACTGGCGTGTCATGTTCGATGAGATGGGTAAATCCATCGACGCGATTATGGTAGCCACCCCAGACCATACACATGCCGGCGTAACCGCCCACGCAATCACCCTAGGCAAGCATTGCTATACGCAAAAACCGCTTACCCACTCCGTTTACGAATCGCGTTTGCTTACCAAACTGGCGAAGAAATATAAGGTAGCCACCCAAATGGGTAACCAAGGTAACTCATTCGACTGGTGCCGGCAGATCGCGGAGTGGATACAGTCTGGCGTAATCGGCGATGTATATGAGGTACATTGTTGGACAGACCGCCCCATCTGGCCCCAAGGCTTGATGAAGCCAAACGATACCCCGAAGTGCCCGAAGACATTGGATTGGGATTTATGGATCGGTCCGGCTCAAAAGCGGCCTTATAATCCGGTCTATACCCCTTGGAACTGGCGTGGATGGTGGGACTTCGGAACCGGGGCCTTGGGCGATATGGCTTGCCATATCATGGACCCGTTGTATTGGGCACTCGATTTAAAATATCCGACCAGCGTAATCGGCAGCTCGACTTTGAGTAACCTGTACTCCCCTCCTCACGCACAGATCGTAACGTATACATTCCCCGCACGTCCACCCAAAGGAAATGTCAAGATGCCGGAAGTAAAAGTCTATTGGTACGATGGTGGCTTGATGCCTCCCCGTCCGGAAGAATTGAAAGACGGGCAGATGATGGGCGACGAGAACGGCGGTATCATCTTCATCGGAACGAAAGGAAAGATCATGACAGGCTGTTACGGAATGAACCCGACCTTATTACCGGTCTCCGACATGGAGCATTTCAACCAGCCCAAACCTACGATCCCGAGAGTGAAAGGCGGCAATGGAGACATATGGTCTACCAACGCCCATGAGCAAGACTGGATCCGTGCATGTAAGGAATCCCCGGAAAATCGTACGGAAGCCTCATCCAACTTCCAATTCTCCGGTCCGTTCAACGAGATGGTCGTGATGGGAGTCTTGGCCGTTCGCCTCTCCGGACTGCAAGGTTTGCATCGTGAGTTGCAATGGGATGGAGAGAATATGCGGTTTACGAACATCTCCCCGAACGATAAGATCAAGATCGTCACGGTGGATGATTTCAAGGTAATTGACGGAGATCCGCGTTTCGACCGTCGCTTCGCCGAGTTTAACGCTGCGGAGATGGCCAACGAATGGATCAAGCATACGTATAACAACGGTTTCTCTTTGCCGGATATGCCAAGATAAACCTTTTAATAACAACCGAATATGATAAGACATATCTATAAAATAATGATAGCGATCGTTTGCTGCCTATTGGCTATTCCAACCGAAGCGCAAACGAAGGCCGAGAAGAACGGATGGCGCCTAGGGATGCAATCCTATAGTTTCCACCTGTTCCCTTTGACGGAAGCTCTCGATAAGACACAAGAACTGGGATTGAAATACATCGAGATTTATCCCGGCCATAAGCTCGGTGGTAAATGGGGAGATAAAGTATTCGATTTTAACCTCGATGCACAAACTCAGAAAGAGATCAAGGAGCTTGCGGCATCCAAAGGTATCAAGATCGTAGGAACCGGGGTGTATGTAGCCGAAAAGTCGTCCGATTGGGAAAAGATGTTCAAATTCGCGAAAGCGATGGACCTAGAGTTCATTACTTGCGAACCGGCTTTAAGCGATTGGGACCTAGTAGAAAAATTGTCCAAGCAATACAACATTAAGATCTCCGTCCATAATCACCCGCAGCCTTCCGAGTATTGGAAACCGGAGAACTTGTTGAAAGCCATTTCCGGACGCAGCCACTTGCTAGGTTCTTGTTCAGATGTGGGGCATTGGCGTCGGGAAGGGCTAAACCAGATTGATTGCTTAAAGCAACTCAAAGGTCGAATCATCTCTTTGCATTTCAAGGATATCGCCCCGAAAAAAGCAGGAGAGAATGAGCAGCACGACGTGATCTGGGGCACAGGCATCCTAGATGTAAAGGAAATGTTGAAAGAACTCAAATCCCAGAATTTCAAGGGAGTATTCTCTATCGAGTATGAATACAACTGGGAAAACTCAGTACCGGACATTAAAGAATGTATCCAATATTTCAATAAAACCGCAAACGAAATCTTATAATAGGGATTAGCATTAATTGACAGGTAGTAAGCGTATAGGCCCAAGGGACGTTCTCCTAGCCTATACGCTCCACCTTTCTAATAATACACGGGAATAAAATGGCATCTGACAACAAAATAATCGAATTGATCAAACAAGGAGATATAGCCGCCTTTAATACCCTGTTCAAGTCTGTTTATCTCCAACTTTATATACATTGCCGAAAATTTATCCCCGACCCGGAAGACGCAAAAGACATCTTACAAAACGTCTTCCTCCGCTTCTGGGAAAAGCGTGAGAACATCGATATTCACACGTCTTTAAACGCTTATTTATACAGGGCTATACAGAACGAATGCCTCAATTACCTTCGTTCTACCGGAACTCCCTATCAGATTAGCCATAATTAATAAATTTAAGATTAATAATAAGATCTAACAATATTACGTTTTTATCCGTATTACACTAAAAATCATCCATTTCTCATAAGCAAGACTGTTTTTAAGATTAATAATTCAATGATTTATTATTTGATTACTATAGTATCTTTCAGTATTTGATAGCGAATGCCCGTATTCGTCTTTATCACATTGAGAATCTCCGATAAATCTTCGTTGTTACGGAAACTTCCGCTAAACCTTAATTTTTTTATCCCTTGATTTTCATAACGAAATACAACGTTATAGTTCCTTTCCAACAACTTTGTTATATCTTGCAGATACATCATTTCAAAAGACAAGAAACCTCCTCTCCATTGAGCGAATAGTTTCTTATCGTAAGGTACTACTTCTATCTTATTTCTACTTTTATCATAAACCGCCACTTGGTTAGGCTCAAGTAAGACCTCTTGTTTAGTCAACGTAGGTTGTACGGCGACCTTTCCATTGAACAAAGTTGTGGTTAGTTGCGAGTCTTCCATATAAGCGGAAACATTAAAGGCCGTACCAATAGCTTTCACATCGATACCGTTTGCCTTTACAACAAATGGTAAGTCTTTATTCTTTGCGACTTCAAAATAAGCTTCTCCATCCAAATAAATGCTACGATTGGAATGGCCGTAGTTCTCCGCATATTCTAAAGTTGTACAAGAGTTAAGCCAAACCCTCGTACCATCCGGTAATTGCAAATAGCTCTTCTCTCCTTTGCTCGTTACTAATTTATAATTTCCAACTGTCGATAAGTTCTCTTGATTCGTAAGATACAACGTTGATAGCGAAACACCTATGCCCAAAAGCACGGCAGCGGCATATTTCATGTATTGAAGGAATAGCCTTCTTGTTTTCATTTTGGAAATAGTTTTTTTCTCTATGGATGAAAACAAACGCTCCCACTCCCTATCAACATCTACTTCGTCTTTGAGACTTTCCGCAATTATATTTTTTATATATTCTTTCATTGTTTTTTCTCGATTCTATATGTATGACACTTCAAAACGATGTGCTACTTACAAGATTGATAGATTTTTGTATTATATTTTTTCAAGAAACCAGATAATCTTTCAATCTACTTTTCAAAATCTTAAGGGCTCTATATATCTGTGTTTCCACTGTACGGACGGAGATATCCAATTTATCTGCGATCTCTTGGTTCTTGAGTCCACTTATACGACTCAATTTAAAAATGGATTTACATTGATCTGGTAATTCCTCTATCGTATTTTCCGTGATTCGTTCTATCTCAAAAATACTAAGTATCGAATAAGGATCATTATCTTCCACAGCCTCTTGTTTATCCATCTCTGATATTTCATATCGGGGAATGTCAATGGTTCCGGTAGAACTAATTACAGAACCCTGAAAAAATCATTATTTTTAGGTTTGTGCTTAACCTTTTTCCAGCCGTACACAGTAGCGGCATCAGCACAAATTATATCCTTAAATATCACAAAAGGAACTATCACTGAAGTTTTTAAGGCGATTGAAGACCAAAGTGAATATAAATTCTTTTATAATGACAATCAAATCAATTTGAATAAACGAGTTGATGTCAATATCCATGAAGAATCCATAGAACAAGTATTAAACAATGTCTTTAGAGGTACGGATATTACGTATAAGATCGTCAAGAATCACGTAGTACTTACCAACAAGACCATGAAAGATACGGAGTTGCCATCCACCAACCAAAATCGCAAACGGTTAACCGGACAAGTAGTAGGACAAGATGGGGAGCCTCTGATCGGAGTAAACGTTGTAGTGAAAGGTACGACAATCGGATCTATGACCGATATGGACGGAAACTACATTCTAGAGAATGTTCCCTCCAACGCTACCGTTGAATTCTCGTACATCGGCTATCTCCAACAAAGTATCAACGTAGGCAATAAAAGTAACCTCAACGTCACTTTAGCGGAAGACACTCAAAAGTTGGATGAGGTAGTAGTTGTTGGTTACGGTTCCTTCAAGAAAAGAGATTTAACCGGAGCTGTTTCTCAAGTAAAAGGAGACGAGATCTCGAACCTACCGCTTCGCAGCGCCGCCGACGCCTTGCAAGGAAAAGCAGCCGGTGTAACCATAACATCTAGTTCCGGTAGCCCAGGTTCACTCGGTAATGTCCGTATCCGTGGTGTCGGTACTATCAATAATAATGATCCGTTGTATGTAGTAGATGGTCTACCTCAAGGTGATATCGGTTGGTTAAATGCTCGTGATATCGAGAGCATAGAGGTATTGAAAGACGCTTCCGCACAAGCGATCTATGGTGCCCGTGCTGCCAACGGTGTGATCCTAGTATCCACAAAGCGAGGAGCTTCCGGCGAGAGTTACCGAAGCAACATCGAGTTTGATATGAACATTGGTTTCCAAGATGTAGTGAAAACGTATGACATGCTAGACGCCGAAGGTTTCATGGAATATAAGAACCGGGCTTACGCCGCATCCGGGAAAGCCTTGATCGATGATTTCGCCACATCAGAGAAGCGAGAGCAGATCCTTACTTTCCTAGGGAAAAACGGAGGACGATCCGGTACGGATTGGTGGAAAGAGAGTACCCGTAAACCCAAGGAAGCTATCAGTCAGAATTACAACCTAGCTTTCTCCGGAGGTATGAAGAAACTCAGATACCGTGCTAGCTTTGGCTATATGGATCAGCAAGGAATCTTGAAAGGTTCCGACTATGAACGCCTCTCCGGTCGGTTGAACGTAGACTCTGAGGTAACCAAGTGGTTGAACCTCTCCGCAAATGTGAACGTCACGTACGAATCCAGACGCAACCTAGATGAGAATAACTCTTACACAGCAACCGTGTTCAGTACCCTTGCGGCAGACCCAATCACTCCGGTATATCGCGACAACCTAGTGGATATCCCAGATTTCTTGCAAAACCGGATTATGGGTGGTTATGAGCCGACCAATCCTTGGTCTCGCTATACAGGCGTGATTTACTCAAACAAACCGAACACGGTTGGACAGGTAGACCGCTCCGCATTAAATCAATGGCACGGGATCGCCACGAAAAGTAATATCTCCGGAGAAGTCAAGTTGTTACCCTTCTTGACCTTCAAATCCAGTATCGCTCTTGACTTAGTCCGTAACCAAAGCGACTCTTTCCGTCCTTCTTACTATCTGGATGGAGATGAGTACTCCACTTATGCGGGCGCCAGTCGGAGCGTAGCGAATAAAGATTACTGGGTATTCGACAATTACCTAACTTACAATCAAAAATTCGACAAACATGCGGTAACAGCCATGGTCGGTACCTCCGCGGAGAAGGAACGCTACGAAGAGATCTACGCCTATAAAGAAGGACAGGTCAACAACAACCCGAACCAGCAGATCATCAACGCCGGTACCATGAATCCCGCCGCATCAGGCTACTACGCCACGAGTACGCTGAATTCTTATTTCGGTCGTGTATTTTATTCCTTTGACAACCGTTATATGATCACAGCCAATATCCGTTGGGATGGATCCTCTAAATTTGCGGATGGTAATCGCTGGGGTTGCTTCCCCTCTGTATCCGCCGGTTGGAATTTCTCGGAAGAGAGCTTCATGAATAACCTTGAGTGGCTGTCACAAGGTAAGTTAAGAGCAGCTTGGGGTGAGATCGGTAACCAGACTATCTCCTCCGGAGCCTATATGAATACATTCGGAAATGGTAGCTACTACCTCTTCGGTAATCCGTATCAGACGAACTTGTATGCCGGACGTACGCAGGTGGGTAATCCGGATCTGAAATGGGAGACTACTCGCCAACTGGACTTCGGATTGGATTTGGCCTTTTTCCAAGGTTCCTTGAGAGCAACCTTCGACTACTTTGACCGTCAGACAAGTGATATGTTGGTGCAAGTACCCGTGCCCAGTTCACTAGGATTCCCCAACACGCCGTGGATGAATGCCGGTAGCGTAAGCAATAAAGGTTTTGAAGTAACGCTAGGATACGACGGTAAGATCGGGAACGACTTCCAATATCATATCAACGGAAACGTATCCACCTATAAAAATAAGGTAAAAAGCCTAGGCAGTGGAGCGAATATTCCGGGTAAAGGCATCCATCTAGGATACTTCTCCTATACGATGACAGAGCCAGGACAACCGATCGGTTATTTCTACGGATATAAAACCGATGGTGTCTTCCAGACCCAAGAAGAGATCGACAACTACAAGAACAACGGTCAAATGGTAATGCCAAACGCAAAGCCGGGCGACTTAAAGTTCCAAGATTTGAACAAAGATGGTAAACTAGACGACGAAGACCGCACGATGACAGGAAATCCTCATCCAGACTTCACCTTTGGTTTGACCTTAGGCGCAGAATGGAAAGGATTCGACATTTCCGCCTTCTTCCAAGGATCAGTCGGCAACGACATCTTAAACATATTGAAATATGACATCTATTCAGGTACCGGTTGGTACAATGCTCCGAAGGATATATTAACAACCTACTGGAACGGACCGGGTAGTACAAACGAGAACTTCGCAATCGATGCGGATAGCCGCATGAACTTGGAGATGTCCGATTGGTATGTGGAAAACGGTTCTTATGTTCGCTTGAAGAACCTGACAATCGGTTATACGCTTCCGTCCGAATGGACTAAGAAGATCACGATCAACAACCTTCGTTTCTTTGTTGCCGCACAGAACTTATTCACGATCACCGGTTATTCCGGACTAGATCCTGAGATCGGAGAGATCAATAACTCGCCTCTTTACAAAGGCTGTGATATGGGATTCTATCCGCAACCGCGTACATTCATGTTCGGTCTTAGTTTGAAATTATAATCTTAAAATGAATTATTATGAAATCTATAGTTAACATAGGGAAATTACTTGTATCGATCGTATGCGTCGGTGCCCTTACGACAAGCTGTAACAGCGACTTTCTAGACCGCCCGCCATTGGGAACATTGGATGAGGTAACTTATCTGAGTACCAAGGATGCCGGCTACAAACTTTTGGTCAATTGCTATCAGCCCTTACAGGATAGCTGGAACTATCAGGACATGAAATTTGTCATGGGAGATCAATTGAGCGACGACTGCTCCAAAGGCGGCTCTGATGCAGGAGACCGCGTTCGTATCACGGAAATCGCCCGCGGAACACCAATGGCGACTAATCAAGTCTTGTCCGACCTTTGGACTCATCGCTACCAAACAGCGATCTCAGCCTGCAACGTATTCCTATCGCTAATCACACCTGAATCAGAATTGATCGATGATGCCGGAGGCTTGGTCAGCACAGAAACCAAACAGCGATGGATCGCAGAGGCTCAATTCATGCGTGCGTTCTATTACTACGACCTAGCTACAATCTTCCAGAATATTCCACTACTTGACAAGCCCCTGGAAGTCGTCGACAAAAGTACGATCACGAAATCCAGCAAAGAGGAGGTCATGAACTTTATCCTGAAAGACCTGAACACCGCAATCGCCGAACCTAATCTACCTAATGCAAAAAGCCTTCCGACCAGCGAGATTGGGCGAATCACCAAAGAGGCCGCCATGGCTTTCCGTGCTAGGGTATTGATGTTCTACGGCAACTACGGAGAGGCTCTGAAAGACCTGAAGGCAGTTGTCGAATCCGGAAGCTATGAATTAGTAGATGACTACGAGAAGCTATTCAATAGCGCTACAGAGGGCTATATGTCAAAAGAGTCCGTCTTCATCACCCTGCGCTCTTACATTCCTAGCTACACTGGCGGTAGCGTTTGTCCACAAATGAATGTCGGTCGCGGTATTGCCGGCGGATGGGGCGGCGAGTGTCCGACGAAGGATTTGGTAGACGAATATGAGGTAGGCGATCCACGCTTGGTACACACGGTATTGTCATCCGGCGATATATTCGTTAAGAACGATGGTTCCGAAGAGGTACACGACTATTCCGGCTACGACAATTTCCCACAGCAACACAGCCGCAAGCAGTATCCAGACTTCTCCAGACGGCCACTAAACGATTTATTGAACACGGATTGGACCCACTATCACATCCGCTATGCCGATGTATTGCTGATGTACGCTGAGTGCCTGATCGAGACGGGTGGCGACAAACAACTGGCGGCCGACCTGATCAACCAAGTACGTTACCGTGCCTTCGTGACAACCTCCTTGACAGATAGCTACGCTAAATACCGTAAGTTCAATCTCAAGGAGAGCGATCGAGTGACCGAGGATACTTTCAACGCTAAGTATAAAGTGAAAGCTTCCGATGATCTGCGTGCCGCCGTTCGCCACGAACGCCGTATCGAACTTGCAGGCGAGGGATTACGCTTCTACGACTTAATTCGCTGGGGCACCTTCGTATCTACGATGCAGAAATTCGGAAAGACTGATGAGGGCAAGTATTCCGGTGCCGGGACACTCGTCACCGATAAGACATACCCCTACCCGATTCCACAAAGCGAGATCGACTATGTAGGAGGCGCATTAACACAGAACGATAATTATTAATCTTCAATTTTTATAACTGTAGCCCCCCGCAGACAGTCCTTTCTTGTTGTCTGCGGGGGTTTCTATTCACGAAATACCTTAGAAATCCATGAAACGAATCTTATTTCTCCTAACCATCGCCCTCCTAAATTTGGGAAGTGGCCTATGCAAGACACGACAATCGTTAAGAATCATGAGCTACAACATCCGCATCGGGATCGGTATGGACCAACAGACCAATTTGAAGCGAATCGCTGAAGTGATCAACAAGGTCCAGCCGGACTATGTCGGGCTACAAGAGGTGGACAGTGTATGCGAACGCTCTGGATGGATCAACCAATATGCAGAATTGGCACGGTTGACCGGCATGTATCCAATCTTCGCACCCGCCACAGAACGTTCTAAGGGATTATACGGAATCGCCGCACTCTCCCGCAAGAAACCTCGCAGCTACCAATACATACCCCTGCCGGGAAAGGAAGAGCCACGTACCTTCCTTTGTCTCGAATATCCGAACTATACCTTGTGTAACACACATTTCTCGCTCGACCCAGACTCTCGCCTGGCCTCTATACGACTCATCAATGAGACGATGAAAAGCGAAAACAAACCAATCCTGATCACCGGAGACTTCAACATGGAGCCAGACTCTAAAGAATTCAAGGCGATGAAACAAACGTGGAGGCTCTTATCCGACCCTACGTTAGAGACCTACCCCTCGGATCATCCCCGCTTGCGTTTAGATTATATCTTCGGCGACCTAAAGCATGAATTTAGGATTATCAACGACCAAGTGATCGATATCCAGTCGTCCGATCACCTGCCGATCTATATAGACGTGCTATTTTAAGCTTTCTCCCCGGACATCCTCAGAATCCCGAACAATACGAATCTAGAAATTCTTAACGTTGTCCGGGATTTTCATGCAATAAGAATGCTTCCAATTGGTTTTAAGCAAAATATTTCCTAGTTTTGCGCAATAATATACAGAATTAAAATAAACTGGGATATGAAGAATATAATCATTATAGCTAGTTTACTCCTCGGAATGCCGCTTATGGCACAAACCAAGGTGGTAAAAAAGAACGCCGTAAAAGCCAATAATTTCGGAATCACCTACTCGTTACCCAAGACCTCGCTAGTCGTAGACGCCGAAGTGACGAAAGTAACTTGCAAAGTCGGGCCTTACTACCAATATGCCGAGAAATACCTAGGCGTAAAGGATGCGGTCACGGAAGACAAGGTTTATTTCGATCTCGGAAAAATCAGTCTGATCAACCGGGGATTACCCGATGCGGATAATACCTATATCGTAGAATTCAAGCAAGGTACGGTCGCCCCTTACGCTTATCTTACCGAAGATGGATTATTATGCTCGATAAACGCAGAATATACACCAGTTGAATCCGAGCTAGATGCCGCAAAGAAAAATAAAGGCTCCCAACAAAAAGTAACAGACGCTTCCGTTTTCTCGGAGGAATTACTAATGGCAGGCTCCACCGCCAAACAAGCGGAGGTGGCCGCTAAACAAATTTACCGTATCCGGGAAAGCCGTTTGAACATCTTGACCGGCGAGGCGGATAATTTACCTCCCGATGGTGAAGCCATGAAACTGGTGATCCAGCAATTGGAGGAGCAAGAAAAAGCATTAACAAACCTATTCACCGGAATCTTGACCAAAGAAACCGAGCATTATGAGGTAAGCATTATCCCTCACGACAACCTAGACAAAGAAGTATTGTTCCGTTTCTCCAAGCAGCTAGGTATCGTAGACGCTGACGATTTGGGCGGTACCCCTGTCTATATGAACTTGAAAGCGACAGAAAGAGCTCCGATCCTTGATGCCAAGGAAGCCGAGAAGAAAGACAAATCATTGAAAGGAATCGTCTACAATGTTCCGGGAAAAGCCAGCATAGAAATACTAATGAACAAAAAAACACTCTACAAAGGAGAGGCCCAAATCACTCAATTCGGAACACGGGAAGGATTAGCCCCTGTTATGTTTGAGGATAAGAAAGCCCCTGTCAAGGTTCTTTTCTATCCGGAAACCGGCGCCATAAAGCAAATTATTCAATAAGTATAAACTAATATTATCTAAAACACATGTTACAAGGACAACCTAAAGGTCTCTATGCCCTAGCACTCGCGAACACGGGCGAACGCTTCGGTTATTACACGATGCTTGCGATTTTCACACTATTCTTGCAAGCGAAATTCGGCTATACGGCCGCTGAGACATCAACGATTTTCGCTAGCTTCTTAGCGTTCGTGTATTTTATGCCATTGATTGGCGGTATGATGGCCGATAAGTTCGGTTATGGAAAGATGGTTACCTCGGGTATCATCATCATGTTTGTCGGTTATCTTTTATTAGCCATCCCAACAGATGCCGCCTCGGGAAAAATCATGATGTTCGGCTCGCTAGCGCTAATCGCTTGCGGTACCGGATTATTTAAAGGTAACTTACAAGTGATGGTAGGTAATCTTTATGATGCCCCGGAATATAGAAGTAAACGTGACCAAGCCTTTAGTTTGTTTTATATGGCGATTAATATCGGTGCCATGTACGCACCTACGGCTGCCACTAAAATGACAGACTGGATGTTGGGTAAGTACAACCTTTTCTACGAGTCACAAATTCCGGCACTCGCTCACCAATTCTTAAACGGAACCATCTCCGCAGAGAACAAAGAGGCACTCGCCGCTCTGCAAAGCGCACAAGGTTTCACCGGCGATATGGCTACGTTCTGTTCCACGTATATCGAGAAGTTGTCTGAGGCATATAACTATGGATTCGGTGTGGCTTGTATCTCATTGATCATATCGATGGCTATCTATATGGGATTCCGTTCTACCTTTAAGCATGCGGATGTCAACACCAAACAGGCACAGGCTTCCCACGCTCCGCAAGAGGAATTGTCACCCGCCGAGACGAAACAACGTATCACCGCCTTGCTGCTGGTATTCGCCGTGGTATTGTTCTTCTGGATGGCTTTCCATCAGAATGGTCTGACGATGACGTTCTTCGCTCGCGACTATACGGCCAACCAAGTGACCGGACTGGATCGTATCGGCTTTGATGTGATTAACTTAACATTATTGGTTATCGCCGTGTATGGAGGATTCGCTATCGCACAATCCACAACGAGCAAAGGCAAGACGATCGCCGGCATCGTGACCGTGGCCGCATTAGCCGCTCTAGGTATCAAATATATGGCTCTGCCGGAAACCGTAACGATCCTTCCGCAGACCTTCCAGCAATTTAACCCGTTCTTCGTGGTTGTATTGACTCCGGTATCGTTGGCGATCTTTGGTTATCTGGCTAATAAGAAGAAAGAGCCGTCCGCTCCTCGTAAGATCGGATTGGGTATGATGATCGCCGCTTGCGGTTTCTTGATCTTAGCGATCGGTTCTATGGGCTTGCCTACACCGGACGCTTTAGCGGCAGATAGCAAATTGCAGGTATTGGTTTCTCCGAACTGGTTGATCTCGACTTATCTGGTATTGACCTTCGCCGAATTATTGCTTTCTCCGATGGGTATCTCTTTCGTATCCAAAGTGGCTCCTCCTAAATACAAAGGTATGATGATGGGTGGTTGGTTCGTGGCTACGGCTATCGGTAACTATCTGGTCGCTATCATCGGTTATTTGTGGGGAAGCATGCAATTATGGATGGTATGGAGCGTGTTGATCGTTCTTTGCTTACTGTCTGCGTTGTTCATGTTCTCTATCATGAAGAAACTGGATAAAGTGGCTTGACAATTGAAAATTGAGAATTGAAAATTAGAGGATGAGGAAGTCGTATACATATCGTTCGCAGGCACTCCGTTTCAGAAGATGGAGCCGGAAGGCGTATGCGGCTTTCATCAGTATACAGAGGGCTGTTACGATCGGACAATTATCCTTTTCCGTAGCCGATCGCTTCGAGAAAAAGAACCAGTCTTTACATACCGGTATCGGTACGTTCACGGACGGATTTTTCGAAGAGGATGACGAGGAGAGGGAGAATACCGAGGAGAACAAACGGAGCCTCGCGGTATCGCATGGACTGTTTACGGCATTACTCCCGGTATTGGTATCAAATGAGATCGCTCATCCGGCTCATCGTGTAGCTCACTATACACTGTCTCTTATACACATCTGACGCTGCCGACGATATGCAGTGTGTAGA
>ERZ1027099.167-NODE-167-length-41935-cov-11.206399_pt1 | contig 41935 bp, 34 predicted proteins | sample MGYA00519408_ERZ1027099 | MGnify/ENA primary metagenome ERZ1027099 (study PRJEB26926, sample SAMN06164646) | human gut metagenome | biome: ENVO:00009003; feature: ENVO:2100002; material: ENVO:00002003 | host: Homo sapiens | place: USA | collected 2012 ...
TACTTGCAGTGATTTTATCAAATGCACCAATAACTTTGTGTCTCTGCCCCGGTGTCGTGGGCTTTAATTTACGTATTCCCATTTCTCTTTTTAGATATTACTAAAGAAATCAATTGTTTCTCCTTCTTTCAACGTTACGATCGCTTTCTTGAAAGCAGCTTGCTTGCCGTTGATGATACCTGATTTTGTATAACGGCTTTTACGCTTTCCAGAGTAGTTGATGGTGTTAACATCAACTACTGTAACACTGTACATGTCCTCTACAGCTTTCTTAATCTCCAATTTGTTGGCATCAGGAGAAACACGAAAACCATAGCGATTCGGAAATTTCTCTGTGATCGCTGTTTGTTTCTCAGTTACTATAGGCTTAATAATAATTCCCATTATTCTACTCCTTATGCTTTAAAATTTTGTTCAACAACAGCGACTGAACTTTCCGTTAAAACCAAATTAACAGCGTTTAACACAGCGTATGTATTTAGTTCAGAAGCAGTTATTACACTTGCCTTCTCTAAGTTTCGAGCGGACAAATATACTAAATTATTCTTCTCCGGTAAAACCATAAGTAACTTTTTATCAGCCACTTTCAAGTTTTTAGCAATTGTTATAAATTCTTTAGTCTTAGGAGCTTCCATTGTGAAATCCTCTACGACAACAATCGCATTGTTCTTTGCCTTGTAGCTCAATGCTGACTTACGAGCCAAAGATTTTACTTTCTTGTTCAGCTTGAACTCATAATCACGAGGCTTCGGACCGAATACACGGCCACCACCAACCAACACCGGAGAGTTGATATCACCACGACGTGCGCCACCACCACCTTTCTGACGGATCAGCTTACGTGTACTACCAGATACTTCGCTTCTCTCTTTAGACTTATGCGTTCCCTGACGTTGATTTGCCAAATACTGCTTTACGTCCAAGTAAATAGCATGATCGTTGGGTTCAATGCCGAAGATCGCATCGTTCAAAGTTACCTTTCTTCCGGTATCTTCACCTTTAATATTAAATACGCTCAGTTCCATTACTTTTCAATTAATAAGATTGAACCTTTTGCTCCTGGAACAGATCCCTTTACCAATAAAAGGTTGTGTTCCGGCATTACCTTGATCACTTGAAGATTCTGAACGGTTACACGTTCGTTACCCATCTGGCCGCCCATTCGCATGCCCTTAAATACCTTTGCGGGGTAAGAACAAGCACCGATAGAACCCGGCTTACGAGCACGGTTATGCTGACCGTGAGTAGTCTGACCTACACCACCAAAACCATGACGTTTTACTACACCTTGGAAACCTTTACCCTTTGATGTACCCACTACATCCACGAAACCTGCGTCTTCCAAGAAGTCTACAGTGATCACGTCACCCAACTTGTACTCAGTTTCGAAATTCTTGAACTCGGCCAAGTGTCTTTGAGGTGCTACACCGGCTTTCTTGAAGTGACCCATCTCAGGCTGTGTCGTGTGCTTCTCTTTCTTCTCCTGGAAACCCAACTGTACAGCTTCATAGCCATCTTTCTCCAAAGTCTTGATCTGTGTAACCACACAAGGACCCACTTCGATAACAGTGCATGGAAGATTTTTTCCCTCGGCACTGAAAACGGATGTCATTCCGATTTTTTTTCCTAATAATCCTGGCATTTCACTAATTGTTAAAAACTTACACTTTAATTTCTACTTCTACACCGCTAGGTAATTCTAGCTTCATCAAAGCGTCAACTGTCTTCGCAGTTGAGCTATAGATATCGATTAATCTCTTATAAGAAGAGAGTTCGAACTGCTCACGAGATTTCTTGTTAACGAAAGTAGAGCGGTTCACTGTAAAGATACGTTTGTGCGTAGGAAGAGGTATAGGACCGCTAACGATAGCACCTGTAGCCTTTACCGTCTTTACGATCTTCTCGGCAGACTTGTCTACCAGAGAATAATCGTAAGACTTCAATTTAATTCTGATCTTTTGGCTCATATTTATTATATGTTTCTAAATATTATTTGATCAAATCAACGCGACCTTGCACCTCTGTCAATACTTGCTTAGCGATAGAAGAGGATACTTGAGCGTAGTGTGAGAACTGCATTGAAGATGTAGCACGACCTGAAGTAATCGTACGCAAAGCTGTCACATAACCGAATGTCTCAGCCAATGGAACCTTAGCCTTCACGATACGGGCTCCCGTACGGCTAGTCTCCATACCCTCAACTTGTCCACGACGCTTGTTCAAGTCACCGATAACGTCACCCATGCTCTCTTCTGGAGTAACAACCTCCATCTGCATGATCGGCTCCATCAATACAGGACCTGCCTTGGCGGAAGCGTTCTTGAACGCTTGGATAGCGGCGATCTCGAATGACAACTGGTCTGAGTCTACCGGGTGGAAAGAACCATCGATCAAAGTCACTTTCAACTTGTCAAGCGGATAACCTGCCAACACACCGTTCTTCATAGCCTTCTCGAAACCTTTCTGTACGGACGGGATGAATTCCTTAGGAATGTTACCACCCTTCACCTCATCGATGAATTGCAAAGTACCCTCGAAGCTCTCGTCTGCCGGCTCCATACGAACGATGATATCAGCGAACTTACCACGACCTCCAGATTGCTTTTTGTAAACCTCGCGAAGCTCAACCGGCTGCGTGATAGCCTCCTTATAAGTAACCTGCGGACGGCCTTGGTTACATTCAACCTTGAACTCACGACGCAAACGGTCGATGATGATATCCAAGTGAAGCTCACCCATACCGCTAATAACGGTCTGACCTGTCTCCTCGTTTGTCTGTACGCGGAAAGTAGGATCCTCCTCGGCCAACTTAGCCAAGCCCATACCCAACTTATCCATGTCTTTCTGAGTCTTAGGCTCTACGGCGATACCGATAACCGGTTCCGGGAATTCCATAGACTCCAATGTGATCGGATGGTTTTCGTCGCAAAGCGTATCACCTGTACGGATATCCTTGAAACCAACACCAGCTCCGATATCACCACAACCAATCACCTCCATCGGGTTCTGCTTGTTAGAGTGCATCTGGAACAAACGGGAGATACGCTCTTTCTTTCCGGAACGAGTGTTCAACACATAAGAACCAGCGTTGATAGAACCTGCGTATACACGGAAGAAGCACAAACGGCCTACATACGGGTCGGTAGCGATCTTAAATGCCAACGCCGTCAATGGCTCCTCAAACAAAGGTTTACGAGTGATTATTTTATCAGGATCTGAAGGATCCGTACCCTCGATAGCCGGAGTATCTTCAGGAGAAGGCAAAAACGCGCAAACTGCATCCAATAAAGTCTGTACACCTTTGTTCTTGAAAGAAGAACCACAAGTCATCGGGTTGATCTGCATAGCCAACGTACCCTTGCGGATAGCAACCATGATCTCCTCTTCCGTGATCGTAGAAGGATCATCGAAGTATTTCTCCATGATAGCGTCGTCGCACTCAGCCAAAGCCTCAAGCATCTTGTCGCGCCACTCCTCAGCCTCAGCTTGCAAGTCTGCCGGGATCTCCTCTACGCTATACTCGGCACCCATAGTCTCATCGTGCCAGAAGATAGCCTTCATCTTGATCAAGTCGACAACACCCTTGAAAGTCTCCTCAGCTCCGATAGGGATCTGGATCGGACAAGGATTAGCTCCTAATACGTCCTTCAATTGGCGTACTACCTCATAGTAGTTAGCACCCGAGCGGTCCATCTTGTTAACGTAACCGATACGAGGTACATTATATTTATCAGCCTGACGCCATACAGTCTCAGACTGGGGCTCAACACCACCTACGGCACAGAATGTAGCAACAGCACCATCCAATACACGAAGAGAACGTTCAACCTCAACCGTGAAGTCAACGTGTCCCGGAGTGTCAATCAAGTTGATTTTATAACGGTTGCCCAAATAGTTCCAGAATGTAGTCGTAGCAGCGGAAGTAATCGTGATACCACGCTCCTGCTCCTGCGCCATCCAGTCCATTGTAGCAGTACCATCATGAGTCTCACCGATCTTGTGTGTCAAACCTGTGTAAAACAAGATACGTTCAGAAGTCGTTGTCTTACCAGCGTCAATGTGAGCCATGATACCGATGTTCCTAGTGAACATCAATTGCTTATCGTTGTTTGCCATATTCTTTTTATTGCCTTAAAAATTAAAATCTGAAGTGAGCGAACGCACGGTTAGCCTCAGCCATACGGTGCATATCTTCTTTTCTTTTGAATGCGCCACCTTGGTTATTGAAAGCATCTACAATCTCTGCAGACAACTTGTCAGCCATAGTCTTACCTCCACGTTTACGTGCGAAGATAATAAGGTTCTTCATAGAAATTGACTCTTTACGATCCGGGCGGATTTCAGTAGGGACTTGGAATGTAGCACCACCTACACGGCGTGACTTAACTTCGACTTGAGGAGTAATGTTATCAAGCGCAGCTTTCCAAATTTCGAGAGCGGACTTTTCCTCGTTAGGCAATTTGCCCTTAACGGTTTCCAAAGCGGAATAGAAAATTTCGAAGGCAGTATTTTTCTTGCCATCATACATCAAATGGTTAACGAATCTCGTAACCTTTACATCACCGAAAACAGGATCCGGAAGGATCTGTCTTTTCTTTGGTTTTGCTTTTCTCATTTTGTTTTCAAAAATTTGTTCTTGTCGTTGGTTGCCTTTAATTTGTCTTCAACGGTTCCGCTGAACCATTTACTCAACCTTATAGCCTATCCAAATAACTCAAACCTGTTTTAATACTTAAATTTAAATCTCAGTTTGAAGGCATGTAATTAATTACTTCTTCTTACCTTTTGCGGCAGCTGCTGCTTGACCCGGTTTCGGACGCTTAGCTCCATATTTGGAACGTCTTTGCGTACGGCCGTTAACACCCGCTGTATCCAACGTACCACGTACGATGTGATAACGCACACCCGGAAGGTCCTTTACACGACCACCACGTACCAATACGATAGAGTGCTCTTGCAAGTTGTGTCCTTCTCCCGGAATATAGGAGTTAACTTCCTTACCATTTGTCAAACGTACTCTCGCTACTTTACGCATTGCAGAGTTAGGTTTCTTCGGAGTCGTAGTGTAAACACGTACGCAAACGCCACGTCTTTGAGGACAAGCGTCCAATGCGGGTGATTTACCCTTCTCCACCAAAGTTTCCCTTCCTTTTCTAACTAATTGCTGAATTGTAGGCATTTCTTTCTTTTTTTAAACTTTGAATGTGTTATTATTATTTATCTAATCTTTTCCTATTTCGAGCCGCAAAGTTACGCATTATTTTCGGACAATCAATAAGTTGTGCCTGTTTTTTTCGTATACTCCGCACTAAAAACGGTGCAAAGGTACATATTTGTTCCCGTTTGGCAAGGTAGGCTCTTGTTGTATTTATTGATATTTAACATTTACTATCTCTATTTACCGATAAGTTTCATGCGTCACGGGCTTCACACAAACTCAATCCCCTTAAATCAAACGAGTTCCTGTGATGCCTGTGAAAGCAATGGGAACGGATCGACGATTTACCTAGCCGGCACGTAAAGCGACTGGTGGCGGGTGCCGATATCACGCAATTTACCCGCCTCTACGAATTGATGCAGACGGCGGCTGGCCGTACTACTCGTCAGTCCGCAAAGCCGCTGGAAAGCGACACGGGTCATATATTCATGCTCGGCAAAATAGCTTGCGAGCAATTGGTCGATGCGCTCAGGTCCTAATTGGCGGGAATGGGATTTGTACTTGGCTCGTTCCAGCGTCATCGTCTTCAAGCTATCTTTCAGCTCTACCTCGGGACGGAAAGCCACGGACTTGAAACGGATGGACTCCGCACGTATCTCGTGCGTGGATTGTACGGCCGGGCATTGCAACGTGACTTGCAAATACCCCAACCCATCGATATGTACACGTTTTCCTTCACGCAAATATTCCGCTGTCACCTCGCTTAAAGAGATAAGCACGGCGGCTACGTCTGCCGGCGTGACGGTACATCGACCATGGATACGTTTGGCCAGATCATCCGTATCGATCGTGCCGGATGATACGATACGTGCGTGAAAACGAGGACGCTTCATGCTATCCTTCGATACCGGAGTCTTGTAAAAGTCATATTTTGCTGCCATATATCTAGTATGAGATTAAAAGGTTATTCATAGGAACATCGTATGCCATTAGTCATTTCACAAGGGTGATATGATCTTTTCACCTATGTGAAACGATCGTTTCATGATTGTGATACGTTCTTTTCACATAGGTGAAAAGATTATAGGCACTTAACAAAGGTATTACATTCATACCACCTAAACAAGAGTTCTTCCTAGTATTTTGGACAAATTACTTTTATTTCAAATGATAATATAAATATTTGGAAAACTTCAAGTTAACAACCTATATTCGCAGAAGAAAACGGTAAAAATAACCTCTAAAACATAGTATCATGAAAACTGTATTGGATTTTTTAGGCCAGCTATGGCTTCGCTTCTTAAAACCGAACGGGCCAATCACCATACCACACCAAACCGAAGGTAAAGCCAAACGATTTAGCGACAATAACTCAATCCTTCAAAAGAGTCTGGAGACTTTCCTCCAAGAAATCATCGAGTTCCGTTTCAACTTGTTGAGCGAGGAGACTGAATATCGATACAAACGATCAGAAGCGGATCGCTTCTATCCGGTGACGCAACGTGACCTAAATAGCATTTGCATGGAGGCAAGACGGACGGGGATCGATTGCTGGGATCGGGATGTGAATCGTTTCGTATATTCAAAGGATGCAGATGGCCGGGATGAACGTACGCAAGGCACACGCCAAGCATTTCCACCCCCTACCCCGCCTAGCCTCATTTATTGGCACTACGAACCAGAAGAACCTATTAAGCGACCCCACGGGAAGCCGCCGTTTCCTATGCGTGGAGGTGCAAAGCAAGATTAATTGCGAAGGTATCGAGCATGATCAAATCTACGCCCAGCTGAAAGACGAGTTACAAAAAGGAGAGCGCCATTGGTTCACCTCCGGAGAGGAGGAGGCGATCATGCGATCGAATGAGGCTTTCTACAAACGTCCGATCGAGGAAAAAGAACCCAGCAGCCATGCGCGGTAGCACGGCAAGTAATTTCGGAAAGGTACTGACCGCCCTCCATATAGAGCGTAAACACACCCGCTACGGCAATCTTTATCAAGTAGTGCCGCTCACCCTTCACACGTTTCACAGGATTTAGCTGTAGCACAAGCAAATGCAGCCAGTGAAACCTATGTCATCGAAATCATCCCTAGCACTTAAATCTTCTCTCCAGCTCCTCATCTGTCAGCATGGAGATGATCGTTTTTCCATCCGGGGTCAGGTTCGAGTCCGGACAAGAGAACAGGGAGGCGATCAGATGATCCATCTCTTCCGAGGATAAGGATTTGCCGGGACGGATAGCGGCGGCTTTCGCTAAAGACAAGGCGATGGCTTCGCAGATCTTCTCATGCACCTCGCATCCGGTCTCGATCGCCCGGTCCACGATATCCTTTACCAAGTTCACCGGATCAAGGTTCTCTATACCGGCGGGCAGGCCATTGATCGCGTAATTGTCATTTCCCAGATTGCTCAGATCAAAGCCGACGAAGCGCAAATCCTCCAATAAGGAAGGCAGTACAGCCGCCTCGACAGCGGTAAACTCTACGATCTCCGGGAATAAGACTTGTTGGGATACACCTTGTTGCTGACGGATATTCGACAGGTATTGGTCAAACAAGATACGCACATGCGCACGATGCTGGTCAATAATCGCTAGACCCGATTTCAAGGATGTCACGATATATCGCCCTTTATATTGATAGCAAGGATTGCTTACTTCCACAAACAGTTTTTCCGGGTTCGAAGCCTCGGCCGGCAATTCCTCGATCGGGGCATCCTCGAAACTCTCGGACTCCAGTTGGGCAGCCACTCGATCGTTCTCAAACCCTTGATATAATTTAGACCAATCGAATTCCGGTTTTTTATAGGAAGTAGTGTCAAACGGATTATAACTGGAATCCACTTGCACTTTCGGGGCCTTATAAGTACTAGGCTCACTTTTCTTGACCGGGTTGTAAACAGGAATATCGATCGCATCCTCCACGTCGAAATCAATCGTAGGGATAGCGCTTGATTTAGCCAACGCCTCCCGGGTAGCGGCCATCAGGATCTGCCAGATCGGTTGCTCGTTCTCAAACTTGATCTCCGTCTTTGTCGGATGGATATTGACATCGATCGAAGAGGGATCCAACGTGAAATAGACGAAATAATTCGGCATATCCCCGGCGGGGATCAATTGCTCATAAGCCTGCATGATCGCCTTATGGAAATAAGGATGCTTCATATAACGGCCATTCACGAAGAAGAACTGTAATGCTCCCCGCTTCTTCGCCGAGTCCGGACGCCCCACAAAGCCGGAAATAGTCACCATGGAACTCTGGGCATCCAGAGAGAGCAACTTTTGGTTTAAACTCTTACCATATATATTAATGATGCGCTGACGCAAGCCCGACTCGGGCAGATTGAATATCTCCGTGTCATTATGATAAAGAGACATACTCACCTGTGGATTTACCAAGGCGATTCGCTCGAACTCATTGATGATATTCCGGAATTCCGTCTCATTCGACTTCAAGAATTTCCGGCGGGCGGGAACATTAAAGAAAAGATTCTTTACCGAGAAGATACTTCCCTCGTTACAAGCCTCCGGCTCGATACTCTCCAAATTGGAACCCGCGATGGATAGGCAAGTGCCAAGCTCGGTCCCTCTAGCCCGGGTACGCAACTCTATATGGGCGACAGCGGCGATAGAGGCCAATGCCTCACCTCGGAAACCCATCGTATGCAAAGAGAATAAATCCTCGGCCGTAGAAATCTTAGAAGTAGCGTGCCGCTCAAAAGCCATGCGAGCATCCGTCTCGGACATACCTTTCCCGTCATCGATCACCTGTATCAATGTCTTACCCGCATCCTTAATGTTCACTTGGATATTGGAAGCGCCAGCGTCCACCGCATTCTCGACCAACTCTTTAACGACAGAGGCCGGACGTTGAATCACCTCTCCCGCCGCGATTTGATTGGCGATATGGTCCGGAAGCAAATGAATGATATCGCTCATTACCAGAACAAATACCATAACACGGCAGCCAAGACAGCCAAGGCTACCGCCAGTTTCACATTCTTATACTTACGAGCCCGGGAATCCTCGCCCCGCCCCACGCTTCTCTTCAAATGTGAGGTGCCTTCAATAAAAGTTCCCTTGATATGCGGCTTATATTCCTCCAACGATTCCTCTACACCCATTTCACGTTTGACCTTACTTATACGTTCCTCCAAGGCTTCCTTATGGGGGTCCCAATAAATAGGCTTATGATCATATTGACGCGGTTTACGCATGTTATAAAACGAGAAAAGTGCCATAGCTTTACCTATTAATTATGAATACGACGCTAATGTACGAATTTATTGCTTCTTTTCGGAGCATCTTGAGCTTTTCTTTTCACGACCTGATAAATATCATCCTTATCTTTCGGACGGATATAATCAAACCAATAAAAGTCTTTCAAGTATTTCTGGTCGGGCTTCAAATCAGGAATAGGGGTCATCGTACCTGTTGGAGTCGGCCAGATTTTCAGTTTATCCAACTTATTGTCTTTTAGCCAGATCGTAAGGAAACCGCTCTTGGTCTCGTTCATGCCGACCATCGAGCCGTCCTTCTCCAATGGGAAGAAAATCGATTCGGCGTTGCCCGACACATCGATCTGATTCACGACCTGTCCCTCGAAATAAGCCTTCAAGTCATTTCCCTTTAATTGATTGAACGCGGTAGAATCGATTTGCTGTATCGCGAAAGCGAATTGCTTCACGTGAGCGAAATCGATCGAGCTATCATTCATAAATATCAAGATCGTATCCCCATAGATCTGATACTGTTCATTCCAAACGATAGGGTCCGTATACATATATAATATAGAGTCTCTTGTATTAAACTGCATCGAATCGCAAACTCCTTGCATATCCGTCCGATAGAAACGGACGCCGTAATAAGCTTTCACCTCCCGATAAAGGGAATCCACCGTAGTCATCTTCAAGGTATCACCATGCAGAAACAATGTATCCCCTTGGCTGAATTCCAAGAAACGGGCGCTATCCGTAGCGAAAGCATACTCGGTCTTCTCATTGTAAAAGCCATATTGGCCTTCCAGCATGACATGCTGCGCCGTGTCTTGCAGACTCATATTACCGAACGCTTCCCCAAAACCCAGTTCCCGGTTATAGGCGATAGAGTCGCCCGTCAAGATACGGTCGCCGGAAACCACCTGAGAACGATCCAATAGCAAAGAGGTATTATTCACGGTATCGTACCAACCCCTGGAAGAATAGATCGTGCCACTATCCGACACGATAATGGATGGTCCGAGGATCGTGACGATCTTCGAGTCCGTATTATAATGCAAGGTATCGGAATACAACGTGAATTGCTCATTCTCCAGACGGACGCTATCATTGAAGATAGCCAATTTCGTACTAGGCGAATATTGCCCGTAAAAAGAAGAGAGCTGATTCAAGGAATCGACAATCAGACCTCCGTCGAAATAATATCCGATATCCGGGATTCGCTCATAGTTCAAGCTATCCGTAAACAAGGTAACCTGCCCATTCTCCATGCGGACATTCTCCCGCAAATAAGCGATCTGGGTATTTCCATCGTAAAACAGGTAATTTCCATACACGAACAAGGTATCCCCTTGTTCCATCCGGACATTACTAAACGCTTCCAAGGAATTGGTCTGCTCAAAGAAATATGCGCTATCGCAATACATATACGAACTATCATGGCGAAAACAAACATCACCATTCAGTACTTGAGCCTCGGCGTTCCTTTCCTTATCAAACGAAAGCGTATTCGCATGCTCCAAAAAGACCTTCGTCTTCTTGGGAGCGACACTATCTTTGGCGGCTACCACCGTGCTATCTTGCGTTTGCGCGAATACGCCAATCGATAAAGCACACGATAAGAGCGCTAGAAATAACCTGTTAATTAGTCTCATTCCTTAATCCAACCCGGATATTTGAAATCACAATTCCTCCAACCGTCACTAATACGCACGTAGGTTGATTTTTGTTTCTTCGTGATCCAGTCGTTCAATAATTCCTCACGTTTCTTAGCCTCTACGATCGCTTTCAAAGCTTGGAAGTCATCGGCCAAATTCGCCTTATGTCCTTCCGTCCGAGCTTTCAGCTTAACAATAGCGACTACCTCTTTCTGCTTGTTCGTCAACATGGTAAAAGGCTTGGAGATCTCTCCGACTTTCATGTCATATACCACCTTACCGATTTCCTGTGGAAGTTCTTGCATCTCGAACTTAGGGGTTCCCATATTGCTGCTCTCGTAATCTTGGTTTACCATCAAACCCTTATTATTACGTGTATCCTTGTCGTAAGAGACGAATGTAGCGGCTTCCTCAAACGTGAACTTATTCGCTTGCAAATCATTGTACAATGAATCCAGGCGAGTGGTAGCATCCGCCAACTCCTTATCGGAAACCTTCGGTTTCAATAAGATATGGCGGCAGTTGATACGGTCTCCACGCTTTTCGATCAATTGGATGATATGGTAACCATACTCCGTCTGTACGATCTGGGAGACACGTTTCGGATCTTTCAAGTTGAACGCGACGTTCGCGAACTCCGGCAACAGCTGTGTCTTGCTCATGAAACCCAGCTCACCACCTCGAGACGCCGAACCCGGATCTTCCGAGTACAAACGAGCCAACGTAGAGAATTCCATCTTACCGGAATTAACCTGCTCCGTGAAATCACGTAAGCGGGCCTTGATAGCGTCCGTTTCCTCAAACGGGATCTTCGGCTCCAAGGTAACGATTTGCACCTCTACTGTCGTAGGGATGTTCGGCAGGCTATCCTGAGACAACTGGCTGAAATATTTACGCACCTCGGAAGGTGTCAGCTTGATCTCGCCGATCAATTGATGCTGCATCTGTTGCACTACCTGCTGCTCCCGCACCATCTCCTTACGCTCATCCTTGATCTGGGAAAATTTCTTACCGAAATATTCCTCCAATTTCTCGCGAGACCCGATTTGGTTCACAGCCATGTTCATCCATTGATCCACGCTCTGGATCACTTGGTTCTCGTTCACGGTAATACTATCGATCTTTGCTTGATTCAGATATAGTTTCTGTATCGCCATCTGCTCCGGGATCACGCAATACGGGTCGCCATCCAAACGGACCCCCTCGTTTTGATTATACAAACGCTGCGTCTCAATATCCGAACGTAAAATAGCGTCATCTCCTACCACCCACACAATTTCATCGATCACATTGTCTTGCGCCATTACAATGCAAGAACAACAGGCAAGAAAGAATACACTTAAAATCTTTTTCATCATGTCTACCCATTTATAAAATTAGAGATCACGGCTCGGAATGGAATTCCACGTCACCGCTCCGGATCGCATCGTTATATAACTCGTCTTCAAATTTTTTCAAGAATTCAACTTTTCGTTGGTTGACCAGCATTTCCGTGACGTGCGGACTGGCATAATCATATGGCTCCACACTGCCGGAAGGTAAATATTCCTTGATATTCAACAGATAACAATAACTGCTATCCGCCACCTCAACATACTTATTCGCCTTCAGAAACGCATTCGGATTCGACACATGGATCGGTATATTATCCATTACCTCATCGAAATCAACCCATTTGTCGTAAAAGTACTCATAAATCGTGGCATTTTGCACACTATATTTCTCAATTTTTTCTAAAGAGGCCACATCCGTGGATTTGTACCACTTTTTGACGTCGGTAAGTCCCGGGGCATCAACCGGGATTTTCAAGAATAATCCCTTGATCAAGCCTTTATCCAAGATAAACTTTTTCTGGTTTTCCTCGTAATAGTTTAATTTATCACTTTCCCGGATATCAGTTTTCAGCTTCTCCTCCACCAATCTTTCCTGATAACGGTAACGAACCAAAGAACGCCTGTACTCCTCTACCAATTTATCGACCTCCTCTTTCTCATCCCCCAAGTTACGCAAAGCCACATCGTACACCAATACATCCTTTACCCATTTCTTGGTAAAGCTCTCGGCCAGCAACAGACTATCTGCGGAGGAAATCCCCCGGGGTATTAGCTTATTCACCTCCGAACGATTTAGGGTACGTCCTTTCACGCTAACCAAGACATCCGTAGTATCAGCTGGCTGAGAACCTTTACAGGCACCCAACAACACAACGAACGCTAGGAACATGAAGACTATCCTCATATCTATCTTTATTTTATTTCTTTAGTTTCTTCAATAATTTCCAGTTGACAGTCACCGGATATTTTTTATTCAAATCCGCGATCCACTTCGCTTCCAACACCTTCTGCTGGGCGGAGGGTTTGCTCCAGATCTCCCGGTTGCTGACCTCAAACAACAGAATCCCATCCCGGTACTCCTGCATCAAATGAGGGATCTCCGGATGTTTTGTCTCCAGATTCTTACGCTCGGCGGTCGTTACGATATCGCGGATAAACAAATCATAGACCTCTTGCATAAAATCACCCGCATACGTTTTTGTCGAGAACGGGCAACGTTGGATATAATAAGCGAACTCTGCTTGCGGGAAATCCTTTCCATCCAATTGCATAAGCGTCTTGTTCATATCCTTCGCTTTCTCATAAAACGCCTCGTCCGTGGGGAAACAATCATTACATAACGCTTGCAGCTCCGCATAGGCTTCCGGATAGAAAACGTATCCGTATTCTTTTTTCATACGATCGTCGAAAGCTTTATATAACTCGAAGTTACGTTCACCCTGCCCCATACGTCTCGACAAGGCTTTTTCCTCTTCCTCAAACGAAGGGCGTCCCTTCTTATCGATCAACTTAATGATATGGTAACCAAAACGAGTTTCCACCACCCCGGATAAATCACCCGGCTTGCTCAACGCAAAAGCGGCTTGCTCAAAAGGCTGGACCATCTCGCCGATCCCGAACCAAGGTAATACCCCCCCCTTCTTAGCGGAAGCCGCATCCCCCGAATACTCTTTCGCTAACTCACCGAAATCCACACCCTCTTGTACTTGCTTATAGATAGCTTGCGCTTTTGCCAGAAAAGCCGATGAGTCCTGAATAGCGGAATCTTTCGGGAAGGCGATCAAGATATGAGCGACATGTACCCGCCCCGGATTGGGTTTACGACTATGGACTTTTATCAAATGAAATCCTAATTTCGTGCGAACCGGTTCAGACACCACGCCAATCGGCAAGGAATAGGCGGCATCCTCAAACACTTTTAGGGATTGCATCGGGAGCAAGCAACGTACATATTCGCAAGCGACATGCTCCTTATCCTTCTCGGCCAAAGCTTTTCCGACTGTTTCCATATCCTCTCCTTTCTGGAGACGTTCGTATACTCGCATGGCTTCTTGATATACAGCTACCGTATCTTTGGAGACCGTCTTCTCCGGCAAACGGAATAAGATGTGGGTCAATTCTACCGAGCGATCCCCCCGGTCATATACCGCACGGGCAGCCGCTTTCTCACCCTCCTTATCCGACATATAGCTATCGATCAACTGAGCCCGATATCCATCCAGCTCACTTTTGAATGAGGATGTCTGGTCGATCCCTAAAGATTCCGCCTCCGCTACTTTTAGCTTAAAATTTTTAAATAGCTCGACATAGTTTTTGACGGACTTTGTATTCGATAAATCCACCTCTCCATTCTTCTCCGCGATAAAAATAAATTCAGATAAAGGCACTTGTTTTCCAGCGACCGTCATAACGACCGAATCGGATGCGATTTGAGCGTTAACTGTCACACAAGCGAATACCCCTAATGAAATAAGTAACTTTTTCATCAAAAATTCTTTTACCATAGCACGAATATACATTACAAAAATAACACTAATCTAACGGAGAGCCGACAAGAAAAGTATGCTATCCCATTAAATTAGTGTTTTTTATAAAACGTAAAACTTGTATTACTATTCACCGCGGCTATAATTCGGAGCCTCTTGCGTGATCGCTACGTCATGCGGATGGCTCTCTTGCACACCAGCGTTGGTGATTCGAGTAAAACGAGCTTTATGCAACTCCTCGATATTATGAGCCCCGCAATAACCCATTCCCGCACGTAAACCACCTACCATTTGGTAAATGACCTCATACAAAGAACCCTTAAACGGAACACGGGCAGCGATTCCCTCCGGAACCAGCTTCTTCACGTCGTCCTCCACATCTTGGAAATACCGATCCTTGGACCCCTTTTGCATAGCTTCCAACGACCCCATTCCACGGTAAGACTTAAACTTACGGCCATTGAAGATAATCGTATCGCCCGGCGACTCCTCTACACCCGCCAACAGAGATCCCATCATCACGGAAGATCCACCAGCGGCGATCGCCTTCACGATATCACCGGAGTAACGCAAGCCACCGTCAGCGATCAAAGGCACACCAGTTCCTTCCAACGCCTTCGCCACATCGTAAATAGCCGACAACTGGGGAACACCCACACCAGCGATCACACGAGTTGTACAAATCGAACCCGGACCGATACCTACCTTCACGGCGTCCGCCCCGGCTTCCACTAAATATTTAGCAGCCTCGCCCGTAGCGATATTGCCGACCACACAATCAATATGCGGATATTGCGCCTTAATCTGTTTCAAGACATCCACCACACCTTTTGAGTGACCATGTGCCGTGTCGATCACCAAAGCATCCACCCCGGCATCCACCAAAGCGGCTACACGCTCGAAGGTATTGAACGTAACGCCTACACCGGCAGCTACACGCAAACGACCTTTCGAATCCTTGCAAGCCTTCGGTTTATCTTTCGCTTTCGTTATATCTTTATAGGTAATCAAGCCGATCAACTTATTATGGCTATCGACCACCGGTAACTTCTCGATCTTATGTTCCTGAAGGATCTGAGCGGCGGCCTCCATATCCGTAGATTGTCCGGTTACGACCAAATTCTCTTTCGTCATCACCTCGTCGATAGAGCGGTTCATGTCCTTCTCGAAACGCAAGTCACGGTTCGTCACGATACCTACCAAATACCCGCCTTCATCCACCACGGGAATACCGCCAATCTTATATTCAGCCATCATAGCCAAGGCATCCGCCACACACTTGCCCTTCGTGATAGTCACCGGATCATAGATCATTCCATTCTCCGCACGTTTAACGGTCTGGACCTGCTTTGCCTGCTCGGCGATCGTCATGTTTTTATGAATCACACCAATACCTCCCTCACGGGCGATAGCGATAGCCAACTTGGCCTCGGTAACCGTATCCATAGCGGCCGACACCATCGGTATATTCAATGTGATATTACGTGAAAACTTTGTCGTGAGATCGACATTACGAGGAAGAACTTCCGAATAAGCTGGGATTAACAATACATCGTCAAACGTTAACCCATCCATAACTACCCTGTCTGCAATAAATGACATAGAACTTATGCTTTAAAAATTATTGCGCGCAAATATACGACTTTTCACGCAATAAATCGACACGGGAGAAATTAAAAATTCGATTCGGAAGAAAATAAACTTTCATCCGAACGAAAACAAAATTCCTTCCGAAGGAAAAATAAATCTCTTTCGGAAGGAACAATAAGCTTCTTTATTTGTTTTTTCTTTAGAGTGGAACCGGGCCACCCTTCCATTAGTTTGCCATTTCAGACAAGAACTTGATACGGACCAAGCGAATCTCCTCTTCCGTATAGTCACCGCCTAATTCCTCGATGGCGTCTTCCAGACCGTCGGTCTCCGAATCCTTGAAATACTCGTAAATATCCTCGATATGATCCTCATCCATCACATCATTCAAGAAATAATCGATATTGATACGTGTACCGGAATATACGATCGCCTCGATCTCATCCAAAAGCTCGGTGAACTCAAGTCCGTTAGTCAATGCGATCTCGTCCAGCGCCACCTTACGGTCGATCCGCTGAATGATTGAGACCTTCAACTTGGACTTATTAGCGACCGTACGTACGCGCAAATCCTCCGGACGCTCAATCTCGTTCTCCTCTACATGTTTCTTGATCAACTCAATGAACTCTTTGCCATAACGTTTCGCCTTACCAGCGCCCACTCCCGGGATATTCTGCAACTCGTCCAACGTGATCGGATAAGTAGTAGCCATAGCCTCCAAAGAGGGATCTTGGAAAATCACGAAAGGCGGAACTTCCAACCGCTTGGATAATTTCTTACGCAAATCCTTCATCATGGAATAAAGAACCGGATCTACCGCACAAGAGGCGCCCCCACGAACCGGAACTTCCTCTTCCTCTTCCTCGAATTCATTGTCCTCGGTAATCTTGAACGATACCGGCTTCTTCATGAACTCCTTACCTTTTTCCGTGATTTTCAGCAAACCATAATTCTCAATATCCTTCGCTAAATAGCCAGCGATTAAAGCCTGACGAATAACGGCGTTCCAAGTTTTATCATCCTCGTCCTGTCCGGAACCGAAGACCTCTAATTCATTGTGCTTGTAATTTTGGATTTCGGAGGTTTCGTTACCTACCAAAATATTTACGATATAATCTGCCTTAAACTTTTCTTTCAACGTACTGATAACCTCCAGTACCGCACTTAACAATTCCTTCGCTTCCACCTGCTTCTTTGGGTTCAAACAATTATCACAATTACCACAATTATCTTCCAGGTATTCCTCACCGAAATAATGCAATAGCACTTTTCTCCGGCAGACGGAAGTCTCGGCATAGGCCGCAGTCTCTAAAAGCAACTGTTTGCCGATTTCCTGTTCGGCCACGGGCTTTCCTTGCATGAATTTCTCCAATTTTTGCAAGTCCTTATAAGCATAGAAAGCGATACATTGGCCTTCTCCGCCATCCCTACCGGCACGACCGGTTTCCTGGTAATAACCTTCTAGGCTCTTCGGGATATCGTAATGAATCACATAACGAACATCCGGCTTGTCGATACCCATACCGAAAGCGATCGTAGCCACGATCACATCCGCCTGTTCCATCAGGAAGGCATCCTGATTGGCGGAACGTACTTGCGAATCCATTCCCGCATGGTAAGGCAACGCCTTTATCCCGTTGGCTTTCAAGATGTCGGCAAATTCCTCCACCTTTTTACGGCTCAAACAATATACGATACCCGATTTACCCTCGTTGGCTTTAATATACTTAATGATCTCGCGGTCTATATTCGTTCCTTTCGGACGAACCTCATAATACAAATTAGAGCGGTTGAAGGATGATTTAAAGACTGTAGCGTCTATCATACCCAGATTCTTCTGGATATCGTGCTGCACCTTAGGCGTGGCGGTAGCGGTCAGAGCGATTAACGGACGTTTACCGATCTCATTGATAATCGGACGGATTCTTCGATATTCCGGACGGAAATCATGTCCCCATTCCGAGATACAATGCGCCTCGTCCACCGCATAGAAAGAGATCTTTACCTGACGCAGAAAATCCACGTTCTCTTCCTTGGTCAAGGACTCCGGTGCTACATACAGCAACTTGGTACGTCCTAATAATATATCCGATTTCACCTGGTCGATAGCCGACTTATTCAAAGAGGAATTGATAAAATGGGCGACCCCATCTTCCTCACTGAAATTCCGCATCGCGTCCACCTGATTCTTCATCAAAGCGATCAACGGAGATATCACGATCGCGGTTCCTTCCATTAGTATGGATGGTAATTGATAACAAAGGGATTTACCTCCCCCCGTCGGCATTAATACAAAAGTATCCTTCCCGGCCAGCACGTTCTCAATAATAGCCTTCTGGTTCCCCTTAAAGGTACCGAAGCCAAAGTGCCGATTTAGCTCTTCTGTTAAATGATCCTTCTTTGCCATACTTCGTATTATTTATAGTAAACCGCCTACGTTTACGCGACCTGTAAACGGTTCACGTCCGATTTTTCAAATTTCTCTTTCGCATACTCCAACGTTACATGGAGTTCCTTTACTTTTTGAGATGGCATACTGTACATAGCGTCCATCATCACGGCCTCTACGATTGAACGTAACCCACGGGCACCCAGCTTAAACTCAAGCGCCTTATCCACGATAAACTCATAGACTTTCTCATCGAACGTCAGCTTAATGCCATCCATCTCGAACAATTTGACGTATTGCTTGATAATGGAGTTCTTCGGCTCGGTCAAGATGTTACGAAGCGTATCACGATCCAGCGGATTCAGATACGTGAGGATAGGTAAACGACCGATAATCTCCGGGATCAAGCCAAACGACTTCAAATCAGTCGGGGTGATGTATTTCAGTAAATTATTCCGGTCTACGGTAGCCGTATCCAAACTAGCCGAATAACCGACCACACGGGTATTTAAGCGTTGAGCGATCTTCTTCTCGATTCCATCGAAAGCACCACCGCAAACGAACAGGATATTCTTCGTATCCACCGCAATCATCTTTTGCTCCGGATGCTTACGTCCCCCCTGAGGAGGCACATTCACGATCGATCCTTCTAGAAGTTTCAGCAAACCTTGCTGTACACCCTCACCGCTGACATCCCGAGTGATAGACGGATTATCGCTCTTACGCGCGATCTTATCGATCTCATCGATGAAGACGATACCCCGTTGGGCCGCCTCCACATCATAATCCGCCGCTTGCAATAGCCGGGTCAAGATACTCTCGATATCCTCCCCCACGTAACCTGCCTCGGTAAGTACCGTAGCGTCCACGATAGCGAACGGGACATGCAATAACTTAGCGATCGTACGGGCTAACAAAGTCTTGCCCGTACCGGTAGCGCCCACCATGATAATATTAGATTTCTCTATCTCCACATCGTCGGCGGTAACCTTTTGAAGTAAACGCTTGTAATGGTTGTATACCGATACCGACAGATAACGCTTCGCGTCATCCTGCCCGATCACGTACTGATCCAAGAAAGTCTTGATATCTTCCGGTTTAGGCAGATCTTTCTGCTTCAAACCAAAAGAAGTTTTCTTACCTCCTGTCTGCTCCTTTACGATCTCATACGCCTGCCGGGCACAATCATCGCAAATACAACCAGAGATCCCATTGATAAGCAAATTAACATCACGGCTACTCCTGCCGCAAAACGTACATGTATCGCCTGTTGTTTTGGCCATAGTTTCTTATTGTTGTTTTTGTTATTTACGTGTTAAAACATCGTCGATCATGCCATACTTTTTCGCTTCCTCCGCGGTCATCCAGAAATCACGGTCGCCATCGCGCTCGATCTCCTCATAGGGTCTACCTGAATGATCCGAGATTATGGTGTACAGTTCTTTCTTAACCTTCAAGATCTCGCGAGCGGTAATCTCGATGTCTGAAGCCTGTCCTTGTACGCCGCCAAGCGGTTGATGGATCATTACACGGGAGTGCTTCAAGCCGAAACGTTTTCCCTTGGTTCCCGCCACCAATAAGACAGACGCCATAGAGGCGGCCATACCCGTACAAATCGTAGATACGTCGCTGGAGATAAACTGCATCGTGTCGTAAATGCCGTAGCCCGCATATACAGAGCCACCCGGCGAATTGATATAAATAGAGATGTCCTTTCCGGGATCACTGGAATCCAGATACAACAACTGTGCTTGAATCACGTTAGCGGTATAATCATCCACTTGCGTGCCCAAGAAAATAATACGGTCCATCATCAACCGAGAGAAGACATCCATTTGAGCGACATTCAGCTGTCGTTCCTCTATAATTGTCGGGGAGATATAGCTACTGGAGATGTTCATATAACTATCCAGAGCCGTACCACTCATACCTAAATGCTTTGTAGCATACTTTCTAAAATCTTCCATATTTTCTCCTATCTTTTATTTACCGAGAAGACGTAAAAAGGGATTTCCCTCTGTGACTTAACGGAAAAACAAAGTTATAAATAAATTTCTGAAAGAAACAATTTATTTCGCTATCCGCTAAGATATTTTTAGAGAGAAATCCCTTTTTTGATATAAAACAACCTCCTAAGAGGCCGAGTAAAGATCTTTTTATTCAAAAAGTTTGTTGAACTCGTCAGCGGTTACCTCCTTAACATCAAGTTCCACTTGCTCTTTCAACCAAGCAGCCAATTTCTCCTCAACCGCACGGTCGATGATGTTCTGAAGTGTTTGCTTATTTTTCAACATGTCTTTAGCGTAGTTGTCAAGTACATCCTCAGGTACAGACAACATGCCGTATTGAGCGAACTGAGCCTTAGCCACACGTTTAGCGAAGTTCTCGATGTCAGCGTCCTCAACCTTCAAGCCGTTCTTCTTAACCAAGTTCTCCTTGATCAACTGATATTTCAAATCCTGAAGGATCTGAGGGAAGTCCTCGTCGATCTTCTCTTTCGTATTCTTCTCGTTAGCGGCAAGCAACCAGCGTTTCAATAAATCGTCAGCGAAATTCAACTCGCCAGCTCTCTCAACCAACATATCACGAGTGTCCGTCAAGAACTTAAAGTCACTCTGAGGAGCGAATTGCTCAGCCAAAGCTTCCTTGATCTTGTTCTTGAACTCTTCCTCGCTAGTAACCACGTTCTCGCCAAATACCTTGTCGAACAACTCTTGGTTCATCTCAGCGTCTTTATGACGGGTGATCTCCTTGATCTCGAAGCTGAAGTCGCCTGTAGTCTCAGCCACTTTCTCCTTATCGATCTTCAAGAAAGAAGCGATCTCTGCCTCAGCACCCTCGTAAGCCTTATTCGGGTTGAATACCACTACGGCATTTACTTTAGCACCGATAAACTTAGCTTTTTCTTCCTCATCCTTGATATACATAGGCATCAAGACAGCGTCCTCCACAACGATACCACCTTCTTTCGGGGCACCATTCTCAAGCTCGGCTACCGTACCTTTTACCATATCTTTTTCCTCAACCTCGTCTACCTTGTCGTAAGAACCGAAGTTTGAGCGATAAGCGTTTACTTGGTTATTTAGCATTTCTTCATCGATAGCGACTTGATAGAACGGAAGTTTATCGTTCTTGCTCAACTCGATATTGATCTCCGGAGCCAAAGCCACGTCAAAACAGAATTCGAAATCCTCTTCCTTATCGAAATCCAACGGCTTTTGCTCTGTCTCGTTAGGCATCGGCTCGCCTAAGATATGCAAATCGTTCTCACGGATATACTTGAACAGATTCTCAGAAACTAATTTGTTTATCTCCTCTACCAGCACGTGCTTTCCGTACATTTTTTTAACCATGCCCATAGGAACCATGCCCTTACGGAAACCCGGTACATTGGCTTTCTGACGAAGGCTACGCAGGCTCTTGTCTACCTGATCAGCATAGTCAGCTTTCACTATTTCTAATTTCACGATACCGCTTACGGCATCATTGTTTTTAAGCGAAACGTTCATTCTGAATGATTTATTTAATTAATAGTCGTATCGAATTTTAGGTCGCAAAATTAGACTTATTCTTTTAATCGTGCAAATTTTGATCTGTTTTTATTCTTTTGTTTATATTTGGCGGCAATTATTTACCCTTTGAATGAATCATTATGAGAATAAAAGGAATATATGCTACCCGTCCGGCGGTAATCCAACTTTTGATCCTCCTGCTATTCTTATTGGCTGGAGCCGTTTTATCATCTATTATATCCACGGGCTTATTACTCGCAACCCACGGTTTACAGGCTGATATAACCCAAGACGCTAATTTAATGAGGCTCATTCAGTTCATCTCGGCGATCTGTACCTTTTTGCTACCATCTATCGCCATGGCTTGGACATGTAGTGACAATCCCCGCCATTATCTATCAGTCAAGAAAATCACAGACGGCAGGATCTGGATTCTCACCTTAGTTTGCATGTTCTTATTTTCTCCGGTTATCAATTTGCTAGGATTGCTCAACAAGCAGATGGAGTTACCCGCGTTTATGGCTCCTATCGAGGAATGGATGCGGGCGCAAGAAACCCTCGCCGAACAACTGACGACGATCCTGTTATCCAGCGATAGCGTTTGGGTAATCCTGGCCAACCTTATCGTTATCGCCGTTACGGCCGGGATAACCGAGGAGTTCCTGTTCAGAGGAGCCTTGCAACGAGTGATCGGGAAATGGACCTCCAACCCTCATACGATCATATGGGTCGCCGCCATACTATTTAGCGCCTTCCATTTACAATTTTACGGATTCTTGCCCCGGATGATACTCGGAGCCTATTTCGGCTACCTGCTCTATTGGAGCAAGAGCATCTGGATACCGGTGTTCGCCCACTTTGTCAATAACGCTTTCGCCGTAATAGGGATGTCGGACAGTCGTCTCAAGGATAACGAGTTTATCACAGGCGATATTCCCGCCGAGCATCTTTTGGACTTTTGTCTTATCGCCGCCTTATCTTTCCTGCTGTTCATACTGGTAAACAGGCGATTGAAACGGCTGCTATAAGTCTTTCTTACGCAGCACGAAGTCTTTTCCCAAATATTTCTCGCGCACGATCTCGTTCTCGGCTAGTTGTTCGGCGGTTCCTTGGAAAAGGACTTTTCCCTCGAACAGAAGATAGGCCCGGTCACAAATACTCAATGTCTCGTACACATTGTGGTCGGTAATCAAGATTCCGATATTCTTATGTTTCAAGCGAGCCACGATTGTCTGGATATCTTGTACGGCGATCGGGTCTACACCGGCGAAAGGCTCATCCAACATAATGAACTTCGGATCGATAGCCAGACAGCGGGCAATCTCCGCACGACGCCGCTCTCCACCCGAAAGCTGGTCTCCCAAGTTTTTACGAACCTTATTCAAACCGAACTCTGAAATCAAGCTTTCCAGTTTCTCTTTTTGGTACTCAACGTTACGTCCCGTCATCTCCAAGACCGAGCGGATATTATCTTCCACCGTCATTTTCCGGAAAATCGAAGCCTCTTGCGCCAGATAGCCAATGCCGTTACGAGCCCGCTTATAGACCGGGAATTTCGTAATCTCCATGTCATTCAAGAAGATCTTACCCTCGTTAGGAGTGACCAAACCTACTGTCATATAAAAGGTGGTCGTCTTTCCTGCTCCGTTCGGACCAAGCAAACCAACGATCTCTCCCTGTTTCACGTTAATCGATACATGATTCACGACCGTACGAGTCCTATATTTCTTTACCAAGTCCTCCGTACGGAGCACCATTCGTTGTTCGTCTGACATAAGCTACTTAAAAATTTAACGCGAATGTACGTGATAATCCGCAGATCTACACCACATACATTCGCAAAAAAGCGATAAGAGAATTTAATAACTCCACTCAGATTGCCACTCGATCACGGGTTGCTCCCCCTCGAATCGGATAGGAAGCCAGATATAACGTCCGTCTATAGCGTTCTCCGGTGTCCAACGATCTCCCATATAAATAAAGCGATCCGCATGGCCGGGTACAGGCAATACGTACGTGCTCTGAGAATAAAACGACACCTCCGAGTTCTCTCCCCTAAACGGATTTTCCAATTCCTTCCAAGGTCCCCAAATCGAGGAAGCGACCGCCGATCGTCCCGCATTCGGAGCCCAGCCCGTACAGCCGGACATAATCAAATAATATTTCCCCTTCTGTTTGAACAAGGCTGGAGCTTCCATGAAACGCCCCGGGAAGAAACGGGCGTACTTACCGGAATAACTCGTATAATCATCGGTCAGCTGCGATATATGCAAGGTACTATTCTCTTCCGAGGAATAAATATGATAAGCGATGCCATCGTCATCCACGAAAAGGTTCATATCCCTAGCCATTTGTCCGGAGATCTGGTCACGCCCCAATAAATTCAAGCTATCCGGATGGGCTGGTAACTCTCCACCGCTAAAACGTAGATCTGCGGAAAGCGTACAAGGTTGCTTATGTAGTTCCTGTACATTAACCGGCCAAAAACCGGCATTCGGACGGAAAGCGTTTACGAACGAGTAAGGCCCCGCCACGTTTTTACTGACAGCCACTCCACTCAATGCTCCCGAATAGCCAGCACCTCTCGGCTCTAAATGAAACCACATTACATATTGATCATTCTTTTTATTATAAATCACTTTCGGACGCTCCAACACGCATCCCTTAGCAATATGGCTCGTCGTATCATCCGGCACGACCGATAAGGCGATTCCCTCGTCTTTCCAATTATATAAATCTTTCGACGAATAGCAATGAACGCCTACTTGAGCCAGATTTCCAGCCGAGCCCTCCGTTTTATGCTCACCAAACCAATAATAAGTATCCCCGACCCGTAGAATACCGCCACCATGAGCGTTTATATGTACCCCTTTATCATCCGGCCAAACTTCCCCCGGCTTAAAAGAAAGATCCTTCCGCTGGCAAGCCACACATAAACACAGCAAGCCGATCACTCCTAAAAGAATTCGCTTCATAAAAGTATTTTTTAGTATTTAAGAAAGCAAACATAGTTAAAAAAGAGGGATGTGGCAAACTTTAATACCATAGGATTTACAAATAAAACCAATCTTGTTTCTAAGATGTTATATGGTTATTAGTGGATTTTACGCTATCTTTGCAAATTGAAATCAGAAATTTATCAAGATAAAAATGAATAAAGCATTACACAGAATGGGTGAGTATACCCTACTGATGATGAAGAGTATAACACTTCCAGACCGGTGGAGTATGTTCTTTAAGCAATTGATCAAAGAGATATACAAGCTAGGCGTGGATTCTCTTTGGATTGTCATAATCATCTCGGTCTTTATCGGTACGGTTATCGCTATCCAGATCTCCTTGAATATCAGTTCCCCCTTGATTCCTAAGTTTACGATCGGCTATACCACCCGTGAGATTATCTTGCTGGAATTCTCTTCCTCTATCATGGCACTAATCCTAGCGGGTAAAGTAGGCAGTAATATCGCCTCCGAGATCGGAACCATGCGAGTCACCGAGCAGATAGACGCCATGGAAATCATGGGTGTTAATTCCGCCAATTTCCTGATCCTTCCGAAAATGCTCGGTTTGATGATCTTTATTCCGGTATTGGTTATCTTCAGTATGTTCACCGGTATCATGGGCGGCATATTCGCCAGTTACTCAACGAGTACGGGAATGACTCCTTCCTCGTTCGAGTACGGTTTGCAATTCTACTTCAACGAGTTTTACATTTGGTATTCTATTATCAAATCCGTAGTATATGCGTTCATCATCTCATCCATCGCCGCCTATTTTGGCTATAACGTAAAGGGAGGCGCCCTAGAGGTAGGTAAGGCAAGTACGAATGCCGTGGTCATGAGCAGTATCATGATTTTACTTGCCGACGTAATATTAACCCATTTAATGCTTACTTAAAAATGATCGAAGTTAAGAATATAACGAAGTCTTTCGATGGACGTGTCGTCTTGAAAGATATAAGTACGACGTTCGAGGATGGTAAGACGAATCTGATCATCGGACGAAGCGGTTCGGGTAAAACGGTAATGATCAAGAATATCATCGGGTTAATGAAACCTGATACCGGACAGATATTATACGACGGCAGAGACTTGATCACGATGAACAAGCATGAGTTAAATATGCTGCGTCGGGAAATGGGTATGTTGTTCCAAGGTTCCGCTTTATTCGACAGCATGACGGTAATGGAAAACGTAATGTTTCCTTTAGATATGTTCTCTAAAGACTCAACGAAAGAGCGCAGGAAACGTGCGGAATTCTGTTTGGAACGTGTAAACCTGTCCGAGGCCGGACATCTATATCCTTCCGAGATCAGTGGAGGTATGATGAAACGTGCCGCCATCGCAAGAGCGATCTCCTTGAATCCTAAATATCTGTTCTGCGATGAGCCGAACTCCGGACTAGACCCCAAGACTTCTCTATTGATCGATGATTTGATTCACGACATTACGATAGAGTACAATATGACGACCGTTATCAATACCCACGACATGAACTCCGTGATGAATATTGGTGATAATATCATCTTTATCAAGGAAGGCGTGAAGGAATGGCAAGGGACAAAAGAACAGGTAATCACCTCCAATAACCAAGCGTTGAACGATTTCATCTTTGCGTCCGACCTGTTCCGAAAGGTGAAAGAGGTAGAGATGCAGGAAGAGGAGGGATAGCTTAAAGATCTTATTTTAGCGGAAAGAATCCCTACTTCAACGAATATATACTTCAAATGCCAACGAATATATACTGCGTTGGCATTTGAAGTATATATTCGTTGGCGCTTGAAGCACTATACTGCATAAAAAGACGAGTGCCGTTTACGCCCCATCTATTTTATAGCCCGAGCACATCCTTAATCTTATCTACATAATCAAGCTTCTCCCATGTGAATAACTCCACATCACAAATAACCGGCTTCTGCAAATAACGGGAAGAGAATGTCTTCGTCACCGTCTGGGGTTTACGTCCCATATGACCATAAGAAGCGGTCTCGAAATAAATCGGGTTACGCAATTTCAAACGCTCCTCGATCGCTTTCGGACGCATATCGAAGATATCCCAGATCTTAGCGGCGATCTCTCCGTCTGTCATATTCACCTTCGCACGGCCAAAAGTATTCACGAAAATATTCATCGGTTTAGCCACACCGATCGCATAAGACACCTGTACCAGCATCTCATCCGCCACACCGGCGGCAACCATATTCTTAGCGATATGACGAGCGGCATAAGCAGCCGAACGGTCTACCTTAGAAGGGTCCTTTCCAGAGAAAGCACCACCACCATGAGCACCTTTACCACCGTATGTATCCACGATGATCTTACGGCCGGTCAAACCGGTATCACCGTGAGGACCACCGATCACGAACTTACCGGTCGGGTTCACGTGATAAATGATATTATCATTAAACAAAGCCTGTACATGAGCCGGATATTGAGCCTTCACACGAGGTATCAATATCTTCTTCACGTCTAAGGCGATCCTCTTTTGCATAGCCTCATCCGCTTCCTTCTGTGAAATACCTTTCGGACCGATAAACTCATCATGCTGCGTGGATACCACAATCGTATCGATACGCAACGGCTTACCGTTATCATCGTATTCAATCGTAACCTGACTCTTAGCGTCCGGACGTAAATAAGGCATCAAATCCGGTTCTTCCTTACGGATCTTCGCCAATTCCCATAATAAACTATGAGATAAGTCCAACGCCAAAGGCATGTAATTCTCAGTCTCATTAGTAGCATAACCGAACATCATACCTTGGTCGCCGGCACCCTGTTCATAGGGATCCGCACGCTCTACGCCACGGTTGATGTCGCCACTCTGCTCATGGATAGAAGAAAACACACCACATGACTTCGCTTCAAACTGGTACTCGCTTTTCGTGTAACCAATCTTCTCGATCACGCTACGTGCCACTTCCTGCACATCCACATACGCACTTGATTTAACTTCTCCAGCCAAGACAACCTGTCCGGTTGTAACAAGGGTTTCGCAAGCAACTTTCGAATTCTTGTCATACGCCAAGAACTCATCCAGCAAAGCATCCGATATTTGATCGGCTACTTTATCGGGGTGCCCTTCAGACACCGATTCGGAGGTGAATAAATAACTCATCGTTTTAAATTGAAAAGATTACTAATCTACAACTGAATTGAACTTGGAAGGATTTTTCTGCCGGACGGCAACGAAAAGGATATGTTTTTAGCATTTTTTCCCGTGGTTGCAAGCAATACAAATCTATCCACGTCAATTCATTCGCAAAGATACGCAATAATTGAGAACTGAAAGTTTAAAATTGAGAATTATTTCTTCTTTTTGGAATTACGTAAGGCTTTTTTATATTTAAAGCCAGCCTTCCATTTCGCTGAATCAGAGCCATGTGTCCCTTTCAGGAAATCAGAGAACTTGATTTTCTTACCACTCGGATCCGTCGCCTCGCCTTTCGCTTTCTTGAAAACGATCCCTTGCGTCATCGCTTTATTAATTTCTTTATTCATAACTCAAATCTCGTAGTTCATAATTAAAACTTATAATTCGGATAAAAGTTCACGCATCGTCTTGCCAAACACAGGATGTTTCACCAACGGAGCTACTTCTGCCAACGGTTCCATAACAAACGACCGTTTGTGCATCAGAGGGTGCGGTAGCGTCAGCCGCTCCGTATGCAGGATTTGCTCATCCACCATTAACAGATCGATATCGATGATACGGTCATGATACGCACCGTCACTTTTTTCGATACGTCCCATCTCGATCTCGATCAAACGGGTAGCGTCTAATAATTCCATAGGGGAAAGTTCCGTCGTCATAACGATCACGGCGTTCAAGAAAGTGTTGTCCGATTCAAATCCCCAAGGCTCCGTCTCATACATATCAGAAAGGGCAAGAACATCTCCCACCCTTTCAGCCAGCAGCTCCGCCGCTGTCACCAAATTTCCTCGTTTATTGCCTACGTTCGTACCTAATCCAAGGTAAGCTGTCGCCATAGAAACCGGATTAAAGGATTAGCATAGCGTCGCCGTAAGCACCGAAACGATATTTCTCTTTCAAAGCGATATCGTAAGCGTCCATGATCAACTCATAACCACCGAAAGAAGCTGTCATCATCAATAATGTAGACAACGGCATGTGGAAATTTGTCACCATGCTGGTAGCCACGCTGAAATCATACGGAGGGAAGATAAACTTATTCGTCCAGCCCTCGAACTCTTTCAGATGACCATCCGTACTTACGGCCGTCTCGATCGCACGCATCACGGAAGTTCCGACCGCACAAACCTTGTGCCCCTCATCCTTTCCCTTGTTCACGATATCCACTACATCGGCATTTACGACCATTTGCTCAGAATCCATCTTATGCTTTGTCAAATCTTCCACGTCGATCTCACGGAAATTACCCAAGCCCGAATGCAATGTCAAGAAAGCGAACTGGCAATCCTTGATCTCCAAACGTTTCATCAACTCACGGCTAAAATGCAATCCCGCGGCAGGAGCCACAACCGCACCTTCTTCTGCGGCGAAAATATTCTGATAACGATCCTCGTCTTCCGGTTCCACCTCACGTTCGATATACTTAGGCAGCGGAGTCTCGCCCAAGGCATACAAAGCCTTCTTAAACTCGTCGTGGTTCCCGTCATATAAGAAACGGAGCGTACGACCCCGCGAAGTCGTATTATCAATTACCTCCGCAACCATGGAATCATCCTCGCCAAAGTATAACTTATTACCGATACGGATCTTACGAGCCGGATCCACCAATACGTCCCACAAACGTAAGTCCTCGTTCAGCTCGCGCAACAAGAACACCTCGATACGCGCCCCTGTTTTCTCCTTGTTACCGTACAAGCGAGCGGGGAAAACTTTCGTGTTATTAAAGATAAACACGTCACCTTTTCCATAATAGTCTAGAATATCCTTGAATTCGCGGTGCTCGATCTCACCCGTATCACGATGAACGACCATCAACCTCGACTCATCTCTGTTCTTCGCCGGATGTAAAGCGATTAATTCCGACGGTAAGTTAAATTTGAATTTCGAAAGCTTCATAATGCACTCTATTTATTTTTCTTCTTCTATTTTTACCACATTCTTCTCTAAGAAATCATCGATCTCCTCTGGAGACATACACATATCCAAGGTTACCTCTCCGATGCGAGTCCGTTCCAAACCAATCAAATGAGCGCCGGAATCCAAGGCCTTCCCGATATCACGAGCCAACGCACGAATATAGGTACCTTTGCTACATACCACCCGTATCTTTATAACAGGCAAATCACACTCCAGCAACTCCAGTTCGTCTATAACCAATGTCTTGGATTTTAGTTCAACCTCCTCTCCTTTCCGGGCTAGCTCATAAGCACGTTTACCTTCGATTTTGCAAGCGGAGAACACCGGGGGAATCTGTTGGATCGTACCCACGAATGTCTTTAAAACCTCCTCCACGAGCTCACGGGTTATATGTTCCGTGGGATACACGGCGTCTATCTCTTTCTCCAAATCGAAAGACGGGGTAGTCTCTCCCAACTTCAACGTAGCGATATATTCCTTCGTCTGATATTGAAACTCATCGATCCGCTTCGTAGCCCTTCCGGTACAAACGATCATCACACCTGTAGCCAAGGGATCCAGTGTCCCCGCATGTCCAACTTTAATCTTCTTTACCTTCAGTTTCCGACTTAGCTTATAGCGAAATTTATTAACTAGGTCAAAAGAAGTCCACGTTAGCGGTTTATTAAAATATAAAATCTCTCCAGCTATAAAATCCATTCTTTATTTCAGTAATGTACAAGCAATTGTCACCAATCCCGCGATCGCGCAATAGATAGCGAAATAAATCAGTTTCCCCTTTTTCACGATGTTGATCATCCATTTACAGGCCACGCAACCGGAAACAAAAGCGGCCACGAAACCTACCGCTAATGATAACGCGGGAATGCTCCCGGCCACATCTTCACCTTTCACCATCTTCATCACATCCAACAACGCCTCTCCCAAGATCGGAGGTATTACCATCAAGAAAGAAAACTGGGCCAGTTTCGCCTTATTATTTCCCAATAACAAACCGGTAGCGATCGTTGATCCGGAACGTGACAAACCCGGCATCACGGCGCAAGCCTGAGCCAGACCGATAATAAAAGCGTCTTTCATCGAGATCGACTCTTTCTGGCGTGGTTTGGCATAATACGAAAATGCCAGCAAAGCCGCCGTCAATAGCAGCATACAACCAACGACCAATAAACCCGATCCAAAGATTTGTTCTACCGTATCTTTAAAGAATACCCCAACGATCCCGATCGGAATCATGGAAATCAAGATATTGATCACATACTTCGTCTCCGCGTTCATCTGAAATTTAAACAAACCACGGAATATCCAATCGATTTCCTTCCATAAAACCACTAACGTACTGAATACGGTCGCCACATGCACGACGATCGTAAACGCGAGATTCTCCTCTCCCTCTATACCAAACAAAGCGGAGCCAATCGCTAAATGACCGCTACTGCTCACCGGCAGATATTCGGTCAATCCCTGTACGATACCCAGTATCAAGGCCTCAAACCAACTCATTCTGTTACTTCTTTATCTTTGCTATTCTTCAAGATTCCAAAAATCATCATCACGAAACCAATAACCGTAACCACCGGAGCTACCACGATACGGCGGGCGCTGAATATATCGGGATTGAACGTATTATCCCCGGAACCTCCACCACTCATCAATATGAAACCAAGCACGATGCAGGCAACCGCTACCGCAATCAGTATAAAATTCTCTTTTCCGAAAGCAAAATCTCTTTTAGCCATCTTTCTCAACTCTTTATTATTCGTACATTAAATATAATACAACTTATCGCCCCCCATCCGCAAATATTTATTCACGGCAAAAATGGTCGCGATCACGGACAAGACAATACCTAAAGCAAACACTGCCACATAAACCAATAATAATGTTTGCATATCCAATATCTGGATAAAACCTTTCAATTCATTTTGCAAATAATATAACGCTCCGGTTAGCATCAATATTGCCAAGATAGAGGCGAAAATGCCACTTACTATGTTATATTTCACAAAAGGCCTACGTATAAAGCCGGAAGTAGCCCCCACTAGCTTCATCGTATGAATTAAGAATCGTTTGGAATAAATCAACAGGCGGATCGTATTACTGATCAACACGAACGAGATAATCATCAGTACCGCAGCCAAGGTTAGCAAGATCAAGCCCAACCGCTTCATATTATTATGGACCATCTCCATCATATCCTTTCGGTAAAGCAGCTCCGAGACCGACGTATAGTTTCTAATCTTCTTCTCTATCACTTGGAGGCTATCGGGGTTGGCGTACTCCGAATGCAGTTTCACCTCAATCGAGGCCTGTAAAGGGTTAAAGCCTAAGAAGGTTTCCGGATTCTCGCCCAGTTCTTCTTCCAACTCTTTCGCGGCTTGCTCTTTCGATATATACTCGGTTGATTTTATAAAAGGAAGAGCATCCAAGCTCTTCTGCATTTTCTTTATCTCAGTTTCTTTTTGGTTATCTTTCAGCACGATGGAGAAAGATAAGTTCTCTTTCACATAAACGGAGAGTTTATTACCCAACATCCCTATCAATAGAATGAGTCCTAGCAAGAATAGTACCAAGGAGATACTAATAACAGACGTAAGCCGGGAGTTAAAGAAAGAAACAGAACTAACTTTTTTATTTTCAGCCATCAGACTCTCACTTATTAACGTTAAATAAATTAAGGAGATGCGTACAGAGAACACACCTCCCAATTTTCTTGCAAAAGAACGAATAAAATAAGTAAGCCGAAAGGGTTTTAGAATATTTAACCTCTACAACTCTAACAAAGGCTATTCGTACATATACAATATATAGATTATTTCTGATTGAATACCAAGTCCAACCCTTGACTTCTATAGAATCCGAAACGGGTATCACTTGAAATAAGCGGTAGATGTTCCGTTATGGCATGCGCAATAATTACGTGGTCTGAGGGATCTTTGTGTCCCTGTGCCTCATTGATCTCCATATGCGCATACGTTTGCATATGTTCTTTTTTCAATGGCAATATTTTCACATAAAACTCCTTTTCTATGGCGACGATCATCGCTTCTACCGACTTCCATCGTTTAGAACACAGTCCTTTATTTCGATAAGCGACAATCAGCTCACGTACGGACTCGGCACTTATATAAAGAAGGGTTTCCGGTTCTTGGATAATAGCATCTATATCCCTATTTAGATATTCGGGATCAGATGCCATATATACAAAAATATTCGTGTCAATGAGATATCGCATTTACAGTAAAAATTTGGGGTCATTTACAATCAGACTTCCCTTTAACCGCTGCATAGCTTCCCATGTCTTACTTACCTTTCTTTTCCCAGTCTTCGCCACAGTTGTTTTAGTTTTGGCATTTTCTTCCTTTTTCTTTTCTTCATTTTTTTCCATAAGGCTTTCTGTTTTAATTTTCTATGATACAAAGATAACGTTTTATTTAATTATATCAGAACAAAAACAGATAAAGTAAAGCTTCTAGGATAAAAAAGAAGGCCGCCGGAACAAGATGTTCCTAGCGGCCTTCCCCAACATTAAAGACTCAAGGGTTAGTATTTTTTAATGATATTGCTAGCGAACGTTTACTTTCGTAGTCATGCGCTTTCCATTCTCGATAATCTCCACCAGATAGATGCCGGTAGATACCGGGATACGGGTAGTTCCGATAATTGAATCGCCATACAGGCTAACTCCAGTCACCGCTATGATACGGATCGAGATTGGACGGGCCGGATGAACGGTTATCGCACCTCGCTCGCAATAGATTTGATGATCGTTGATGATTTGCTCGATACCTACCGTACCAGAGACTGTTACCACACAAGACGCCGTCTTGTTTCCATCATCGGTAGCCACGGTAATCTTGCAGGTACCGATCTTCAATGCGGTAACGACACCATCCGCGTCAACAGTAGCCACCGTCTCGTCGCTGCTGCTCCAAGAGACGGTTTTCATAGTGGCGTTATTAGGGGTAACTTTCGCTTGCAAGGCGAAAGATTCACCTACGGCCAATGCCTTGGACGTGATATTCAAGGAAACTCCCGTAACAGCCACATCTGTTCCCGGAGGTGTAGAAACCGGCTTGAACTCTGCCATAATAGCCAAGGACTTATCGACTTCAATCTCTACAGGCGAAGTCGTATACTTCTCTTCGCCTATTTGAATAACGGCCAATTCATAATCCGGATTGGCTTCCGCCTCAATGATTAGCTTAGTCGCTTTCGCCACAGCGGTTCCACTCGTTATCTCGGTCTTCTCACCCTCACCCTTCAACATATAGACTTTCAAAGAACCATTTTCCGGTTGAGCGAACGTGACAACTAACGCATCCGAACTTTTCACCGTAACCTCCGCTTCCGTAGTCGCATCCTCATAATTCGGATCATACGACGTGAAGATCACTTCCTTTTTCTGGCTATTGCCGGGTTTCAATATAGCTGACGCGTCAGCCCATTCAAATTTACCGGATATGGTAGTCCCATCGGCACCTTTCGCAACACCACCGGATAATAGGGATTCCGACAAGGACTGACCTTCCGTGATCGTAGATGCGGTAGGAGCCACTACCTTTACTACCTTCGCTTTCTTTATCACTAATTTCTTGGTTGCCTCGAAAGATCGCCAGTTCTCATCCCCGGTACGTGTTACAGTCACAAGATAAGTACCTGCGTTCAATGGAGTAGCAACCGATCCATCCGTATTTGAATATTTAATATTTACATCTGTCGGATAACTACCGCTCAAAATGTCTTTCAATTCCACAAGCCTTACGGAACCATTATAAACAAACTCCAAATCTGAAAGAATCGCCGTTATTTTAGGTTTATCCACAAAATTCGGAGTGTATGTCGCATCAGCCGCCAAAGTAACCGTTATCTCTGGGTTCTTTCTATCGGCGCTTGAGACATTATCACTCCAAGAATCAAAACGCTGATTCTCGCTAGGAGCTACCGCTCGCAACTTTAAAACCGTATTCTCCGGAACTTCCGAATAATCGCTAATAACCAAGCCTCCATTCGTAACCTCCGTATTTGAGGTACTTAAAGAAAACGTTTTTACTTCACCAACCGGCATTGAATAATCTACCGATTCATAATTACTCTTGTCAAGTGGGGTAAAGCGCAGAATATTTACCTGATCCTTTGTCGGGATTCCGGTCACATTCGCACGAAGCGCCGATTTTTGTGTAGAAGGATTCCATTCCACATCCTCGAAGTCTTGAGTAAGTTTAGCATCAACCTTTTCATAATTATCCCCTCCTATAGTCGGTACTTCCAGCAATGCCATACCAGCCTTCTTGATAATCAGCTCGGCAGTTACATCCACGGCTTTAAATAAATCATCCTCGCCACGGGTAATCCGAACTCTATAAGTTCCGGCCGATTTAGGATTCTCTGTCATTTCTACCCCACTCCGGGAATATGCGACCTTAAAGTCCAAACCGGAATAGCCCGTAATCTTAACCTCGAAATTCCGGTATTGCTTATTATAGACTACCGTTTGCGTCGTCTTATCAATCAGCGAAGCCAAATCTTTCTTCTCCACATAATTAGCGGTAACAACCATAGGGCCGGAAACGATGAATACGTCTCCATCCTTGATCTCGGAAGAGTTCACCATCATATTCATAAAACGATATCCCGTTTCCGTCTCAACAGAAGCGGTCAATTGAGTCATATAAGGAACCTTTGAACCGGAAGCCACCTCTTTGCCTGCCTTGTCTTTCAACACGACCTTACCCGCATTAGGGATATTCAACGCCGAGGTTATTTGATATTTCACCAATTGGGAACTTGCGCTCACCGTAACATCTCCGGTCCCAACCGTAAATGAGCCATCAGCCTCATTATAATTCGCGCCTTCCACTTTCACGGATGCCAGCTCATAGCCATAATCCGCATTTCCTATCACCTTCACTTTCACACCTTCAGAGATAGCCTCACCGGGAGTAACAGGCGCCTTCGTATCCACCTCGATCAGATTAACGCTACCATTCTTCAACTCCCCAACCTTGACCAAATGTTTATCCGGTTCTTTTTGCAGGAAATCGGCCGATATATCAGCGGCTTGTGTCAAAGTATAAGAACCGTTATTCACCAAAGCCCCGTTCACCTTCACGGACTGAACCATATAGCCCGCATCCGGAGTCGCCGTGATAGTCAATAAGGTTCCCTGCAAAAACTCAGCACCATTCTTTACCTCCACGCCATTTGCGAAGACCTTCAAGGAACCATTCATCGGATCCGTAAACGTCACGCCATAAAGGACTGGATCAAAACGGGCTACGATATCCAAGTTCGCATTCGCTTGCAACTCCCGTGTAGCCGAAGTATTCCCATCACTCCAACCGGCAAACCGGTAATTCTTATCCGCGACGGCTGTCGCTTTCAAAACCGAGCCTCTCGCGTATTTATCATTTGCGGTACGCCCCTCCAAGATGACAGTACCGAAATTACCGGCGGTAACATTCATAGAATAAACAGGAATTACGTTCAAGGTTATAAACGTATCTTTAGCCGCATAGTGAACAGGATCATTCGGTTCGAATATCAAGTCGTACTTTTTCTTATCCGGAGAAGCGATCTCGTTCGGAGCTTTCCAGATAAATGATCCGGAAGAAGTACCATCGATCAAGGTACACGCCGATAAAGCCTGTCCTTCCTCAATACGACCCGGAGTAGGTAACACCAAACTCTCCACCTCTTTCTTACTCTCCACCACTAACGTAACCGTATCAGAGAGGCTACGGTATGTCAAGTCCTCCGCACGGCTCAAACGGGCCTTATAAGAACCCACGGCCAGCGTGGAAGGCAATGTCGTAACCCAAGCCGTACCGCTCAATTGATATTCGATCTTGATGTCCCCGACAGCGCTTGTTACCGTGACCGGCTTGATGGAGCCGACCGTCTGGACAAGGTTGTTAGCCACGAACCTCACCGTATCCTTGGAGACGAACGCAAAGGTATAGCTATCGCCACTCATCAGATTAGGAGTCGTGTACGTGTAAGAGGTATTTCCATTGGCATACGTTCCCTTGATCTTCGAGATATCCACGTCCGAAGAGCCTTGCTTAATAGCCCCTAGCCTATAGTTGGCATTCGATACGATCGAGAAAATGACGGGCTTACCGTAAGCGATCTCACCACCGCTCATGATGTCCTTGTTGTCCATCTTGGCGGTAACCGTACCCTGTCCACCATCGACAGCGTAAGCCAAGGTATTGGCATTACGGATCGTAAACGTTTTAGAGGAATCTTCTAATGCGGCATACTCCATGGTCTCCGGACTAAATAAGACGATCTTATAAGCTCCGACTATCTGCGGTAACGTGGAAGTCTCCGAACCATCGGCCGCACGATATCGAACCACTTGTCCCACTATTTCCGGCGTAAACTTAATAACCGGCAAATTCTTCCCGGCCACGATCTCATCTTTTGTCGCCGAAGAACCTGTTACACTCACGGAAATCGTTTTCTTTGCGGCGAAACCTACCGACAAGGTCGTAGAGGCGGTTAACGAGGCGGTCGTATAGGTATAAGAGATGGTGTTATCCTTGTTAAGCGCACCTTTTGGCAAAGCTGATACCGCAGTTCCATTCATAACAATCTTATTCAATAGAAATCCGGGGTTAGCGATAATTGTAAACACGGCAGGTTGCCCGTTAATGATCTCGCTACCGCTTGCCATGTCCGTAGAGCCCATCTTGGCGGTAACCGTACCTTGTCCGGCCGTTTCCACGTTATAATTTAATACATTCGCTTTAGATACCGTAAACTTCATGTTCTCATCCTTCAAGGCGGCATATTCCGCGGTCTCGGGACTGGTCGCAACGATCGTGTAAACACCATCCGCCGCAGGAAGTTTATCGGATAAAGCTCCGGAAGCGTTCTTATATTGAACCTTCTGCCCCGCTATCGTATTGGGGGTAAATGTGATAACCGGAAGATTCTTACCAGCCAAAACCTCATCCTTCGTGGCAGATAATGGATTGGCTGTTACAGATACGGTTTTCTTCGCGGCAAATCGCACGTCAATAACCGTAGAAGCGGTCAATGCCGATGTCGTATAATCCGCATAGGAAGTCTCATTCGTAGAAGAATTAAAAGTTCCTTTCGGCAAAGTCACCTCATTATTATCTACGGTAAGTCTGCTCAACACATAACCGGGCTTGGAGGTAATATTCAATACGGCTGGCTTATTATAAACGATCTCACCATCACTAGCGATAGTGGAGCCATCCATAGAAGCGGTTACAGATCCTTGCGCCTCCTCAAACGAGTAGGAAAGCGTATGGGGCGGTTGTACCTTGAATAGAATCTCCTTGTTTATGGCGGCTTGCGTATCAGTCTCCGACTTGGTTACGACAACATAATAAAGTCCAGCCTTTTCGGGTAGCTCATCCGTCAAAGCAGCAGAGCCATCCTCCCTGTATTGTACTTTATACCCCGTAATAACCGGGTCAAAAGTAACCTTGGGCAAATTCACCTTCGCCCTTATCTCATCCAAGGTGGCATACTCAGGAGAGATCGTGACCGTCACCTGCTCTTTTGCCTTGAACACCGCCTTGATTTCCGTACTACCGGTTAAAGCGGTGGAAGTATAGGAATAAGTGGTCGTATTATCATTTTGAAAAGTACCGCTCGGCAACGTGCCAATAGTAGCCGTATTCATCGTTATATCCGACAGGACATATCCGGGCTTCGCCGTGATCGTGAAAACGGGTTTACTATTATATGCCACCTTGGAACCTGTGGCTACCGTACTGGTTATGGTTCCTTGATCCGTATTCGCCGAGCTATAATTCAATGTCACCTTGAACGTCGGAAGATCCGGGGCGGAACGTAAATCTGAATCTTGCGCATGTACCTGTGCCATCGCGATGACAGCAAGGAATATCGCTAATATACTCTTTTTCATGTTTATCTTTGTTTTAATCGTTATTTAACCCTTACTAATTGACCGTTCACGGCATAGATGCCCGAAGAAAGCATGATCCGCTGTCCGTCCGTAACCTCGCCACGATAAGCGACCTTGCCATTCATTCTGATAACCACCACGTCCATAGGCTCCGGCGTGTGGATCACGATAGCGCCACGATCGGTAGTCACGTAATAACCATCTACCGGCTCGATCGTCTGGTTACCCGTAACCACGCCATCGCCGATACGTAAAGAGCGAAGCGTACTCAATGTCTTGGCGTCTGTCAAGACAAAGCTTTGGAAAGGCTTGATCTCCGGGTTTGCCTCTTGCTCGAAAGAGGTTCCATCCGCTGTCAATATATAAGCGGATTGTTTCAAGGTAATCGTAAATGTATTCGGATTCGAGCACATCAAGAAAGTACCTGTTTCAGTTGGAGCGGCAGGTTCTTCCAAGGTCTTGAATTCAAAAGCTCCTTCGGAAGAGATCGTATAGATATCGCCATTAGCCGCCCAAAGACCAGCCATGCCAAAAGCACTCTCATCCACCACAAACTCCGGAGTCTTATTATCCTTCAACCTTGCGAACCAGATACCATTATCAGCTGATTGTTGACTTGGAGCCAAGATCTCCTCCTCCGTAGAGTTATTGATCACGGCAGAGGTAAATGGCATTCCAAACGCCTTCCATCCCGTAGCAGACAAAAATGGAGCGAAACGAAGAGACCGAGCCGTCAACTTCCCTTCCTTAGCGGTAAATACCACTTGTGCATCCTCTTCCATCATCACTGTATCTAAAGCCATAGGCACTGAGACAGTCAGTGTCGCTCCATTTAGAATATTCACCTGTCGATCTTGAAAAGATGTCGCCCACGTAGTATCACTTTTTATGTCAATGGCTACTACACATTCTTTTATAGAAAATGACTGCGCACCTTGATTCAACCAATAAACCCTTTTAAATGGATTAGCAATAGCATATGCTTTAGCTGTATTTTCCTCTATCACTAAACGACCATCCTTGCAATTAAAAATAACACCATCCGGGATCGTATAAGGCTCCCATGTGTCCACATCCGGAAAGAAATTAGGCTTTGCCGCATTTAAAGAATTAAGCGTTTCTGCCATAGTCGTATCAGGAATCAGTATTATATCTCCCGCATAGGCAATGCCTTCATGGTAATATGTACTCCCATACAATTCTCCAAAATCGATTGCTGTTACTATAGAGACCGCTGCATTCCTAAATGAACCATCCGGTTTATTAATGATTACACAAGGTTTCCCTTTCTGATCTTGAAATTGCACATCAGTGCCTTCCACCATAACTACATTATTATATTCATCAGGATTCATACCATACCCCACTATAGTTGGGTTCTTTATGTTATCAGTAGTTGAGACAATTGTTTTCCCTTTCAATATAATCTTATTGTCAGAAGGGGCAGGAGTATAATTTCCATTTATTTTAATCGGAGTCATGGGCATTGTCTCTTGTTCATCAAACTTATTCCCGATATAAGAATCCTCAATCACAATCTCGTTATTGGAAGCTCCCACTGTAGAATTATTTGTTGATATCGCTATAGCCGCAAAGCTATCGGAAACACCCTTATTTTTTGTCTTACCAGTTAAGGTACTCCCTCCCGAAACATGAACGTTCATATCTGAGGTCTCATACAAATAGAGAGCACCATATCCTACGATGTTCGATTTATTCTTTATTGTCAATTTTTGATCGCCGGCGTTATTAGCATAAATACAATAATGGTTATTTAGCAAGATTGTCGTACTATCTACCGTCACTGGCGTTTTTTTATGGTGAATATATACACCAAATTGATTCGAACCGTTCACCTGTCCCTCAATCTTTGTATTAACAAGAGAGACATCCGTCAGTTCTCCATCAATAAGAACTCCAGATTGTGCGTTAGCCGCCAAATTTATTGTAGTATTTTCAACACGTACAGTCCCCTTTGCCGTTGCTCCCAGAAGAATCGCATTTTGTAATGCTTCCGCAGGATTTGGGTTCTTACGATCACCATAGCCTTGTGTATTATTATTCATAATACAATTATCTATCAACAAATCCGCATTACCGGTTACCTCTATAATTGGAGTACATTTTCCAGAGGTAACTTTCGTTGGCGTATAATCGATACTCAATCCTTTTATTTTAACATCGGTAGCAGTATTATTGGCAGAGCCATTAACCAAGATCGCACCTTTTATAATAGTCTTGTCCTGCCCAGCTCCTTGAATTGTGATAGATTTATCTAATGGTAGAGTCATTGGTAAAGTATATTCTCCTTCCGGGAAAACGATACGATTTTGATCTGTCAAATCTACCTCAGAAAGTAGACCAGACATATCGCAAGCCGCATTACGTAATGAACCATCTTGGTTGAATACAGTAATCGCTGATTTCTCATCCGCGATCTGGTACTTAACCGTATTGTCGCAATTAAAAGTATTCGTTTTATAATCCTGTATCAAAACCCCTACATTATTTTTATTCACTTTCAGTACAGAGCCCTCACCAATATTAAATGTATTACCCGTACCTGTCTCTTATACACATCTCCGAGCCCACGAGACAGGCAGAAATATCGTA
>ERZ1027099.185-NODE-185-length-39889-cov-15.371693_pt1 | contig 39889 bp, 37 predicted proteins | sample MGYA00519408_ERZ1027099 | MGnify/ENA primary metagenome ERZ1027099 (study PRJEB26926, sample SAMN06164646) | human gut metagenome | biome: ENVO:00009003; feature: ENVO:2100002; material: ENVO:00002003 | host: Homo sapiens | place: USA | collected 2012 ...
GGCCACCAGCGACCGTGTTCAGATAGAGTGGAAAATCTGACATTTCCGCTCTATCGCCCCTCATTTCTATTTTATCTTGTTTGTACCCCTTGTACACCGATGTTTGCTTTTTATTGTAAAATTGGATACAATATAAAAAAGACATTTGCACGGAGGACTCTATGGAATATATCGGCATCCAGAAGAAAAACGGCGGTGTGGTGGAAGCCCTGCAGCAGGCCATTTTATCTGGGCAGATCCCGGCGGGCACTGAAATGACCCAGAACGAACTGGCAGAGAGTCTCGGTGTCTCCCGGATGCCGGTGCGGGAGGCCTTGATGATCCTTGAATATCAGGGTCTTATCATCCGCCTGCCCAACAATCGGATAAAAGCGGCAGATTTGACCGAAGAGACACTGCGCCAAATTCTGGCATTGGGGGCTCAGTTGGAACGGCAGGCGATGCGTGCGCTGCCGCAGGATGCGATGTTGGCAGGCGGCGAGATGCTGCAGCACCGTACCCTGCGGACCGTCCTGCCCTATCCGCTGCATCGCAAGCTGCTGGAGAGCATCCAGGAGACCTACATTGCCTTTGCCGTGAGCGCACGTCCTACGCCGGTGAACGACCGGCTTGCCCGTCTGCTGATGCTGGACCGTCAGGGCTCCCCTGATGTGCCGGATGCATGGAACGCCTATGAAGAAGAACTGCTGCATCTGATTTTAACGATAAGGAGTCAATATGCTGGGACTGAAACCCATTAAGCTGCTGCCTGCCCGCGAGCGGGTAGCTTCCGCTTTGCGGAAAGCCATTATCTCAAAAAGCATCCCGGAGGGCGCAGAACTCACGCTGGAAAACACCGCACAGGAACTGGGCGTGTCGGTCACGCCGGTGCGGGAGGCCTTTCAGATCCTTGCCCGTGACGGTCTGCTGGAAGTCAAGCAAAACAAGTGCGCCATTGTGTTGGGCGTAACGGAAAAAACGATTCGGGAGCACTACCAGCTGCGCGCTGCCTTGGAAGGGACGGCATGTATGCTCTGCTGCCAGAACAACGCTGACCTGTCCAAGATCAAAAACTGCGTGGATACTGCAGAGGAGGCTCTTTCTCATCGGCAGGCCGGAAATTATACTGACTACAACCAGTCCTTCCATTTTGAGATCTGGGAAGCTTCCGGCAATGAAAAAATGCGCAATCTTCTCTCGGAGCTGTGGAATGGCCTGTCCGTTGGTGTGGAGATGAGCGAGTTGGACTATGCCCTCAACTCCCAGAGCGAGCATAAAAAGATCTATGCGGCGCTGGAAGCACGGGATGCGCTGGCCGCACGGGCTGAAATGGAAAAACACATCTACCGCAGCATGGACGATGCGCTGACCTATTATTTATAAGATCAGGGAGGAAAAGACAGTGTATACCTGTGCGAACTGTACGGTTCTGGCCTGCGCCAACAACGCGCCGGAAAAGATGCCCAAAAACTGCCCTATGCGGAATGCTTCGGTGATGGAGGCCGCCCGTGCCGGCTACGATCTGCCCGAGAATCACGATTTCTACGTCAACTGCTCGGCCATTGAGGGGCTTGGCTACTGTCAATGGCCCCGCCTGAAGGAGACGGTGGAGTTCTGCAAGCGGATGGGCTACCACAAGCTGGGTCTTGCATTCTGCAAAGGTCTGCGGAAGGAAGCCCGCATCGTGGCCGACCTGCTCCGTGCGCAGGGGTTTGAGGTGGTGTCGGTCATCTGCAAGACCGGCGGCATCTCCAAGGAAGAAGTGGGCATCCCGGAAGAGGTCAAGATCCACCCCGGCGAATTTGAGGCCATGTGCAACCCCATCGCACAGGCAAAGCTTCTGAATGAACAGCACACCGAGTTCAACATTGAGGTCGGACTTTGTGTAGGACACGACTCGATGTTTTATAAGTATTCGGATGCCATGGTCACAACGCTGGTGGCCAAGGATCGCGTTCTGGCGCATAATCCCTGTGGTGCCATTTACTGTGCCGAGGGGTATTTCAAAAAGCGGCTGGAATAAAAGAAGGATAAAACGTGCGTTCTCCAAAGCAGATGGAGAACGCACGTTTTTTTGCAGAAAGCGGTAGCGTGAGGTCTTCTTGTGTCCTACTGTTTGTCTGGCGTGCACAAAAATTGGTACATAATCCGTGCAATGCGACAAAACTCGAAAAAAGGGATTGACAAATCTCTGTTTCGGGTGTATTCTCGTGTCGTCAAGTGGATACATTATCACAGATTAAATATAAAAATTGAAAAAAGACGCTGCCGAGATTCCCGGAATTCTAAGGTTCCGGGCAGATCCTTCCAGAACGAAAAAGGGCTGTGAGGGCACAGCACGGCGGCAAAGACTCTGCACAACGAGGTGCAGCTGGGGCGTTCCGAAAGTCAGGGCTGTTATGCTCTGATGAAATGGATACATTATATTTCATTAAAGGAGGACCCCCGGTATGTCAGCAGCAACTATCACCCTACTCTTTCTTCTCTTCGCGGTCGTCATGTTCGTGTTTGAGAAGATCCCCCTCGGCGTAACGTCCATGATCGTCTGTGTCGGTCTGGTCGTCACCGGCGTGCTGGACATCAAGACTGCTTTTGCAGGCTTCATCGACAGCAACGTCATCCTCTTTGTCGCCATGTTCATCGTCGGCGGTGCACTGTTTGAAACAGGCATGGCCAACAAGATCGGCGGCATCGTTACCCACTTTGCCAAATCCGAGCGCAGCCTCATCGTGGCCATCATGGTCATCGTTGGCCTGATGAGCGGCGTGCTCTCCAACACCGGCACCGCCGCCGTCCTGATCCCCGTGGTCATCGGCATTGCGGCAAAGTCCGGCTATGCCCGCTCCAAGCTGCTGATGCCGCTGGTGTTTGCAGCGGCCATGGGCGGCAACCTTTCCCTCATCGGCGCACCGGGCAACCTCATCGCTCAGAGCGCTCTGGGTGAGATCGGGATGTCCTTCGGCTTCTTCGAGTACGCCATTGTGGGCCTGCCCATCCTCGCCGCCGGCATCCTCTTCTACGCCACCCTTGGCTTGAAGCTGCTGCCCAACCATCCCGTCTCCGATGATGACTCCTTCGGCGGCGAGCAGGACTTCAGCAATGTTCCCAAGTGGAAACAGGTACTCTCCCTTGTCATCCTCGTGCTCACCCTGCTGGGCATGATCTTTGAAAAGCAGATCGGCATCAAGCTCAACATCATCGGCTGTATCGGTGCGCTGGCGCTGATCCTCACCGGTGTCATCTCCGAGAAAGATGCCCTGAAGTCCATCGACCTCAAGACCATCTTCCTTTTCGGTGGTACGCTGTCTCTGGCCTCTGCACTGGATAAGACCGGGGCAGGCGCAGAGATCGCAAACATCGTCATTGGTGCTCTGGGCAAGAATCCCTCTCCCTACGTCCTGACTCTGGTGGTCTTCCTGCTCTGCTGCGTCATGACCAACTTCATGTCCAACACGGCGACCACCGCCCTGATGGTTCCCATCTGCCTGAGCATCGCACAGGGCATGGGTGCCGACCCCCGCGCAGTCCTGATGGCTTGTGTCATCGGCGGCTCCTGCGCTTACGCAACGCCCATCGGTATGCCCGCCAACACCATGGTGGTTTCTGCCGGCGGGTACACCTTCAAGGATTATGCCAAGGCTGGCCTGCCCCTCATCCTCATCGCAACCGTCGTCAGCATGGTGATCCTTCCCATCGCATTTCCGTTCTTCCCGCAGTAAAGCGGACAGGAACGTTGAATATGAGTGAACCAACGCGCAAAATGTACCAAAGCTAAGGAGGCATTGGAATGAACAAACAGGAACAGGTGCAGCAGATGACGACCTATATGGCCAACTTTGTGAGCCATATCGCCAAGGTGCTGCCGGACGACATCATCAAAAAGCTGGATGAGCTGGGCGCACAGGAGGATGCTCCTCTGTCCAAGGTCATCTACGAGACCATGAAGCGCAACCAGAAGCTGGCCAAGGAACTGAACCGTCCCAGCTGCCAAGACACCGGTGTGCTGCAGTTCTGGGTAAAGTGCGGCGTGGACTTCCCCCTCATCGGTGAGGTGGAGGGTCTGCTGAAGGAGGCTGTGGTCAAGTCTACCTTTGAAGCACCTCTGCGCCACAACAGTGTTGAGACCTTCGATGAGTTCAACACCGGTTTGAACGTGGGCAAGGGCACTCCCACCGTGTGGTGGGATATCATCCCGAACAGCGACAAGTGCGAGATCTACGCTTATATGGCAGGCGGCGGCTGCACCCTGCCGGGCAAGGCCATGGTTCTGATGCCCGGTGCAGGTTACGAAGGTGTGACCAAGTTCGTCATGGATGTCATGACCAGCTACGGCATCAATGCCTGCCCTCCGCTGCTGGTGGGCGTGGGCGTTGCCACCTCTGTTGAGACCGCCGCTCTGCTGTCCAAGAAGGCTCTGATGCGTCCTCTGGGCAGCCACAACGAGAACGAGCGCGCAGCCTATATGGAGAAGCTGCTGGAGGACGGCATCAACTCCATCGGCCTTGGGCCTCAGGGCATGGGCGGCAAGTACTCCGTCATGGGCGTGCACATTGAGAACACTGCCCGCCATCCTTCTGCCATCGGCGTTGCCGTCAACGTGGGCTGCTGGAGCCATCGCCGCGGCCACATCATTTTTGATAAAGATCTGAACTACACCATTGATACTCATTCGGGGGTGACTTTGTAATGCTGACCATCAAAGACGGAAAGAAAATTCTCACGACTCCGGTCTCCGCAGAAGACCTGAAGGACATCCATATCGGTGATGTCGTTTACCTGAACGGCGACCTGACCACCTGCCGTGACGTGGCGCACCGCCGCCTCGTGGAAGAGGGCCGCCCGCTGCCTGTGGATGTCAAGGACGCTGCCATTTTCCACGCCGGCCCCATCATTCGCCCTCTGGAGGACGACAAGTTCGAGATGGTGTCTGTGGGCCCCACCACCTCCATGCGTATGGAAAAGTTCGAGTATGAGTTCGTGCAGAAGTCCGGTGTCCGCGTCATCGTGGGCAAGGGCGGCATGGGCCCCAACACCGAGCGCGCCTGCAAGGAGTTCGGTGCCATCCACTGTGTTTTCCCTGCCGGTAACGCCGTTGTGGCTGCCACCGAGGTGGAGGAGATCGTCGAGGCCCAGTGGCGTGACCTCGGTATGCCGGAAACTCTGTGGCACTGCCATGTTAACGAGTTTGGCCCCCTGATCGTTTCCATCGACGCTGAGGGTCGCAACCTGTTCGAAGAGAACAAGGTCATCTTCAATCAGCGCAAGGATAAGGCCGTCGAGGAAATTTGCAAGCACGTTGGCTTCATCAAATAAGATCCAACTGCGAAGCCAGCGTTGCCTATACCCTGCGGAGAGCAACCATCCATCAAAAGCTTCTTCTCCTAAAATGAACTCACTATCACGTTAATTCTAACAACCATATTTGCTTTCACAGATCCAACAGACTTCTTATCATTTACTCCTATCTTCATTACCCTGTTTATCCTGCTTCTCCGCAAAACACCCCGGATGCTGTCTGCCATATCAGCATCCTGGGTGTTGCTATTTGCGGTCAAATATGTGCACGAAAAAAATGCAGACAAAGAAGATCTTGACCGTTCTTTTTGTTCTGCACACCTTTGCCACTGCTTTGCATCTGCAAGGTGGAAGTAATCCACAGGAGGACAACCCAAATGAGCCCATTGGAGATCACACTGGTCATCCTGCTTGTAACGATCATCGCCTTTGTATCCGGTAAAGTCCCGTTCTCGGTCATTTCTACCGGCATCATTCTGGCGCTGATCCTCACCGGCATCAAGACCCCTGCCGAGGCCTTTGGCGGCTTCATCAACACGAACGTGGTCATGTTCGTAGCCATGTTCGTCATCGGTGCAGGGCTGACCAAAACGCCCCTGATTGACAAAGCCCAGAGTCTGGTCATCCGCTACAAGGACAATATGCGGATGCTGATTTTTCTTTCCTGTGTGGCAGGTGCGTTTCTGGGCGCCATCACCAGTGCCACCGCAACTGCCGCTATCATGATCCCTCTGCTGGTAGGCATTGCGAACGACATCGGCGTGAGCCGCAGCAAGCTGCTGTATCCTTCTATGGCCTGTGCCAACATTGCCACCCAGATGACCTTTCTCGGTCAGGGTGCTTCCAACATGGCATGGAACGATGTCATGATGCAGGCCGGCGCACCGACACCGCTGCACATCTGGGATTTCACCATTGCGCGCATCCCAATGCTGACCATTGCCATCCTGTACATGACCTTTGTTGGCTATAAGCTGATGCCGGATATTCCCAACGAGCAGTTTTCAGATGCAGCACATACGGCTTCTGAGAGCGAAAAACTCAGCCCCTTCAAGCGCAAACTGGCTGTCCTGATCGTTCTGGTCTCCATTGCAATGATGCTGCTGGAAAATGTCATTGGTGTCAAGATGTATCTCACTTCCTGCATCGGCGCTGCCGCTCTGGTGCTGACGGGTGTGCTGACCGAGAGGGAAGCTCTCACCTCCATCCACCAGCCGACCATTTTCCTGTTTGCCGGTGTGCTGGCTCTGTCGGACGCCATCCAGACCACCGGTGCAGGCGATGTGGTGGCAGACTGGATGATCCGCCTGCTGGGCGATACCACCAATCCGTACATCATTATGCTGGTGTTCTTCCTTGTTCCCTTCATTCTGACACAGGTCATGTCCAATCTGGCTACCCTGACCATCTTCATCCCACTGGTCACTTCCGCCTGTATCCGCATGGGCGTAGACCCCCGTGCTGCCGTGGTCGGCGTGATCACAGCCAGCTGTGTGTCCATCATGACCCCCATGGCAGCTCCCTGCCAGATCATGATCATCGAGCCGGGCGGATACACCTTGAAGGATTATCTCAAGTGTGGTACCCCGCTGGCGCTCATCCTCATTGTCGTGTCCGTATTTTTCCTGCCGACACTTTATCCTTTTGCCTGATTCTATTTTCCCACCGCAGTAGTATCCGCAAACTGCATATCATAAATATGCCGTTCTGTTCGGCGCTATTTTTGAAAACCGCAATAAAAGCAGCAGAAATTTTTGAGCATCTCATAATTCTGTCAAGAGGGCCGGCACCGTCCGGCCCTCTCTCTTTTTTGCTAAAAGAATTTTTCGGAACTGAAAATGCAAAAAGCTGAGCACCTGTTTTTTCGCAGATGCTCAGCTTTGCTGTACTTTTTTCTCTGGATCTATGATGCGTTTTTCAACTTTTGAGCTGCTTCAGGTGCTCTTTGCTGAAGTTTTCAACGTCTTTCGCCTTTGATATTTTGCAACAGCCCCTTGCTCTGCTGAAAAGTTTTTCCGCTGAGGGCATTTTGAATGCTCCCGTCTCCGGCATTGCCGCGCAGCGGCACATCATTTTGTGCCCGGCGCAAACATCATTGCCGCAGGCACATCATTCTGAAACTGCACTCTGCAGTTTCAGCACACCGGCCTGCTCCAGACGCTTGCGCAGCAGTGCGCCCACGATGCAGCTCACCACGATCTTGGCAAGGTCCAGCGCAATGAAGGGATACACGCAAACCGACAGCGCATAGCTCAGCTCACACTGCATCTGGAACACGAACCATGCGGTGCCCAGCACATAGCAGGCAGCATCGCCCAGCACAAGGCCGATGCCGGAGACTACGGGCTGGCCCTTGCTCTTTTCGATGAACAGACCGCCGATGAAGGCCAGCAGCAGATAGCCCACCAGATAGCCGCCGGTGGGGCCTGCCAGCTTGGCAATGCCTGCGCCGTAGCCGGAGAACACCGGCACGCCCACCAGACCGATGAGCAGATACACCGCCACGCTCAGGGTGCCGAACTTGGGCCCCAGCAGCCATGCAGTCAGGCAGATGACAAAGTTTGCCAGCGAGATGGGCACGGCCCCGATGGGCACCGTCAGCGGGCCCAGCACGCACATTGCGGCGGCCATCAGTGCAGTGACGGACATCTGATAGGTGGTCAGCTTTTTGTTTTTCATAGATTGAAATTCCCCTCTGTTAAAAATTTACAAGGCATCTGTGCCCGAGTATAGCGCAGCGGGGGACAGATGGTCAACAATAAAGTTTCGAGGGGGTTTACAATCCGGAACCTGATTGTAATACGGTGGAGAGTGTGCTAAAATAAATATGCCGCCTGAAACGGCGGCGGAACTGGTGCTGTCCATAAAACGCAGGCGGCGACCCCATACCGGCAGGCTTTGTTTTCACAGAATGCCGGGAGGTCGGCTTTTTCGTAAAAGTACATACTTCCGGACGCTTACGCGGAAGGAGGGATGCCGGATGTCCACAGCAGAGATCTTTACGGTGATCGTAGCGCTGCTGGCGCTGTTGGTCAACGTGGTGTTTGTGACCTTTCAGGTCACATGGACCCTTGCCAAGGATCAGAAGGACAAAAAGAAAAAGTAACCGCCTTGTGCCTACCAAACCCAAGCGGTTACTTTTCTTTTTAGAACTCTAATTGCCGGTAAGGTGGCTGCCGTTTGCGGGCAGCACCTTTTCTATTGATAGTATAGTCTGTTTTATACGGCTTGTCAAGAAAAACAAGGAGGTCCCCTATGGGTGGAGGACACGTATCGCGCCCCGATTTCGGGATGCCGCAGCCCGACCCGGCCTGCCCGCTGACCGAGTTCTATCTGCTTTTGCAGCACGCACTGGATGCGGCGGGCAGCTTTGCCCTGCCGGCGCTGTATGCCCGCGTGCAGGCACCGGCGCGGTGGATCGATCCGGACGAAGCGCGGGAGTATCTGACCCTGTCGCCCACGGAGCGGGAAGGGGATACCCGTCTTCTGGCCCCGGGCAATCTGCAGCTGCTGTACAGCACCCTGCATGTGGCACCGGACGGCGCGCCTGCGGCGCTGCTGCTCACCGGGGAATGCACCCGCACCACCGTGGCGGTGCAGCTGCTGCCGCCCTTTGTGTGGGAGGACCCGCTGCCGCCTGTGCCGGATGCGCCTGCGGCGCTGGCACTGCAGCTGACCATGCAGGATGTGGAGCTCATCGATGCCGACCCCGCAGCGCTGGGCCGGAAGCTGGTGCACACGGTACAGCACAAGCGCTGGCTGCATCACCCGAAGGCGGATACCTTTCTGGCCGGGCGGGTGGCCCTGCTGCAAAGGGTCTACCGTCGGTGAGAGAAGGATCTGAATGGCCGCCGCAGCCCGGACAATATTTAATGTAATATTATTTTTAATTCAGCAATAGCAGACGGCCTGCGGACCGTCTGCTATTGCATTTTCACGGGATGGGGTCGTTAAGATCGGTGGTATTTGCGGACGCTGGCTCCCGATGGGGAGCATCCACGCCAGCGGGTGAGCTGGCAAAGCGGAGACGATTCTTGACCAAAAGGCCTTTTGCAACCCTTTTGTTTTTTGCGGTTTCATGGTATACTATCGCATACGAATGCGCACAAACGGCCTGTGTGCGCAGTTTTTCATAAAATTTTCCAGCAATGCAATCTTCGGGGGCGTTCAGCCGTGTATAGGGTGAATGTCCCCGTGGAATACGGATTCCACAGCCCTGTACAGGCGTAAAAGGAGAGCTTGAATGATGGGACAGCTGACCAGAAATGAAGTATTCACGCTGGCAGTGCAGAAGTACAGCGATGCTGTCTACCGTGCTGCCATGCACAACAGCCGATGCGCGGCCGATGCCGAGGATGTGGTGCAGGATGTCTACGAAAAACTCCTGCATTACAACGGCACCTTTGAGAGTGAGGAGCACCTCAAAGCATGGCTGCTGCGGGTAGCCATCAACCGCTGCCGGGACCTGACCCGTGCAGCGCACCAGAAGGACACGGAGCTGGACGAGAACCTGCCCGCACCGGATGAGTTTGCGGACGGCAGCGTGCTGGATGCGGTGCGCGCCCTGCCGGAAAACTACCGCAACGCCATCTATCTTCATTATTATGAGGGCTACACGGCGGCGGAGATCGGGCGGATGCTGGGCGCACCGTCCAACACGGTGCTGAGCTGGCTGCGGCGCGCAAGAGCACAGTTACATACGATGCTGAAGGAGGAGATCGAGGATGAGGTGGTATGAGTATAAGATGGAGACGGACGATCTCTGTGCACCGGAGGACCTGAAAGCAAAGCTGCTGGCCATGACCGACCAGCTGACCGAAGAGGAAAAGAACCAGCCCATGATGAAGACCCCGGCACCGGCCCGGCCTGCACCGGTGCAGCGGAAAAAGCCTGTCCGCTTTCCGGTAAAGCGGGTGGGCACACTGGCGGCCTGTCTGGCGGTGTGCGCGGTGGGCTACGGTGCCTTTGCCACCGGCATGATCGGCCTTGGTGCAAAGAGCAGCAGCCCGGCGGCCTATTATTCGGCGGACAGCACTGCGGCCGCGATGGCGGCAGGCGGCGTGGACCGCGCCGCTATGGACAGCCCCATGGCAGCCGATTACAGCCTGAACAGCCTGTCACTGGAAAGCGGCGCAGACAACGGCACCGCTGCTTATTCGGCGGACGACGCGGCGGCAGCGGCCCACAGCACCGACCACGCAAAGATCATCTACACCGCGAACCTCAGTCTGGAAAGCAAGGACTACGACGCGGCCCGCGCTGCGCTGGATGCGGCGGCTGCCCAAGCGGGCGGCTACATGGAGTCCAGCAGTGAATACTCCGGCACCGAGGACAGCCGCAGCGTCAGCCTGACCTTCCGGGTGCCGCAGAAGAACTACGCCAGCTTTCTTGCGGCTGTGGCCGAAGCCGGCAACGTGACCTACAAAAACCAGCAGGCCGACGACGTGACCGCCCAGTACATGGACGTGGAGGCCCGGCTTGAGAACCTCAAGGCCCAGCGCACCCGTCTGCAGCAGCTGCAGCAGCAGGCCGAGACCCTTTCCGACCTGCTGGAGATCGAGTCCAGTCTGACCGAGGTGCAGAGCCAGATCGAGAGCTGGCAGAGCCAGATGGACTGGTACAGCAATCAGGTGGAGCAGTGCACCGTCTACGTGAGCCTGAGCGAGGTAAAGACCTACTCGCCGCCCAGCGAGGGCTTTGTCTCCCGCTTAGCCGATGCATTTGCCAGCGGCTGGCAGAACTTTGCACAGGGCGTGCAGCAGCTGGCTGTCTTCCTCGCGGGCGCATGGCCGGTGGTGGTCATCGCGGCGGCGGTGGCTGGCGGCGTCGCAGTGTGGCGCAAAAAGAGAAAGTGAGCAGGCCCGGAAGGAAACCAGAAAATTTTTTCAGAAAAGGGTTGACATCCATCCCGCTGTGTGGTATTATACTTGAGCAGTCAGCGAGAGCCGCTGAGAGCACAAAGTAAATATCGCGGGGTGGAGCAGTCTGGTAGCTCGTCGGGCTCATAACCCGAAGGTCGTTGGTTCAAATCCGGCCCCCGCAACCACCAAGCATCCTGAAGTTTCAGGATGCTTTTTTTGTTTTGCTTTTTCGGAAGGAAAATCATGGGCTTTTCCACAGGAGAGGGATAAACGGTGGAAAAACGGGGTGGGGCTTCTCTTTACTCGTCATTCTGCTGTAAAATATCACCTGAATTTGGACAGCCTGATAAAACGGGACCGGAAGGCCATTTCCACCTTGACGCCCTGCAAAAAATATGCTATTTTAGAAAAGCACAGAGCCGGTCTGCATTCATGCGGCGGGCCGTTCTGGGCCAGATCAAGAGAAAATCGTACGTGAGCAGCGTCGTTGGATTGTTACCGTTTGGCGGGCTAGACCAACTCTGCACAGCACAAGCCGAAAGCGTGTTTCAGCCCTCGGTGTTATTTGCTGTGTCAGGAGTGGTCTTTTTTTATTGCCTTTTTCGGCCTGAGGAGGAGAGACGATGCAATATACCGTCAAAAAACCGATCAACAACAACATCCTGCGGGTGGTGGATCCCACCGGCTGCGAGCTGATCGTTACCGGGCGCGGGCTGGGCTTTGGCGCAAAGCCGGGGTACAAGCTGGACGCCGGAAAGGTGGAGCGCAGCTACCGCATGACCAGCCCTGCCGTGCAGCAGAAGCTGGTGGAGCTGCTGGAACAGATCCCCTATGAGCATCTGCTGCTCACCGATGAGCTGGTGGAAATGATCCGCAGCCGGGTGAACTACCCGCTGAACGAGAGCCTGCTCATCACGCTGGCCGACCACATCAGCTTTGCCATCCAGCGCAGTGAGCAGGGCATCCGCTTCTCCAACCCGCTCATGGCACCGATCCGGGAATTCTATCCGCAGGAGTACCGCCTTGGCATGGACTGTCTGGCCATCATCCGCCAGCGCTGCAAAGCAGACCTCTCGGACGACGAGGGCGGCTTCATCGCCCTGCACATCGTCAATGCGGAGCTGAACACCACCATGAGCGTGGTGAACGACGTCACCCGCTTTGTGGACGGCTGCGTGCAGGTGGTGGAGTGCTTCTACGGCTGCCATTTTGACCGGGACGCGCTGGATTTCAGCCGCTTCACGGTGCATCTGCGCTTTTTTGCGCAGCGGGTGTTTCAGGGTAAACAGGAGAGCGAGAACGATGCCCACGATGAGATGTTCCGGGCGCTGATCGCACGGAACTGCAGCGAACATTATAAGTGTGCCTGCTGCATTGCGGATTACGTGCGCAACACATGGAACAAGGAACTCTCGGACGAGGAGCTGGTGTTCCTCACCATCCACCTGAAGCGCATCCGGATGGGAAAGTAAGCCGCCCGCCTGCCGCACCGCCGTACCTCTGATTCTCCGCAGGCCGCGCCTGCGTGTGGATATATTTGCTGGATACAAATTTGGAAAAGGAGAATTGAAGATGAAAGACAAGATCTTTGGCGTGCTGCAGCGTGTCGGACGCAGTTTTATGCTGCCCATTGCACTGCTGCCCGTGGCGGGCCTGCTACTGGGCATCGGCAGCTCGTTCACCAACGAGACCATGCTGGCGGCCTATGGCCTGAACAGCGTCATCCACCCCGGTACCCTGATCTACACCATTCTGGACGTGATGAGCCAGACCGGCAGCGCTGTGTTCAACAACCTGGCCCTGCTGTTCGCCATGGGCGTGGCCATCGGCATGGCCCGCAAGGAAAAAGAGGTGGCCGCCCTGTCCGGTGCGGTGGCCTATATCATCATGAACACGGCCATTCAGGCCATGATCAACGCCGCAGGCGGCGTGGACGCAATGCCCGCCAACTCCACCACCACCATGCTGGGCATCACCACCCTGCAGATGGGCGTGTTCGGCGGCATCGTGGTCGGTCTGGGCGTGGCAGCCCTGCACAACAAGTTCTATAAGATCGAGCTGCCGCAGGTGCTGGCCTTCTTCGGCGGCACCCGCTTTGTGCCCATCATCAGCTCCATCGTGTATCTGGTGGTCGGCATCGCCATGTTCTACATCTGGCCGGTGGTGCAAAGCGGCATTGCTGCGCTGGGCGCACTGGTGCTGGCTTCCGGCTATGCAGGCACCTTTATCTACGGCCTGCTGGAGCGCGCACTGATCCCCTTCGGCCTGCACCATGTGTTCTACATGCCGTTCTGGCAGACCGCTGTGGGCGGCACCGCCATCATCGACGGCGTTACCGTGACCGGTGCCCAGAACATCTTCTTTGCAGAGCTGGCCTCCAAGTCCACCACGGTGTTCTCGGTCAGCGCCACCCGCTTCATGGCCGGTAAGTTCCCCTTTATGATGTTCGGCCTGCCCGGCGCTGCGCTGGCAATGTACCACTGCGCAAAGCCGGAAAAGAAAAAGGCGGCAGGCGGCCTGCTGCTTTCCGCAGCCCTGACCGCCTTCCTCACCGGCATCACCGAGCCGCTGGAGTTCACCTTTATCTTTGTGGCACTGCCCATGTACGCCGTGCACTGCGTGCTGGCGGGCCTGTCCTTCATGCTCATGCACATCCTGAATGTGGGCGTGGGCATGACCTTCTCCGGCGGTCTGATCGATCTGGTGCTGTTCGGCGTGATGCAGGGCAACGCCAAGACCCACTGGATCTGGGTGGTCGTTGTGGGTGCGGTGTATTTTGTGCTGTACTACCTGATCTTCCGCTTCATGATCTCCAAGTTTGACTACAAGACCCCGGGCCGCGACGATGCGGAGGAGGTCAAGCTGTACACCCGTGCGGACGTGAACGCCCGCAGCGCCGCTTCCGGCAGCAACGCCCCCGCAGGGGATGACCCGGTCAGCGCCCTGATCGTGGAAGGTCTGGGCGGCACCGACAACCTGTCCGACGTGGACTGCTGCGCCACCCGCCTGCGCTGCACCGTCAAGGATGCTGCGCTGGTCCGGCAGGATGTGCTCAAGGCCTCCGGTGCCTCCGGCGTCATCTGCAAGGGCAACGGCGTTCAGGTGGTGTACGGCCCCAAGGTGGCAGTCATCAAGGCAAAGCTGGAAGATTATCTGGAAAATGCGCCCAAGACCCCGGCAGCGGCCGCAGCCCCCGCCCCGGCAGCGGCTCCCGCAGCTCCGGCAGCAGCCGCAAAGGATACCGTGCTTGCAGCCTGCCTCACCGGCACCGTTGTCCCGCTGGCCGAGGTGAAGGACGAAGCCTTTGCCAGCGGTGCGCTGGGCGACGGCATTGCCATCGAGCCTGCGGTGGGTGAGCTGGTGGCTCCTGCCGACGGCGAGATCTCTTCCACCTTCGACACCCACCACGCGGTGGGCATGACCACCGTTGACGGCGCGGAACTGCTGATGCACATTGGCATCGACACCGTCAAGCTGGGCGGAAAGCACTTCACCTACCTCGTCAATGAGGGCGACAAGGTGCGCAAGGGCCAGCCGCTGATCCGCTTTGACATCGAGGCCATCAAGGCCGAGGGCTATCCCGTCACCACGCCGCTGATCGTCTGCAACACCGACGAGTATGCAGCGGTCACCCCCAAAGCCTCCGGTACCGTGAAGCAGGGCGATGCACTGCTGGAACTGAAGGGCTGATGCGTTTCTCCCAAAAGGCAGGGTTATCATAAAGCAAAGGGCCGTCTCCGAATGCGGGGGACGGCCCTTTGTGCTGCCCAAAAGCCGGTTTTCCGGCCGGTCGGAGCCTTTCTCTCTGCGTTCCGGGTCAAGCTGCAAAAGTCGATTTCCATGGATTTTTGCGCGTTTCTGTTTACGCCAGCGGAAAATGATGGTATGATAAACTGGATGTAAACTGGACACGGGCGGGCAAGCCTGCCGTGCAGCACCCGGAGGGAGAAAACCAATGAAAAAACAGATCAAGTCGCTGCTGTGCGGACTGTGCGCGGCGGCACTGGCACTGGGCTGCGCCGGCTGCAGCGGAAGTGCCGGGTCGGAAGTGCCCGCCAAAGTGACCGATATCACGGTGTGGACCTACTACAATGGCGACCAACTGGAAAGCTTTACCAGCCTTGTGAATCAGTTCAACGAGACCGTCGGTGCCCAAAAGGGCATCAAGGTGTCCACCGAGAGTCAGGGCAGCGTCAACGATCTGGAAACCAGCGTGATGGACTCTGCCGAGGGCAAGGTGGGCGCTTCCGCCATGCCCAATATCTTCTCGGCCTACGCCGATACCGCCTATGCGCTGGACCAGATGGGCATGGTGGTGGACCTTGCCCCCTACCTGACCGAGGAGGAAAAGGCTCAGTTCGTGGAGGGCTATCTCTCGGAGGGGGACTTCGGGGAGGACGACAGCATCAAGATCTTCCCGGTGGCAAAATCCACCGAGCTGCTGTTCCTCAATGATACCGACTGGCAGGCCTTTGCCGATGCCGCCGGTGTCCGCTGCGAGGACCTTGCCACCATGGAGGGGCTGACGGCCGCCGCAGAAAAATACTACAACTGGACCGATGCCCAGACCGCCGCGCCGGATGACGGCAAGGCGCTGTTCGGCCGTGATGCCATGGCAAACTATATGCTGGTGGGCGCACAGCAGCTGGGCGACACCATCTTTGCGGTGAAGGACGGCAGGATGACCGTCAACTTTGAGCGCGATGTGGCCCGCAGGCTGTGGGACAACTACTATGTTCCCTTTGTCAAGGGCTGGTTTGCCGCCACCGGCCGTTTCCGCAGCGATGATATCAAGACCGGCAATGTGCTGGGCTACGTGGGCTCCAGTTCCAGCGCCACCTTCTTCCCCACCAAGGTGACGAACGACGCCAACCAGAGCCATGAGATCAGCCTGAAGACACTGCCCGCCCCGCAGTTTGAAGGCGGCGAGGCGGTAGCGGTGCAGCAGGGTGCCGGTATGGTGGTGACAGCAGCCAAAGAGGAGGAGGTCAAGGCCTCGGTGGAGTTCCTCAAATGGTTCGTCCGGGCAGAGAACAACATTGCGTTCTCGGTGGGCTCGGGCTACCTGCCTGTCACCCGGAAGGCCAACGATATGCAGGAGATCCTTGCCAGCGGCCTGACTCTGGACGATAACATGCAGCAGACGCTGGCGGTTGCGGTGGATACGGTGAACGGGAATCGTCTGTATACGCCCCACGCCTTTGCAGGCGGCAGCAGCGCCCGCAAGGTGCTGGAATACGGCCTGAGCGACCTTGCCGCAGCGGACCGCGAGACGGTGGTCCAGCGCATTGCCGAGGGCCAGAGCGCCGCCGAGGCAGAGGCCGAGTTTTTGACCGACGAGTATTTTGAGGCATGGTATCAGGACATCTGCGCAAAGCTTGCACAGTACGAGGGCTGAGCTGCGCGGGACATACGGAGAGAAAGAGGTGAGGAATGATGCTGCACAGGCGGGCAGCGCAGGGCACACAGACGCCCCGGCGCGGAGAAAAGACACAACCGATCTTCCGCACCATTTTCGGGGCGATGATGCTGGTACTGGTGGCAGAGATCCTGCTGCTCGTCATCAGCATCTACGTCACCGATGTGGGCGGCAGGCTGAACCAGAACGCAAAGGACATGCTTGCCATGCAGGTGCGCAACCGCGTCGGTTACATGCAGGACCTGATGCAGAATGCACAGGACCTGACCGATCTTTCGGACTACATCGACCGGGCCACCCTTTCCATGGTGAACACGGGCCGTCTGGATCTGGATGCCCTGAACACCGACAGCGAACAGAGCAGCGCGCTGCTTGCCGCCATTGCACCGGAGCTGGTCAACACCCTGCGCGCACGGTCCGTCACCGGTATTTTTGTGGTGCTGAACACCGAGGACCTGCGCATTCTGGATGTGGGCAGCGGTGTGCCCGGCATCTATCTGCGGGATCTGGACCCGGACGCCCGCCCTTCGGAGGAGAATGCCGACCTGCTGATCGAGCGCGGCAGCGCGGCGGTGGTCAAGGCGCTGGGCATCACCACCGATAAAAGCTGGCAGCCTGTCCTGCGCTACTATGGCCTGAAGGGCCGGGGCTTTTTCAAGGAGCCGTTCCTGCGGGCCTATGAGGACAATGCCCGCCTGAGCGAGGAATATTACGGCCGCTGGACCACCAGCGCATACACGATCTCGGGCGATGACCGTTCGGCCATTGCCTACTCTCAGCCGCTGATCCTGCCGGACGGCACGGTGTACGGCGTGGTGGGCGTGGAGCTGCTCACCAGCTATGTGCAGGAAAAAATGCCCTATGAAGAGCTGCAGAACGAGAAAAGCGGCGCGTATTTTCTGGTGTCCACCACTGCGGAGGAGGACGCCGAGGAATTCGTGGTCAGCAAGTTGGTCACGTCCAGTCAGGACAGCGATGCACTGGAAGCGCCGGAAAGCATGATGCGCTGCGAGAGGCGGGCAGACGGCTGCTGGCTGAACCTGCACAAACGGGATTACTACGCGGTGGCAATGCCCATCAGCCTGTACAGCCGCAACGCGCCCTTCTCGGATGAGCACTGGCTGCTGATCGGCGCGGTGAACAGCCAGACGCTGTTTGCCTTTGCGCAGAATGTCCGGCATGTGCTCACCGCTGTGGTGGTGGGCACGCTGGTGCTGGGCATGCTGAGCAGCCTGCTGATCGCCCGCAAGCTGGCCCGCCCGGTGGAGCTGCTGTATTACGAGGTGGTGGACGGGCAGGAGAAAAAGAAGTTCCCGGAGCTGTCCCATACAAAGATCCGGGAGCTGGACCGTCTGGCCGATGCACTGACCAGCCTGAACAGCGAGCTGCTGAACAACTCCACAAAGTTTCTGCGCATCATGGATATGGCCAGTGTGGAGCTGGGCGGCTATGAGCTGCGGTTCGACACCGGCAGCGTATATGTTACCGATAACTTTTTTCCCCTGCTGGGCGAACCCCAGCCTGCGGACCGCTTCCTGAGCGTGCGCCGCTTTGAGGAAACGCTGACCCGGATCCAGCTTTCCCGCCCCTGCGCCACCACGGCAAGGGGAGACAAGCTGCTGACCATCCGCAAGGACGGCCAGACCCGCTACGTTCTGCTGCGCGTTACCAAAGACTGGAACGTGCAGGTGGGTCTGGCCGAGGATGTCACCGCCGCCACGCTGGAGCGCCTGCGCATCGAGCACGAACGGGACTACGATATCCTCACCGGCCTGTACAACCGTCAGGCCTTCCAGCGGGTGTGCGGGGAGCTGTTTGAGGACCCGCAGCAGCTGGGCACCGCAGCCCTGCTGATGATGGATCTGGACAACCTCAAGCACATCAACGACACCTACGGCCACGACTGGGGCGACCAGTACATCCACCGCACCGGCCTCTGTCTGGCAGAGAACACCCCCGCCGGCACGGTGGTGGCCCGCCTGTCCGGCGATGAGTTCATGCTGCTGTTCTACGGCTATCCCGGCCGGGAGCAGATCCGGGAAAAGGTGCACATCCTGAGCGATGCCATGCACAAGAGCGTGGCGGTGCTGCCCGGCGGCAGCGAACTGCGCATCAGCATCTCGGGCGGCATGGCATGGTACCCGGAGGACAGCCGGGACATGGAGACCCTGAAAAAATATGCCGACTTTGCGCTGTATCAGGTCAAGCACTCCCACAAGGGCTGCCTGCAGGAGTTCAGCATGGAAAGCTACCGCAGGGAAGCCCAGACCGCACAGCTGCGGCGGGACTTCCAGCAGCTGCTTACCGAGGAGCGGGTGTACTATATGTTCCAGCCCATCTTCTCGGCCTACGATGGCCGGGTGATGGCCTACGAAGCCCTGATGCGCTCCGATATGGAGAGGCTGCGTTCGCCTGCCACCATCATGAAGCTGGCGCGGGAGCAGGGGGCACTGCAGGAGATCGAACGGCTGACCTTCTTCAAGTCGCTGGAGACCTTTGACCACCTGCGCAGCGAGGGTCTTGTGCGCAGGGACGCGCTGCTGTTCATCAACTCCATTGCAAGCATTGCCCTGCCGCGGGAGGACAGCGAGTATATGGACAGCCGCTGGCATGAGCTGCGCCGCCAGATGGTGATCGAGATCACCGAGGAAGAGGCGATCGACCGGGAAGCAATGGAAACAAAGCGCCATGCGCCGGGCTTTTCCGGCATGTTCGCGCTGGATGATTATGGCAGCGGCTACTCCAACGAGGGCAGCCTGCTGGAGCTTTCGCCCCGGTTCATCAAGGTGGATCTCACCATCATCCGCGGCATCGACACCGACCCCGACAAACAGCAGATCGTGCAGAACATCGTGGCCTATGCCCACCCGCGCAGCATGCAGATCATTGCCGAGGGCGTGGAGACGGCCGAGGAGCTGAAAAAGGTTCTGGAACTGGGCGTGGACGGCCTGCAGGGCTATTTCCTTGCAAAGCCCGCCAACATCCCGGCCCGGATCGCGCCCGCCGCACGGCAGATCATCGAAAACAGCCATACTTCGGACTGCGGCTGATGCCCGGCCGGGAGCAAAAACAGCACGGGAGGTGCTTTTTATCATGGTACAGGTAGACCTTATCACCGGCTTTCTGGGGGCAGGAAAGACCACCTTTCTGCGCCGGTATGTCCGGTATCTGGTGGAACAGGGCCACAACGTCTGCATTCTGGAAAACGACTTTGGGGCCGTGAATGTGGACGCCATGCTGGTGCAGGACCTTCTGGGCCCCCGCTGCGACCTTGAGACCATCAGCGGCGGGTGCGACTGTGACACCCACCAGCGCCGGATGCGCACCAAGCTCATTGCCATGGCCATGCGCGGGTTCGACCGGGTAGTGGTGGAGCCCAGCGGCATCTTTGATGTGGACGAGTTTTTTGACGTGCTGCGGGACGACCCGCTGGACCGCTGGTATCAGGTGGGCAATGTGATCGCCATTGTGGACGCCATGCTGCCCGAGACCCTGTCCCCGCAGGCAGAGTATCTGCTGGCATCCGAGACCGCCAACGCGGGCCGGGTGCTGCTCAGCCGTACCCGGCAGGCCGGGCAGGCCCAGACGGCTGCCGCTGCGGCCCACCTGACCCGGGCGCTGGAAGGCTGCAAGTGCTCCCGCCGTTTTGCGCCGGAGGAGATCCTGACAAAGGACTGGGCGCAGCTCACCGGAGCCGACCTTGCCGCCCTTGCGTCCTGCGGATACCGGCAGGCCAGCTGCGAAAAGCTGCACTTTGACGAGCACGAAGCCTTTTCGTCCCTCTGCTTTCTGGAACAGCACCTGACGCTGCAGCAGCTGCAGGCTGCGGCAGACCGCCTGTTTGCAGACAGGGCCTGCGGCCATGTGCTGCGGGTGAAGGGCTTTGCACCGGACCCGGGCGGGCAGACCGGCTGGCTGGAACTGAACGCCACCGCCGCCGGAAAAACGCTGGCCCCCATCCCGCAGGGACAGGATGTGCTCATCGTCATTGGCGAAGGGCTGGATAAGACGGCCATTGAAGCACGGCTCAAGGCCTGAATTTTCAACACAAAAACAACAGAATGGTGAAAAACAGAAGGAGAAAGAGAAGGAGGTCATGAACAAGACCCGGCAGGCTCCCTCGGCACGGCGCATCATCGGCATGGTGGTGGGTGTTATCATCATCGCCTTTGGCCCCTTCATCCGGTTCTTCGATGGACATTTCGCCCAGAAGGCGCTGAAATATAAACAAGAAAAGGAATAACAAAAAAGGCGTGGGCCTCCGAATGGAAGCTCACGCCTTTTACGATTACGATCAGAACTTGAACAGCGGGGTGCCTGCCAGCACATCGCCCTCGGCCAGCATCTTCAGCTCGCCCATGTCATCGCCGTTGGTCACGATGATGGCAGTAGCGGTGGGATGGCCTGCGGCGCGGATGGCGTCCAGATCCACCTTCAGCAGCGGGGTGCCGGCCTTGACCTTATCGCCCACCTTGACCAGTGCCTTGAAGCCCTTGCCCTGCATCTCCACGGTGTCCATGCCAACATGGATCAGGATCTCGATGCCGTCCACGCTGGTCAGGCCCACGGCGTGCAGGGTGGAAGCCACCTGATCCACGGTGCCGTCAAACGGAGCATACACGGTCTTGCCGGTGGGCTCGATGCCGCAGCCGGGGCCAAGGATGCCCTGTGCAAAGGTCTCGTCGGGGATGTCGGCCTGTGCCAGCACCTTGCCGCGGATGGGGGTCAGAACGGTCTTGCGCTGACCAAAGAATTTAGCGGTCTCTTCCTGCTCGGCCTTGCCGCCGAACAGCTTATCAAAGAATCCCATGGTAAAATACCTTCCTTCCAATCACTTTACAGAAAGCGGCGGCGCAGTGCAGCCGGCCGTCTCCGAACTCAATGTGGTATACCCCAAAGATACCATATCGTGAAGAAAATTGCAATCGATATCCTGCATAAAATCGGCAGAAAATCTTCGGCAGGGTCACATCAGGGCGATCAGCTGTTCGATCTCCTCCATGCGGGTGGCCCAGCTGGTGGCAATGCGCATCACGGTGTGGGTGTCGTCGTACTTCTCCCAGAAGCCGAACTTCGCCAGTGGCTCCAGCGCTTCCAGCTGGCTGTTTGCCAGAATGGGGAACACCTGATTGGTGGGCGATTCCATATAGAAGCGGTAGCCCTTGGCAGCAAGGCCCTCCTTCAGACGGTCTGCGGTCTCGATGGCGTTCCGGCTGATGCGGGTGTACAGATCATCGGTGAACAGCACGTCGAACTGCAGGCCCAGCAGACGGCCCTTGGCAAGCAGCGCGCCCTGCTGCTTGACCATGGTCATAAAGTGGGCCGGTGCGCCGTGAGGGAACACCACGGCCTCGCCGCACAGAGCGCCCACCTTGGTGCCGCCGATGTAGAACACATCGGTCAGGCGGGCAATGTCCTGCAGGGTGACGTCGGTGCCCTTTGCCATCAGGCCGTAGCCCAGCCGTGCGCCGTCCATGAACAGCGGCATCTTGTATTCCTGACACACGGCGTGCAGCTCTTCCAGCTCTGCCTTGGTGTACAGGGTGCCGTACTCCGACGGGTGAGAGATATACACCATGCCGGGGAACACCATGTGGTCGTGGTTGGCATCGGCGTAGAAGGTGGCGCACCAGCTGCGCACATCGGCAGCGCTCACCTTGCCCTCGTGGGCCGGCAGCGGGATGACCTTGTGGCTGGTGTACTCGATGGCACCGGCCTCGTGGGCGGCAACATGGCCGGTGGCTGCGGCCAGCACGCCCTGCCAGCGCTGCAGCATGGACGCAATGACGATGGCATTGGTCTGGGTGCCGCCGGAGATAAAGTACACATCTGCATCCGGGCAGCCGCAGGCAGCGCAGATCTTTGCCTTGGCGCTGGCGCAGTAGGGGTCGGTGCCGTAGCCGGACACCTTTTCAAAATTGGTCTCGGTCAGCTTTTGCAGGATCGCGGGGTGCGCACCCTCGCAGTAGTCGTTCTCAAAATAAAGCATCTGTCATTCTCCTGATCCAGTGAGATAAAGCGCGGATAAGGCTATTCTACTACGGGGAAGAGGGAGTGTCAAACCCCGTCCTCCCTTTACGGCAAAGGATTTTTACTGTATCTTTAGTACAGCTATGGTATAATTCAGGAGAGGAAACATATTGTTTGGGAAGGGGAATGTGCATGAAAAAACAGACGCTTGTGCGGGATGCCGCCGTAATGCTGCTGACTCTGCTCGTCGCCTATGCCATGGTGATGCTTACACAGGCCGTTATGGGCCGCATTGAGGGCGTTGCCATGCTGATCTTTATGCTGGCAGTATTTGTCACATCAATGTATACAGAGGGGTATGTCTGGGGCGTGGCAGCGTCCCTGATCAGCGTTCTGGCGGTGAATTTTGCCTTCCTCTCGCCGTATTTCGCGTTCAACTTTACTCTGTCGGAAAACCTGTTTTCCGGCCTTGTGATGCTTGTGGTGTCCATCATGACCAGCACCCTGACCACCCGCATCAAAAAGCAGGAGCAGCTGCGCATGGAGAGCGAAAAGGAAAAAATGCGCGCGAACCTCTTGCGTGCGGTTTCCCACGATCTGCGCACCCCGCTCACTTCCATTTATGGTGCCTGCTCCACCGTGATCGAAAACTACGATTCGCTGGATAAGGCAAAGACCATCAAGCTGCTGGGCGAGGCCTGCAGCGATGCCCAGTGGCTGACCCGCATGGTGGAGAACCTGCTCTCGGTCACCCGCATCGACAGCGAGAAGGTGACGGTGCAGAAGACCCCCACGGTGCTGGACGAACTGCTGGATGCCGTGCTGGTCAAGTTCCGCAAGCGATACCCGGATATTCAGGTGGAGCTGGAAACGCCGGATGCCTTTATCGTGATCCCCATGGATTCCATGCTCATCCAGCAGGTGCTGATGAATCTGCTGGAAAACGCCGCTCTGCACGCCGAGGGCATGACAAAACTGACCCTGAAGGTGTTCACGGTGGGCAATCGCGCGGTGTTCGAGGTGACGGACAATGGCTGCGGCATCCCCAGAGAACGGCTGAAAACGCTGTTCTCCGGCACCGGCAGCACCGACCCGGATGTGCCGGCAGACAGCCGCAAGCACGGCATGGGCATCGGCTTGTCGGTGTGCGCAGCCATCATCAAGGCCCATGGCGGCGAGATCAAGGCCGAGAGCCGGGTGGACGAGGGAACCACCATCCGCTTCTGGCTGGAGACCGAAGAAATTGAAATGGAGGATGCAGAAGATGAGCAATAATAAATTCAAAGTCCTCATTGTGGAGGATGAGGCGAATATCTGCAGCTTTATCGAAACGCTGCTGACCACCAATGATTATCAGGCGCTGGTGGCCCACACCTGTACCATGGGCCTGACCCTGTTTGCCTCCCACAACCCGGATCTGGTCATTCTGGATCTGGGCCTGCCGGACCGGGACGGTCTGGAGTTCATCCGCACCGTGCGGCAGAAGTACATGACCCCCATCGTGGTGCTCTCGGCCCGCACCGACGAGATGGATAAGATCGAAGCGCTGGATCTGGGGGCCAATGACTATATCACCAAGCCCTTCAGCACCGGCGAGCTGCTGGCCCGCGTGCGTGCGGCCCTGCGCCTGAACCGTTACAGTGCCCTGCGCGGCGGCAATGCCCCGGCAGGGGAGTTCCGTGCACAGGGAATGCGCATCAATTATGACCGCCGCAAGGTGTTTGTGGACGAGCAGGAGATCAAGCTGACCCAGACCGAGTACAACATCGTGGCGTTCCTCTCCCAGCACGCGGGTCGTGTGATGACCTATGCGGCCATCGTCAAAGCCATCTGGGGCGATACCGACATCGGCAGCACCAAGAAGCTGCAGGTGAATATGGCCAACATCCGCAAAAAGCTGGGCAGCCGCCCGGGCAGCAACGCCTATATCCTCAATGAGCTGGGCGTGGGCTACCGCATGATCGACGAGGACAACGACACCCGTAACAGGGAGAATCTGGAATGACACTTGCGCTGCTTGTGTTTGCAGCCACCTATCTGCTGATGCTGCGGCTGCAGCAGTACCGCCCGTGGGTGGCACTGTGCAGTGCGGTGCTCTTTATTGTGCTGGGCGAGGCGGGGGTATACGGCTTTTCGCTCCGTGCGGCACTGCAGGCGGTGGATTACAACGTTCTGCTGATGATGGCGGGCACCATGGGTACGGTGGCACTGTTCATCGAGAGCAAAATGCCCGCCCGTCTGGCGGAAATGCTCATCGTCCGGGTGCCGGATGTCAAGCGGGCGGTGTGTATGCTGGCGCTGTTCGCCGGCGTCATCAGTGCTTTTGTGGACAATGTGGCTACCGTGCTCATGGTGGCCCCGGTGGGCCTTGCCATTGCCCGCAAGCTGAAGATCTCGCCGGTGCCGGTGATCATTTCCATTGCGGTCTCCTCCAACCTGCAGGGCGCAGCCACGCTGGTGGGCGATACCACCAGCATCCTGCTGGGCAGCTTTGCGGACATGAACTTCTTCGAGTTCTTCTGGATGCAGGGCCGTCCGGGCATTTTCTGGGGTGTAGAGCTGGGCGCACTGGCATCGCTGGCGGTGCTGCTGTGGCTGTTCCGCCGTGAGACCCAGCCGGTCTGTGCAAAGGTGGAAACGGAAGTGGAGGACGACGTGCCCGCCGCCCTGATGCTGCTGACGGTAGGCCTGCTGATCGCGGCATCTTTCCTGCCGGAGCCCGCCGCCGGGCCGCTGCATACGGTGTATGAGCTGCGCAGCGGTCTTATCTGCATGGGCCTGTGCCTGTTTGGCACCGTGCGCGCCTGCCTGCGGGCAAAGTCAGCAAAGCCGCTGGGGCGGGTGCTGGGTGAGCTGGACTGCGATACCCTGCTGCTGTTGTTTGGTCTGTTCATCGTGATCGCAGGCATTCAGGCGGCGGGCGTCATTGATGCAGCGGCCCGGCTGTTCCACGCCGTGGCGGGAGAAAGCCCCTTCCGACTGTTTACGCTGCTGGTAGTGGTTTCAGTCGTGCTGTCGGCATTCATCGATAACATCCCATACGTGGCCGCCATGCTGCCCGTGGTGCAAAGCATTGCTGCACTGATGAATGATGGCCGGGGGATGGAGCCCTACGTGTTTTACTTCGGTCTGCTCACCGGTGCCACTCTGGGCGGCAACCTGACGCCGATCGGCGCTTCGGCCAATATTGCTGCCATTGGCCTGCTGCGCAAAAACGGTGAAACCGTCACGACCCGGGACTTCCTGCGCATCGGCGTGCCCTTTACGCTGGCTGCAGTGCTGACAGGCTATGTGTATCTGTGGCTGGTGTGGGGCAGAGTCTGATCTGCTGGCCTCCGGCACGGCTGCCTGCTGAAGAAAAAACAAAGAAACTCCGCCCCTCTGCACTGCCGGAAAATCGGCCTGCAGAGGGCTTTTTCGCGAAAGTATGACGTTTTGTAGTGAAGAAAAAGTTTTTTTGAAAAAATGCTTGACATTCTTCGTATATCTGGTATAATAACTATCGTTCCGAGCGACACAGCTCACGAACACAACAGAATATGCGGATATGGCGGAATTGGCAGACGCGTTAGATTCAGGTTCTAATCGGGGCAACTCGGTGGAGGTTCAAGTCCTCTTATCCGCACCAAACCATGAAAATCCGAACCTTTTCTCGATAGGAGAAGGGCTCGGATTTTTTGTTTTCTTCGGAAACGAGAACAATGGCTTTTCCCTTACGGCTGTGTGTCCAAAACCTTATCAGAAGAAAGACCGTATCACGAAGGTCACAACAGTAAGAGTGCCGTAAGGCAGAAGGGACGCAAGATTATGAAGTACGATGCAAGAGCCTGTCAGTTTAACATGGGCACCGGCTGTGTGGAGCTGCTGCTCCGGGATGGGCGCAAAATTTCCATCAACTGCACCGGTGTCGAGGATGCACTGGATGTTACCATGGCGCAGAGGTCTGAACTGGACTACCTCATCTACAATGACCCGCTGGCGTATGCAGAGCTAATTTTGAACGGTGAGCCAGAGGAGTATCTGAGAAATGCGGCTGGAAGTCACGGATTAGAGGACTGAACGCAAAAACAGGGTGCGCCCTGCCGGACGCACCCTGCAAAAATCCACACACGATAAGTAAGGCAGGGAGTTCCCCGACGGGAACTTCCTGTTTTTCTTTGGTTGCGATATGAGCCTGTTCCGCCTGCCATGCAGCAAATTCCCGTTGACCTTCCTCGCTGTTCCAGCAGGCAATGATCGCCGGATAGAATGCCCGTGCCAGTCGTTCGATGGCTTCATCGGGGTAAGGGGAAATATTTGTGGACTTTTTCTTTTTGTTCAAACGCACACTCCTTTGGATTTCTGTTGACAGCATACAATGTGCCTGTTGTTATGCTGTCTGCTCATCCTCTGCGAGCGCAGATTCCAGCGAAGCAAGGTACTCCTTGTGCTTGTGGATGATTTCGAGAATGACTTCTCGCTGTGCTGTGTCTGGCATAGTTCTCAGAAGATAGTCAAACTCTGTGCGGAAACGTGTTGTAACGTGTTCCAGTGCGACATAATCATGCCGCACTTCTTCCGGGTAAGCATCGCTGTCGTAAACCGATTCGATTTTCTGAAACGGCAATACAGGTGCCTTTCCCGGTTCCCGGATGATGCCATCGGCATCCGGTTTCGGTTCAACTTTCAGTTCCGGGTGCAGGATTTCCTGCAAGGTCTGTGCGCGGGCATCATAGTTGGCTCGTGCAAGGCGGTGCATATCAGCCTTGCTGACTTTTACCTGTTTGTTCAGAATCTTCTCCCGCATACCGGGAATCAGGGATTCAGCAATTTCAACACCTTTCATGTACTTCGATGCGCGAAGTACAGTTGCCTTGCTTACACCATTTTCCTCTGCGATTCGTTCGCAGGTTTTCATGGCTTCACCGGAGTTATCAGTTTGAGAACTCCGGTGAAATCGGCCATTTTCATCATGCGATTCTTTGCGGGCTTCGCCATGAGAGGATTTTTCCGCTTCATATTGCTTCCCGATGAGGAACAGCTTCTGCTCCGGGGTGAGGTTGCGCCGCCCCAACTGATTCTTGCAGATCCATGCGAGGACTTCTTCTCTGCTTTCAAATCGGAGCGGCATGGTGGAAAAGCAAATCTCCGGGTGCTTCTGGAGAATTGCATAACGATTGTGGCCGTCAACGAGGGTGTTGTTCCAGACGATCAAAGGAGAGAGCAGCTTGCCTTCCTTGAGGATGTTTTCTTCAAGCTGCTTGTACTCATCGTCCGTCAGCGGCGGGATCTGATTCTGGAACTCCGGGTCGATTTTCAGATTGATCATACGCACAACTCCTTATCTCTCGTGATGTTGCGTCCGTTCGTCCTCCCGGAAGAACAGGGCAACATTCTGTTTTGCATCTTTCAGCTTGAGCAGTTCGATCTTGGCTTCCTTGTACTGCTCATAGAACTGGGCCTTTTCGGAAGCAAGAGCGCAGTATTCCGCTTCCAGCTTGTTCGGACTTGGCAGTTTAGTGATGTTGTTTGCCTTGAGATAGGCTGCTGCTGTCCGGTATGCTGTCAGCTCTGCACGATGCTGTTCTTCAAAGGTTGCGGGGGATTTGGCAGCGTTCCGTTTCTGCGCGAGCGGTCGGTACTGCTTGTAGGAAGCAGCATAACGGCGCAGTGTTTGGTTGTTTGCCATGCGGGTTTCGAGGTCTTTCACTACGGCCAGCGATTCATGGAACTTGGTGTCAAGCTCTGCAATTCTCTGGTCGAGTGCGTCCTCGTTGAGCAGACCTTTCTCCTGCAAAAGAATCAAGGTCTGCGCCATGGCTTTGAGGTTGTGCTTCTTCGCCCAACGCTCATAGCCGATGCCCTTGCCCTGCTTCAGTTTTGCCTGAATGTCCACCAGCTTCTTGATTCGGTCGGGTTTTTCCTCAAGATTGCTGTGGAGGATAATGGGCTGGCTCTTGGCATTTTCTTTCAAGGTGGCAAGCACGAGTTCTTTCTCAAACTTGTCACCGAGGCTGTGCGCCCGGATAAACTTCTTTCTTCCGGCTGGCAGGTAGCTGAGCCGCCCACGGCTTTTCTTGACCGTGATGCCGTACTGCTGCAAGAGCCTGTCCGAGAAATCTTCAAAGCTCGCTGCATTGTCCAGCACATCCGAGATCTGTTTCCGCAAAGTCTCCTTTGCGGTTTCAAACTCCGTTTGTGTAGGCTGCTGTCCGGCGGCAAGCAGGGCAGCGTTTTCACGGTCGAGTTTCATTTGACTGCGCCGTTTCATCCAGTATTCACGCTCGCTCACACGCTTTTTCGAGCTGAGCAGGTCGATCTGGTACAGCTTGGCATCCTGACACATTTCCATGACTGCGACACGCAGGTGCCGCATGGTCTGGGCTGTGCTGGAATGCTTCATGCCCTCACGCCAGTCACGGGGCTTTTGCATATAGGGCTTGCGCTCCACTTCTCGTGTCCGGACGCTGCCGATCACGATGTGGACATGGATATTTCCCGAATGGTTGTGTCCGTCCGGGTGGGTGCAGACGATAGCAGGATGACCGGGAAAGTTCTCTTTGCAGAAGTTCAGGCCGAGGGCCTGTGCCTTTTCCATCGTCAGCCCATTTTCGGCTGCATCCCGCGGGTCGAAGCTGATGATATACTGGTGACTCTTGATGTCATCCGGGTGGTTGTTCTTGTCGTACTTCCGGTTTGCCAGCAGGCAGGCCATTGCAAACGAGGCTTCGCCGCATTCAAGGGTGTCCAGAATGTACGATTCCCGCAGCTTGGGTCTGCTCTGTTCATCCAGAATTTTCTTGCCGGAAAATTCATCGTGCTGGTAAACCAGATAGGTCTCAGCGGCAGAGTAGTCCGAATTTTTAGAGGCGATATGCTTCAGCGTTGCCATACAGTTTACCCAGAACTTTCTCGGCGTTGAGCCGGAAGGCAGTCAGGTCTGCAAGTTCGTCCAGAAGTTTCGCCCGGAGCTGTTCGGTGTCTGCTCCGCCGGAGTTGAAGTGTCGTGCGAGTTGGTTCAGGTTGCCGCCCACCCTGCTGCACTGGGCAAGCAGAGTGGAAACGGCAGTCAGGGTTTCTTCTCCGCCGCCGGCAACGACAACGGTGCGCTCGATCTTCGCATTGTGCAGCGCACGGCGGATGAGGGTGGACAGGGAGAGATGAAGGAGTTTTGCTGTGCATTGGAGTTCCATCTTTTCAGTTTCCGTCACACGGAACTTGATGACGTGCGTTTTGTTGTTCGGCGTGTCGTGGTGCTGGGAATTGCTAGGAATCGGTTGAACATTCGTTTTGGTCATTGTACCTCCTGTCTGTTCGATAACTCCTCGGTGAAGTTATGTAAAGCACGACACGCCGTTGCTGTTCGCACCATCAGGTGCGAACCATGAGCAGGGTTTGGGGCAGGCACGCCCCAACAAGATCACTTCGGAAATGCAGGTGCATTGCAGAAGTGAAGTCCCGGATGGACAGAACATTTTCAAGAATTGAAAATTTGTGGCCACGGGACGGTTCTTGCTCTCCACCGCTGCGCTCAAAACGCATTTCCGAAAGTTGTTTCCGAATTGTTAAGACGCAAAAATAAGTAGAGAGTTCCGCTGCTCGTGTATGTTGATCGCCGTTTGCTCCGAACGAAGTTCCTGCCCCTGTTTTGCAGCGGCGTTGGCCGAAAAGCCGGTATCACGCTCGGACGGCTCATGAAATTCTCAAGGTACGGCTTCCCCAAAAAGAAAATACCGCCCACGCAGTACAGGCGAAGGATTTTGTCGGGTGAAACAGACGGCAAAATGATCGGGTGTGTTGCGGGGCGGTAAATCTTCGCAGGAAATAAAACCGCACAGAATCGTTTCTTTACAGAAATCGCTGTGGATTTGTTGGGAATGATAACATAAGTATTGATGTGTGTCAACACTTCAGGATAATGAATACATCAGATGAATGAAACACACAAAGTACAAGCAAAAGCAAAGCAATGTTTTAGGAGAATGTTTTAATTTTCGCAGTTCAGGCGGACTTGGACGGTAAACACACCGTCCTTCTTCTTTGTGTAGAAGTCGCCATGGTTCTCTTGAACGATACGATTTATGTTCTTTAGTCCGTAACCGTGATACTCTCCGATGCGGATGCTGCGAACGGTATCGCTGTATGGATTCTCAAGCCGGTAAAAGAGACTGCGATACTGCTTGCGCAGCTGTAGATGAATGATTCGCTGTTCTGCTGGCAAGTCGCAGCAGGCTTCAATGGCATTGTCAAATGTGTTTCCGATGATGATGCTCAAAGACAACGATGAGATCGTCAGAACTTCAGGAATCGTCACATCCAGTTTGACTTTGATGTTATTCCTTTCCGCAATTCGTAAGTAATAATTCAAAAGAGCATCAACAACAGGATTTCCGACAGCAGAAATATTTGTGGAACGCTCGAAAACATTCGTGGCGGCCTGTGCGATCTTGTGAAGTTCTTCGGTATCACCGTGTTCTGCAACTGCCTGCATCGCCAGAATGTATTTCTTCACATCATGCTGTAGAGAACGGACTTCTTCCTGACGTTCTTTGAGCTGCTGGTAGTATTCCATTTGAAGGTTGTACTGCTGCTCATTGAACTTGACTTTGAATTTTTCTAGCTCATTTTCCCGGAGAGCTTCCACATAGAACACGATCAGGATGTTTATAAGGAGAAGTACAGCCATAAGGCCGACCATATAATCAGGGAAATAATCATCCGCAGCATGATACTGTGCCACATAACAGACCGCGATACTTGCGATTTGAATCGCAATGATCGGCAACAGCCATAGGATGCGCAGAGCATTTCCCTTTCGGCTGAAAAAATGTGAAATCAGAACTACGAGTGGAATTTGAATCAGGTTTGAAAAAACAATATAGACCAACCGTGCTGCCCCAGCCTGCATCAGAATGTCGGTATCCGGGATACGCAGACCAATCAGGAGCATTGCAAGCACTTCCACCAAAGCAGCCAGTGTAAAGAAGGTTCCGCTTGCGAAAACCGCCTGCCACGGTCGCACCTCATAGAACAGCAATGCAAGGAGAAATCCGCCAACTAAAAGATAAATCGTGCGCTGCGTTACCCAATCCGGGAATAAACTCAAAGCGCACTGCCCAGCGATCAAGAGTGCAACATATGACGCATAGAACCACCTTGAGACGGGTTCCTTTTTGGGAAACAGCCGACCGATAAAAAGCAGCAACAGGGCAATGTTGGCAAAGCTCCCTGCAAACTCAACGAAATAATAAAGCATCATCTTCCCAAATAAGCGTTGAAGATCTGATTGAACTCCTGACGCTTCCTCCTGCTAATCGGCAGCTGATGTCCGCTGGAAAGAAAAACAGCGGTTCCCGTAGCGTAAACAATGTGTTCCATGTTGACGAGATAACTTTTGTGTGGTGACACAAAGCACCGTTTGGGAAGTTGCTCCAAGGCTTCAGGAATGCTCATTCGCACTGTAAGGTCTTGCTCCTTACAGTGAATCAGAACTTTATGTCCGTGGCTTTCCAGAAAGTAAATGTCCGATGTTTCCAAGGACATGGTAATACCATCGTATTCGATCGTAAAATGTTTGGAGTTCAGTTCCTGAAGGACGGCATCCATTGCCGCAGCGAACAGTGTCTGATCCAAAGGTTTGACAAGGTAGCGGAATGCAACGCCATATCCCTGCACAGCGTACTCATGCCGCTTCGTGACAAATACCACCAAAGGATGCTTCTCCATTTGGATCAAAGACTGCGCCAACTGAAAACCGTTGGATGGCATCTCGATATCGAGCAGCAGCAAATCGAAGGATTTTTTCTGCATTTGCAATTCGCTCAGAAGTTCATTCCCATCCATGTAAGTCTCAATGTCAAAGCAGCCTTGCACATCGTACTGCTGGACGCTTTGAACAATGCCATCAAGGTCTGACTTCTCATCATCGCAGACTGCAACGTGGTACTTCAGCATTTCGACAACCTCCACAAAATAATGTCCTGCTACTATTATAGACTGTGCAAAGGCTCCTTACAAGTAGCCTGACCTACCACTTTTGTCACCAGAACGACCAGTTTTGCCAAACCTCTTGATTTTGCTGAAATTTATGATACAGTGAAGCAAAAATCAGAAGATAAGGTGGCGCAACTGCAATGTGGGAACGCACGCTGTCTCAAAAATTAGTCCGTCTTTTCTGCGAGCAAAAAGTGATAGATGAAGCAAAGGCGGATGCGTATGTCTATGGGTACGAGTTGCTCATATCATCTGTTGTGAGCATTCTGCTTGTTATTCTCATCGCTGCTGTGTGTGGTGATGTGCGGTACGCACTTTCATTTTTGATCGGGTTTATCCCACAGCGAATCTACATTGGTGGATATCACGCAACGTCGCACACCAGATGCTATCTGGCGTTTACCGGACTGGCACTTATCTGCATTTTGCTAAGTAATGCAATCGCAGCAAATCACCTTTTTCGTATCCTGACAACAGCAGCTCTTTTGGTCATCTCCATCTTTCTCTCTCCTATCGAAGCAAAGAATAAGTCTTTAGGTGAAAAGAAGAAGTCAAGTTACAAGACAATCGCATCTATTCTTTCATCAATAGATTTCCTGCTTGCCATTTTTAATGTGCTTCCGTATACACGTCATGTAGTTTGCTACTATCTCTCCAAATGGGTATTGATTGTATTCTCAACAATTCCTTTGGTTCAACAAAAATTTAATGCCAACTTTTGTAGATAGGGAGGTGATAACATGAAAAAAAACAAATGGGTGCTGCTTCTTATCGCTTTTGTTGCATTTTTGGTATTGGTTTATTTTATTGGTGCTTGCCTTAATGCAACGGCAGAGGCATTGACAATTATTTCGCTCTGCATCGGCATACTGGTCATTTATTTAGTCGTAAAAGCAATCAAATCAAAATAAGGAAAGGAAAATGTGATCATGAGTACAAGTGATAATAGCTACTATACCCATTGCTATCATGATATTTTGTATTCGTATGATTCCGGTGGACACCTTATGGATACTACAAAATCGTACCATCAAGCTGTGGGAGGCTAAGAATGAAAAAAGGCAAAAGCAACTTTTTTCTTATTGCTCCTTTTGCCCTTTGGGGCTGCATTTCAGTATGGACTAGTAATCTTGTCCGATTGACAGATAAAAGCGCAGTACCTTATGCTTGGGCTTCTTTGTTTTTCTCATATGGAATCGTAGCAGTGCATTATATCCAAGTGGCAGTATCCTCCAAAGGCTGTAACAATGCCGAAAACGAAAAAATTGCATGGGTTCAGCTTGGGCTTTCAACTTTGTTCTTGATAGTAGCTGTTGTTCTAGCTATTCAATGAAGGAAAGCAAAGTAATCACCCAAAGCAGTGTAAGGTCACAATATTTTCTATTCCAGCAGTATTCTAGTAGTTTCAGCATTTGTATGGTTCACATTTATTTGCCGAGGAGTATACACCTGAAGGGGAAAATTTAATGAAGGTGATTCCAATGGAGCTTTAGTGTATTGAGTGAAGAAAAAAAATAAATTAGGAGGCAGTATACTATGACTAACAAAATCAAACGGCTGATTTCCATTCTATTGGTCACGGTTTTATTTCTCCTGACCATTCAGCCAGCATTTGCAACTGGAAATAAGAGAAAGATCGATGATTATTCGATAGAAGAACTTCTCAATCTTTCTGTGCAAGAACAAGAGAATCTCGGATTTTATGTTTTGGCCGAGGTTCCAATGCGCATTCCTGTTTCTAATACAGACGGCTCAAGAGTTGTATCGTATATTGATGGAACATGGAGAGTTCTTTATACAAAGGCCAATGGATTGGGCTTTTATATGAGTGGAACTACCGTCGGTATTGGCCCGGATTTAATAAAAAATGTTTCAGGAACGGATTACTACACGAGCTATTCCGATAACATCGAACGAAGCTGCCCATTTTCAACGACAGCACTAGTTCCAGAACAAAGTATATATAATACAACCTATACATATGACTTCTATGATGTTGGAACTTATCTTGATTGCAGCGTTGGGTGTTATTTTGGAGTGGTTGGCTCAAGCAAACCAATCTATTGGAGTGCAACTACACAAGTTACCATCCCGAAATTATGATTTTGACCAGCTATGGATGAAATTGTTTTTGAACCCAGTGATGTCAATATGTTAGCAGCTTTAGGCATCGTCGAAAGTGTAAAGTTGTTTCCGTTTATGTTATCAATGGGAGAACTTCAATATGCTTGCGATTCAGAATATCGTTGCAAACAATTCGTGAATTGCCTTTCAGAATATTATCCTGACAGCCAAATTGAAGCTAGACAACTGTGGTCGAAATATCATGGTACAGCGAATGCGGTTCAATGTGATATGATAAATCATAAGCCACTGCGTGTTTGGGTCAGGAGTTCTGCCGATTGTTGGTGCGGCATTTATTATATTTGTTACTATGCAGCAAAGTATGGTACAAATAGAATTTTGCTTGCATCCAGAGAAGGTCTGAAAGAATTTATGGAAGGGAAAACCGATAAGATCTCACAAAAGTATTTGACGGAAGAAACTATTACTGAGTATGCCAAAAGATGGGGAAAGCTATTAAACGAAAACACCTCCATGCGTATTTGGCATGCGAACGATGTTAAAAGCGTTAACATAGATTATTTCGACCAGAGAATTATTAGTTTAGTATCGAGAATTCCTATTTCGGTTGGTGAACTTACCGCAGACGTATTAAAAGCGATTTCTGCTCCGGTAAGTGACTGGTATGTCATGAAACGCATAGAAGCACTTTTGAAAAAGGGTGTTCTTCAAGTCGTTATTCCAAACAAAATCTTTTATAATACCATCGTCCAGCTAAACGAAGAATAAAGGAATCCGAGCAAGTCGGCCCAACAGTCACCTCATTTCAACGAGAGGGGTGGCTGTTGGGTCAATTGTTCAAAAAGAAAAACTGAAGATAATAAAAAGTCTTGATTTCTCCATCAAAACATGGTATATACATTATACGAAACAGTGCTTTGAAAGAACGCTCCACCGTTCAATGACGTGTAAAGAGAGGTGCTTGCCATGACCGCTGTGATCTACGCCCGCTATTCCAGTGATAACCAGCGCGAAGAATCCATCGAAGGCCAGATTCGTGAATGCACGGCCTATGCCGAAAAGAATGACATCACTATCGTCAAGCACTACATTGACCGCGCCATCTCTGCCAAGACGGATAATCGCCCTCAATTCCAACAGATGATAAAGGACAGCGACAAGAAGCTGTTTGATATTGTTCTGGTCTGGAAACTTGACCGCTTTGCCCGGAATCGCTACGACAGTGCCCGGTATAAGACCCAGCTGAAGAAGAACGGTGTCAAGCTCATGTCGGCTACGGAGATCATCTCCGAGGGGCCAGAGGGTATCATTCTGGAATCGGTTCTGGAGGGCTATGCAGAATACTACTCTGCCGACCTTGCCGAAAAGGTTGTCCGTGGACAGACAGAGAACATCCTGAAAGGCCGCTGCAACGGTGGTCGTGGAACGTTTGGATATACGCTGGATTCCGAGCGGAAATTTCACATCGACCCGCTTGCCTCCCCTTTCGTGCTGGAATCGTTCACGAAGTATCGGGATGGCCTCACGATGAAAGAGATTCGGGACTGGCTGAATGAAAACGGCATCAAGAACCCGGTCGGAGGCGAATTTACTTACAACAGCGTGGAGCACATGCTCAAAAACCGGCGTTATATCGGAGAACTGAAATTCCGGGATGTGGTCGTGCCGGATGCGATTCCGCCCATCGTGCCGCTGGAACTGTTCGATGATGTGCAGGAAAAGATTGCCAAAAACAAGAAAGCCCCTGCCCGAAGAAAGGCAGAGGACGATTACCTGCTGACAACCAAGCTGCACTGTGGTTGCTGCGGTGCGCTGATGTTTGGCGAAAGCGGCACAAGCCGGACGGGAGAAGTCCACCGCTACTATAAATGTGCCACGGCCAAAAAGAAGAAGGGCTGCAAGAAGAAAACTGTCCGCAAACAGTGGCTGGAAGATCTGGTGGTGAACCAGACCATGCAGCTTGTCCGGGACGATGCCGCCATGGAATCCATTATCGCCAAGGTCATGGAGCTGCAAGACCGAGAGAACACCAACCTTCCTCTCTATGAGAAACAGCTCCGGGATGCAGAATCGGGTATCCAGAATATGCTCAACGCAATTCAAGCCGGAATCCTCACCAGTTCCACCAAGGAACGGTTGGAACAGCTCGAAGAAACCAAGCGTGAGCTTGAAGCCCGCATTGCGGAAGAAAAGCTGGCAAAGCCAAAAATCAAAGAGGAATTTATCCGTTTCTGGCTGATGCGCTTCCGTAAACTGGACATGAGCCTGAAAGACCAGAGGCAAGCGTTGGTGGATACGTTCATCAATTCGATTTATCTGTACGATGATAAGGTTTTGATAACCTTTAACTATAAAGAAGGTACACAGACCATCACGTTTGAGGAAGCGGCCCAAGCCGCATCAAAGGAAAATGGTTCGGATTTGGATTGCTTTACTGCACCAAGAAAAACCAGTACACATTGTGTACTGGTTTTTCTTTTTCGGTGCGGAAGAGGACTTGAACAGCACGGCCCCACCGCAGGTGGGGCAACAAAAGCCCCAGTGGGGCTTTTGTTAGTGCGCGGTTCCCAACCTGTAGGAATGTCTACCGGGAGGCAGACTGTCCACTGTCTTTTTTGTTTTACATGGCAGTTTCTCTTTAGCAGTAACTGCGGATAAGAGGACTTGAACAGCAACGACGACGACCGCAGCCAGCGGCTGAAACAGGGAGGAGTTGTTGGGGCCGCGTTCTGATTTTTCAAAGCCCTGCCAAGGGGCTGCGGAAAAATCAGCAAACGCAACCCGTAAGGCCCTGACCACCAGATTCCGCTGCGGTTCCCAACCTGTAGGAATGTCTATCGGGAGGCCTGCCGTTCATTCGGGAGAAATGGATGATTTATAAAGAGGCTGCTGCAAAATAGCTCTTTGAAAAAATATGCACAAAACCCGGAACCTTTTCAGAGCCAAAACGGCTCAAAAAAGGGTTCCGGGCTTTTATTTTTATGCACAAATGCACCCCAAAATTTAAAAAGTATGGTATACTGGTACAAAACTGGTTCCATAGGGGAGAAAAGAATGCAATATAAGATTCTGGCAAGCGATTATGACAATACACTGGTTCCCTTTGGCGAGAGCAAGCCCCGCCAGAAGGTGGTCAAGGCGGTAAAGAAGCTGCAGGCCGCAGGCGGCAGATTCGTGCTCAGCACCGGCCGCGCCTATCCGTGCGTCAGCCTCAAGGGGCAGCTGGGCGGCATCCGGTTCGACTACGCCATCACCTGCAACGGTGCCTGCGTGGTGGACCGCGAGGGCCGCATCGTGGCAGAGCACCCGCTCACCGCTGAGGAAATGTATGCGCTGGTGGATTTCTGCGAGGATTATAACTATCCGCTGCAGTTCAATTTCAGGGATGCCTGCTACGCCTACTGCGAGTATGAATATCTGCACAGGGGCTACCAGCAGATGAACAGCATCGGGCTGGACTGCGTGGATGGCGAAGATCAGGACCGCCACCTGATCGATATGCCCCACGCGGCCTTTGCGGCAGTGCCGCCGGAGCACGTGGCAGATTTTGCGGCAAAGTACGGCCATCTGGGCCTGCACTGGATGCAGGTGGGCGCGCAGAATGCCGACGGCCTGTGCTACTACGACATCGTGCGCGGTGGAATGGACAAGGGGGTTGGCCTTGCTGACCTGTGTGAAAAAATGGGTCTGACGCTGGCCGATGCCGTAGCGGCAGGGGATTCTGCCAACGATGTGGGCATGCTGAAGGCAGCGGGCCTTGGCTGCTGTATGGCAAACGGCACGCCGGACGCAAAGGCTGCCGCCGACCGCATCATTGGCGACGTGCGGGAGGACGGCGTGGCGGCACTGATCGAGGAGCTGTGGTTCGACGGCCCCACAGCGGTGCCGTCCGGCCGCGACCTTGGCTCGCCTTGGGATAAAATTGAAAGTGCAGGCGGACAATGAGCTTTGATCCGGTGTATAACGAGCACAGCCGGGCACTGATCCTGGGCACATGGCCCAGCCCCAAAAGCCGCGAGATGGCCTTTTACTACGGCCACCCGCAGAACCGCTTCTGGCCCATGCTGGCCGCGCTGACCGGGGAGCAGACGCCCGCGCGGGAGGATATCGAAGCCAAAAAGCAGATCATCCTGCGCCATGGTCTGGCCCTCTGGGACACGCTGGAACGCTGCACCATCACAGGGGCGTCGGACGCTTCCATCCGGGATGCGGTGCCGAATGATATCGCCGCACTGCTGGCAAAGGCACCCATCGAGGCGGTGTTCTGCAACGGTGCGGCGGCTTACCGCATCTATACAAAGTATCTGCAGCCGGTGTCCGGCATCGCGGCCGTCAAGCTGCCCAGCACCAGCCCGGCAAACGCCGCCTGCCGCCCGGAAACGCTGCGCGCGGTCTGGGGCGAAGCACTGGGCCCGTGGATTTCCAAATGATTGCAAGGTTGTAAATTATCCGTGAAACCCTTGCGTTTTTCGCCGGGTGCGGTATCATGGGTAACATAAGGGGAAGCTTCCCCAAAGAAGGAGAAGGTTCATGAGTAAGATCATCCGCACCCAGAAGCCCAGCGTTCTGCCATTTTATGCAATGGCGCTGGTCTTTTTGGGATTGTGCGCGGTACTGCCGGTGTATAAGCTGTGGGCGCTGCTGGCAGCGCTGGGCGGCGCCCTGATCGCCTTTGGCGCGGCGCAGAAGGTCTGCCCGCCCCGGGTGGTGGAGCACGAAGTGCCCTTCCACACCGGCGTGGAGGATGTGGACGCGATGCTGACCGACATCCAGCAGAAACTGGATACCCTGCACACCCTCAACGAGCAGCTGCCGGACCCGCAGCTCTCTGCCGCCATGACCCGCATGGAAAAAGCGGGCCGCTCCATTGTGGAGGCGGTGGAAGCAAACCCGGAAAAGGCAAAGCAGGTGCGCAGGTTCGCAAACTACTACCTGCCGGATGCGGTGAACGTGCTGCAGCAGTATGCAAAGCTGGCAAAGCAGGGCGTGCGCGGCGAGAATGCCGCCGCCATCCGTACCGAAGTGGAGCACAATGCTGCTTCCATTGCCACGGCGTTTGAAAACCAGCTGGATGCCCTGTACGCCGCTGAGAGCATGGACCTTTCTGCAGACATCACGGTGCTGCAGAACATGCTCAAGGGGCAGGGACTGAGCTGAAGAAAAAGGTAACCGGTATTTGGAAAGGAAGGAATCTCTTATGGCAGACAATACATTCAACTTTGATCTGGATGCACCCGCTGTGCCCACCCTGACGCTGGACCTGTCTCTTATACACATCTCCGAGCCCACGAGACAGGCAGAAATCTCG
>ERZ1027099.206-NODE-206-length-36642-cov-9.183480_pt1 | contig 36642 bp, 41 predicted proteins | sample MGYA00519408_ERZ1027099 | MGnify/ENA primary metagenome ERZ1027099 (study PRJEB26926, sample SAMN06164646) | human gut metagenome | biome: ENVO:00009003; feature: ENVO:2100002; material: ENVO:00002003 | host: Homo sapiens | place: USA | collected 2012 ...
CATATCGTCGGCAGCGTCAGATGTGTATAAGAGACAGATATTATTGTATTTGTCTATTGTAATGCTTCTGTATATTTCATTACAATGTTTGTTTCTAATGATGAATCAATCCGTTGTTCCATATTTGATGTTTATATATGAATGACATATTATTCGTTCCACCTCACGCAATCCGTCCAACCCCATTCATCGAACAGCCATGTTTCTAAGAAGAAAAGTACAAAGGGCAGTAGGTACAGAAAATATACCTGTACTGCGCTGACATGCTTAGAGCGGCGGTAGTGGTTCAACAATGCCTGTATACGAGCTTTCCTGTATCGTGCAAAAAGAAATACACAAATAAGTAAAAACATTGCACCTAAATAGCCAAGATGTAAGGATGACCACTGCGGTACACTGTCAATCAGGATAAAGTTGCCGGGCAGAACCACTATCCACCACCAATACCAAAACAGCAGTATAAAACCAGACATCCGTCCTATCTTCTTGCCCCAAACCTCTCCCTTGAAATACAGGTAATCAAAAAAATAATATCTGTAATTCGTCAGGTTTGCACGCTGCTTCACTCGTTCAAAATAGTTATCTGTCTTTTTTATTCCTTTACTCATATATATTCGATGAATTATGTTCTCCAAAATGCAAAATAAAGCAGGGTAATACCCAGCACAATTCCAAAAAAGACAAGACCTGTCAGGAGAAAGACCCAATCCGAATAATGAAAGTCAATTTCCTTGTAAGGAATGGCAGTTTTCTTCACATACTTGTTCCATGCCCATATAAGAACTCTTCCCAATCTTTCTGCTGTAATATAGCTCATAATTATTTTTACTTTTCAATTTGTATTCCCTCATGCGCTGGCGAGCAATAAATAGAATGTCGCTACCTGTATAACCATAGAAACGACATAGATACCGTAGTAGAGCAGATACCTTTTCTTTTTCTCAAACTCGGCGAAATACTTCCTGTATTTGTCCTTCTTGAATAAGAATATTTCATTGATATAATATCCGAGCACTCCGATAACTATAAGAAATGAAATAAAAAGAACCTCATTTCCAAAAACGATAGCCCAAATGTTTACCTTGGAAATTTTGGTGCAGGCAAAGCTGACAAGGCAGAGCATCCAAAGACTGATGATACATGGGGTATTAAGTGCCAACATACTGATATAAACATCAGTACCTTTATCCATTCCGGCTGCTTCTTGTCTCTTATTAAGCGAAACCAACCGTTTTATATAGCTGTTTTCCCATTTCGAGAGGCTTAACCAATAGAAAGGATTTATCATCACAAATCCAAAAGAATAGAAAGATACTAATACTCTGTTTCATATTTTACGAATGAAATATAATTTATTACCATATACTGTCTGTTCATCCCAATTTTCTAAACAGCCACTGTTCCAAAACAAACAAAGCCAAAGGCGTAAACAGGAGCTTTATGATACCAATATGCTTCTTCCCGTCATAGTGTTTCATCAGGGCATCGCATCTCGCTTTGCGGTATCGTAAAAGACAAAAAACGATCGGGAACATTCCCCAGCCATATATGATTGCACGTTTCGCCTCGCTGTTCTCTATATATTCGAACAGAATCGTGAAAAAAGGATATAGGATTAATCCCCAATACCAAATCAGTACACCAAAACCTGACATACGCCAACTACTTTCACCCCATTTGTTTTCATGATAGATTTCCCCCATATAATAGAGGTAGTCGAAAAAGTAAAACTTATACTTCTTCATCTGTCGGGGATTGACGAACTCAAAATGATAACTGCTCTTTTTTATACCTACACTCATGTCATTATCTATTAAAAACCACTTTCTATATCTTTTGTCATTGTATTCTCTTTTAATTATTGATAATAGTTGACTCGACCTCGTTATAAACTCAATTAAAAGGGTGCATATTTAACTATTGGACAAACAATAAGTGTATCTTTAGTTATAATTTGCTCATCTTTATTTCGTTTCAAAATCACTTTTCCTGTAAATGTCATTTTATCAATCTTGAATTTTTCAATATCATATTCCAACTGGTTCAGCTCATAGTATATACCAGAGCCGTAACAGTCGAAACACCCTATGTATTTCTCTAAAATTCCACTTTTTTTATATATACTTTTTGCTCATAATAATCACGCAATCCACCTTTATGGAAACGAATAATATACTGCTCATTTTCAGCAATAACATGGTCGAAATTGAACATCATCCACCATAATGGAGGAAATATAACGAATGGTAATATATATACTCCACAATAAATGCGCATACAGACTTTACTCCATGTGGGCATTTTCTTAGGAACACAGAAAATCAGCACGAAAGGAGTAAGAAAAAACAATAAACGTAGCATATCACCAATACTCCAGCGTATTCGGTCATATACATCTATAAAACTTAATATTATCAATCCTAATATTCCACATAATACATGAATACCAAGAATGATATAAAAGAAATTAGATCTCGTCATATTCCAATCAATATGTTTATAATGGTTAGCAGGGAACGGCTTGCCGTTATCCTGCGTTGTTAGCTATATTTTAGTCAAAAGCCATGTAGCACAAACAGACTTTTAACAAGATAATTTTCTACTATCCATACGGCATAATATCCACCTGCACCGTCACTGTTCTGTGTGCTGATGAACAGTGAGTTTCCTTTTCCCAATGCCACGACAACATTGTTTTGGTTCGGTTCGTATAGATGTGTTATATATACTGTTGGGAATTCCAATATTCCGGCAGGATGCTTGACAATGATAGAAGCATATTCTTCATGCGGAATATTACCATCTATGCCTATCAAGTCAGAACAACCGTCAATACTCCGAACAAAATCCGCTTCCAAATCATAAACAATGGGATGTTTTTGTGGATTAAAGTCTTGGAAGTTTATCTTTACAGTTAATGTGTCGTTGGCATATACAAGGCATTTATCCGTACTTTGTGGCTGTTTCTTCAACTGTGGCAAATCTGCCAAATAACGGTATCTCATCTTGTATGTTACGTTCACACAGAATTTTACTACAAGAACAACCTGTTACCACGAAAATGGCAAGAACAAATGATACTATGTTTGCAATACGATACATATTGTTATAATGGTTAGAAAGGAGCATCGTCAGATGCTATCTTTCGTTGTTACTAACTTATAGCAAACCTTGGTAAAACCAATACTGATGAAATTTGCCTATGTCTGCTAAAAAAATCTTTTCGTTTGAACCTTGATGAACCACGAATCTGTATTCATCACAAAACAAATAATATTCAAAACTCATTAGGTAGGTAAGTGCCAATATAGACAAAGCGATAAGGCGTGATATTTTATGATGTAGCTACAAATCGCTTCCTACAAACAACACTGAAAAGACAGCCCAATACATAGATGCAAGCGAAAAATGTCACCCTGTTCCATATAAGGGGCTTATAATGCCTGTACCTGCATAAAGAGTACTTGCCAATAGTAAGTAATACAATATTATTTTTATAATTCTCATGTTTCGCACTATTGTTACTAATGGGTCAGCAGAAAACAGCTCATCCATTATCCTGCGTTGTTAGCATTACTTTTGTTGTTTCACCCCTTGTAAAAGTAAATTTTCAATCTCCTTTGCACCTGTTTCCTTTGCCAAAGCAAGAGGAGTGATGCCGTTACTATCCTTTACATTAAGATCTGCATGATACTCTAAGAGCAACCGTACCAGTTCAATGTTATTATTGGCAATGGCTTCCATAATCGGATATACCGTGTAGGTGTCGTATGGACTTTGACAACCATTTACGTGAATGCCATGCTCCAGCAAGATACGGGCTAACTTTACGTTAGACAATTTGCAAGCGTATGTCAGAAGCGTAAGTCCGTATTCATCACTATATACTCTATCGTTAATATCCTTGTATCGGGTATGGGCGTATTTTAGTACATCTTCTTTGTTAAAATAGATTGCCGTATAGAGTATATCAAACTCATAACAATCGTTACCCATTGCCATAGGTTCATCTTTTCCTGCAAGTAATCGTTTTATGGTTTCCAAATCATTATTACGGCAAGCAATCCCCAGCGGATAAAGCTGGTAGGCCTCATCCCGTATGGTGTCTTGTGACAACGAGGTTGCTTTCATGCTATCCAAAGAACAAAACAATGTTGCAAGAAAAAGTAATATCCAATTAACCATCTGCATAATTTTCATTTGGGAAAACAAGGAAAGCCGCATAAACCGATAACAGGAGATCGCATGTGGCTTTCCTTCCGATTAGGGGATTTTTACGAGAAACGATGCCGGTTGTCAGTCAGCATCATGATCGCACATATGTTGGATAAATACTTTGTTCTTTTCATATTCATCCCCGGTGAGGATAATGGGATCCGCAAGTCCGACAATCTTATATCCCGGTGTGTAAGTAACCAAGATACAATAGAATTCATGCCCTGTTTCATCCTTTTCCACTTGTAGCTGCACAGGCTGATCATTACCGCTGGGCAGATCGCACAGGTACTCAAAATCATGGCGGTTAAAAGCGTCGACAATATCCTCTTTGTCAGTCATGCTACTAATGAACTTTTTGATCTTGTAACGCTTCACTTCACCACCGCTTTCACGGTTATAGATACTAAGATCTGCGACCAATGCGGTTAAACCCAAATAGATAGCTCCGACAACACCAACTACCCGTATCAGCCACGAGGGGATAAATGGCAACCATCCGGGAAAAATGACAAGCAATACACATGCAGCTGTCAGTACCCAATAAATGATTGGTTTGAACTTGTTCTTACGCTTTTCGAATTTCTCCGGCATGGCATCATAGACCTCTCCGAAATGACTGGGAAAATGTTTTTCCTGATCCATATTTTTTTCATTTTCTGATTTCATATTTGTTTCGTTTTTAAGTTTGTTCTTTATTTTGCACTAAAACTTGACTGTTTCCACGGTGATTCATCATTCTCCAGCAACCATTTGACAATACCCAATGCGCTCTCCCTGTCTGTGACGTTCCACCAATCCCCAAGTGTGTATTTGATGGTTTCAACATCTTCATCACACCGACCAGCGAGTCTACCTTCTCATCATTGTAAACCAGCATGGGGGCACCGAACGCTAATAGACGTAGCTGTTCTGCATCCAGTTTCCCGGTTTCAGATCTGTTATTTGATTTTTCTTTTATCATATCGTTAATCATTTAATCCTGATAAGAATAAAGAAACTGTATTTCATACGGATACTTCTGAAAATGCAGCATCTACCTCACTAAAAAGGATGTGTGAAAAAGTCGTTTACAAAGAGTATTTCCTCCACAGACTGTTTTTATGTGTCAACAATTCATCAGCAGTACTTTTCATCACAGAATTGTATGCACCCTTGCCGCCCCATAAAGAACGCCCGATAACATAGCTCATAGCCATGTCTTTCCATGAAGAGAACTCGGAATGGGCCATATCGTATGCGATATCTATATATTTCCAAGTATCCGTTTCGGAAATATAGCCCATTTCACAGCAAGCACGGGCAAGAAAGCAGATACGTCCCGCATCCCAACCGGCAACACCGTAACGTTTCAAATCTTCCTTTTGTGCAATCACTTTGCAGGAAAGCAGTTCCTCATAGGTTTCTTGTAAGTTCTGAAACTGCATGACAATCTTATTATAATCTTCTTGAGAAGTCATATTCTGCTGAAAGATTTCATCTTGTTCTTCAGGTTTTTCCAACAAGAATGCCTGATAGACAAAAGGAAAATAATACCGATATCCTTTCTCACAAAGGTAGTTCAATTCTTTATGGGCAGCTTCCGTTGTTTCGATGCCCCACCATTCTCCGAGAATCTTGGGCAACATATAGGAAATACCGGTTTCTACCGAGTTCTGATAAGCCCCTTGTTGAGAGGCATACATGGCTCCGACGGCAATCCTCTTGCATTGCTCATCATTCAATTTCGATTTGGGGTTTAAGCATACACCTTTGAAAGATCTGCGTATTTTCCTGATAAATAAAAATGCGCTTTTCCCTTTCTTGAAAAGCCAAAAACCACCCATAACAGCAGCTATCGTAACAGATATCCAAAAATCGTTGCTCATATTGTTATCATGCTTTTTAAAGTTCTTACTGTTATTTTTCCCAATTCGACTGCTTCCACGGCGATTCATCATTCTCCAGCAAGAGTTCTACGATCTCGTATGCCGTTTCGCTGTCAACAGGTTCACCATGCCATACACCACGTCCCATGATGAAACTCCGGCCGTATTCCTCCCATGAAGAAAAGTGTTCGAGTGCGATGTCTGCCGCTACCTGCATGATTTGCCACATCTCATCCTCATTCACATAGCCGCAAAGATATGCCCAGCGTCCGAGGTTCACGACCCGCACCAGATCCCATGCAATGACACTGTCCGGCATTTGCCCTTTCGGACACCAGCCGTTTTCAAGCATACTCTCCATTATCAGGCATACATCTCCCATCTTGCTTTCCTCGTCACATCGTTCTTCTTGGGATATATTCTCAAGCCTGCGTTTATGGATTTCCGCCAGAGCCTCATCTGCTTCGGCGTGATGTCCCTCTTCCAGCAACCATTTGACAATACCCAATGTGCTCTCCCTGTCTGTGACGTTCCACCAATCTTTAAGTGTGCATTTGATGGTTTCAACATCTTCATCATCGGCCAACGAGTCTACCTTCTCATCATTGTAAACCAGCATGGGAGCACCGAACGCTAATAGACGTAGCTGTTCTGCATCCAGTTTCCCGGTTTCGGATCTGTTGATAGTCCACTCGTCATCCCCGAAGGCTTCCATCATTTGCGCCATAACATCGGATGAAGACAACCCTTTACCAAGAGTACCGTCCATTGCTTCCTGCATCATTTGCTGGGCAAATGCCATATTCTGCATACCTGCCTGTGCAACCACTGCCGGATCAACACCGGCAGCTTTAAGCATAGCCTCCTGCTGTGCCTGAATTTCAGCCATATCAGGAACTCCGCTTCTCATCTGGGCCATGATTTGTTCCTGCATACCACCGGGCATCTGAAATCCCGGAATGTTTCCGAACATGGCTTGAGCTTGTTCCATTGCTGATTTTACAGCGGCTTCCTGAGCCGTCTTTGCCATTTCCTCAGGACTTTGAGGATTTGATTTTTCTTTTGTCATACCGTCAATTATTTAATTATGTAAATATGTGTGATATATTATCCTTCTGCTCCTGCTGTCAAAAGCATTTCCACTATTTCGTTATAACCTCGCTCGCCGGCATAATACAATGCCGTCCGTTGAAGATTATCCGCAAGGTTCACGTTCGCCCCGTGTTCCACAAGCAGTGCGGCGAACTCGTTGTTTCCTTCTCTGGCTGCAAGGATAAGGGGTGTTTCCCCATTTTCATTCTGTGCATCCACTTGTGCATTGGTCGCTATCAATTTCCGGCCAATAAACTTGTTTTCCGACCAAACAGCAAAGTGCAAGGGAGTATTCCCGTTCAAAAGGGCTTTATTCACTTCTGCACCGGCATCGATCAGTAAGTCTGCTATGATAAGATTGCCTTTCATACAAGCAATAATCAGTGGCGTTTCTCCTGCATCGTTCGGCGCATTCAGCATATTGCCCGAAGTGGGAAGTAGCATACGGACTGTTTCTGATTGTCCGTTGAAAACTGCCTGATGCAGTGGCGTGTTTCCATGTCCGTCGGTTGTCTCTTTCACCGACAGACATGTCACCACTTCACGTAACCCGTGGGCTGTAGCGTAATCTATAGCTTTGTGACCTGTATTGTCTGTTATTTCCGTGTCTGCACCTTGTTCTATCAGAAACAGTGCTGCATCGGTGCGCTTGTTGTCAAGGAGACAAATTAAAGGAGTACGTCCTTCCTTGTCTGTAGCATCCAAATCAGCCCCATATTGGATCAGTTTTCCTATTATTTCCTTGTTCCCACTTCTGGCAGTTGCATGTAAAGGCATTTCTGAAGAGTTATTGGCAATGGAAACATCCGCATCGTTGTCCAGTAGAATAGTCACAATGTCCCTAAATCCTTTCAGGCAAGCATAATACAACGGAGTATTACCCTCCGCATCCCGTTTATTTACATTGATGCCTCCTTTTTTAAGGAATATCTGTACAATGCTTTTCTGTCCGTTGCGGCACGCATTTAAAAAAGTCATGTTATTGTCCATACGATTATCAACTATATTTCAATAAAAATTTTACAAGAGTTTCGTTGTTCTTTTCCGCTGCAATGTCCAAAGCCATTTTTCCCTCGTTGTTCACGGCGTTTACATCCGAAGATTCGAAGTCTGTCACAAGGGCAGCAGCTTCTTTCGCCCCCCTTGTCGAGCTGGCTGCGATATAATGCAGCAGGGTATTACCCCATTTATCCTTGGCGTTTATATCTGCCCCGGCTTCAAGCAGTATTTCAAGTATCTCCGCATCTTCTTCTGTGCAGCTGCGTCCACCATATGGATATGACCGTGGGAAACCTGCGATACGGGGAATATTCCCGTCCCAGAAGCATCCTCCATAGAGGTTCATTGCCGGAGTCTGGCCTTGCATATTGGCGGCATTGACATCAGCCCCGTTTTTCACGAGATAACGGATAGCCCAATTCCCTAATTCGCTCCCTGCTCTTCGGCAAGCAACGGATAATGCCGTGTTACCCTCTTTATCGGCTGGGGATTCCGAATTCCACCCGCACTCTGTCAGGCATTGGAGGAAATGCAAGCATTCCTCCTTATTTTCTGTGCAGCAGTTTTTTTCATTCATCCACACGGTGAAAGCAGTCCGCTCTTCCGAGTCCTTGAAATTTGGGTCAGCACCGCCCCTGAGCAACATTTCCGCTGCTGGGTAGTTGTTCCATGACAAAGCGCATCCCAAGGGGGATTTGCCCTGAAAGTCGGATAGATTTTTATCCTCGCAGACGGTCTGAGTCTCTACGCCGGAACGTAGCAGGGCATCCCATGCCGCTTCGTCCTTGTACCACAATGCCTGAAAAATGTCCAACCCTCCGGCAAGAGCAGCAAGCTCGTCCGTCTCGGGATCTTGCCCCGACAACAATGCTCCGATTTTTCGGGCACCGTCTTCTGCGGCTATGTCAAAAGGCATCTTTCCGCTATCGTTCTTTTCCTCCGGGTCTATCTGCCCGTTTTCCAAAATCAGTCTTGCCGTGTGACAACACTGCCTGTCCGCCTCCCGCAGGTTTTCCAATTCATCAACTGTCTCCTGTTTGGATTCTTCCGAGTACCACCGTTCAGAAAAGTCTGCTATCCGTCTTTCTGCACGCCTGATGTCGTCCACAATGAGTCCGGCAGACAGACAGATGACGTGCAACACATTGTCACCGCCCGGACCGGTAGAATCGATACGGTTTCCCGATCCCAAGAGAATATCAGCCATCAGGAAGTGGCGGTTGCGTACCGCTTCTATCAAGGCGGTTGTATCCTTGCCTGACCGTGGCACTCTTGCCCCCTTGGAAAGCAGCAGTCCGGCAATATCGGCAAAGACGGCATCGTTCGGACAAGGGTTGCGTCTTGCCAGAACGCACAATGGTGTGTCACCGTCATCATTTTTTACATTGACATCCATACCTCTGTCCAGCAGTATGCCTACTGCGGTTATGTCTGCAAAATAGCAGGCTGTATGTAGAGAAGTATTGTTTTTGTGGGTTTCGTCCCGACTATCAAGCGGAACATCCCAATACGCATCGTGTAAATCGGACTCCTTAGCTCTGGATGCGTGCAGATTATATATCTCTTTACAAGTCATTGTTTCCAATTTTTAAGATTAGTTCTTCAATATGCCGGTACTTGCCCCCCAGACGCCCGGAAATAGCCTTGACTTCACTATACAAATGCAATTTGAATGCGGTTTCCGCTTTTAACCGCAGCAGTTGCCTGTATGCCAAAGATACCGGAATACCTTGCGGCATGGGATAAAAAGGATGCCCTTCATCATAATCATAACGAAGGAATGCTTCGGGTAACTCTGCCATGCGGATAACATCCCCACCGGACATAAGCCGTTCTGCCTCACAAAGCAATCTGTAACATTCATCATGCCATTTTACCATGAAGCAACATAGCGCCTTGTTGTACAACAGCCTGAAATCCTTGTTCGGAATGCGATTGAAACACAAATAAGCGGCAGGGAAAGCCTTGCAGGACAGAAGTGACATTCCGGCAGAGAACAGCTCTTCCGCTTCGCTGTCGGTTATCTTTGGTGTATTGACAAACAGTGTCATGGGCAAGCAGGATTATTGTTCTATCTCAACTTCACCGGCTTCATTAGTTTCAAACGGCACGGTGTAATAGTTCGTCCAAACGTGTCTTCCCCTGACCTCCTTTTGTTCGTCCCTTTTGATAAAATTGAGTTCGAACATCTGGCGCAATTGCCGATACTCCTTTTTTTTGTCATCACCCCATTTCTTCCAGTGGTCTTCGTAATCTTTGGGGACAGGACGCATATACAGCATATATTTTTCTACCGATTTGAACTCATATTGTTCGCCTTCTTCCTGAAGGATTACCAATTCACCGCCACTGGCAATATTGTGCCGTATTTCCTCAGCATTCATTCCGTCAATCTCAATGGCTGTAGTATATTTATAAGAGTTTGATGCGAATTTTCCTTTTCTCGGTTCTTCGGGTACAAATTCACCATCCGTATAATTAATGGTCAAATTATAGTCATTGTCCTTCTTGTCGATGTAATCTACGCTGATTTGGCTCAATACGTTTTCCAATTTGCGTTCTTGCCTATCTTCTTTCCATTCTATGCGGTAAATTTTACATTCGTTTATATCCACATGTTTTTTTACAAGTTCCTTTACTTTAGCTACACCTTCATCGGAAGCCATTGTACAATCATTTGCAGATGAACAGGAAGAGATAAAAATTGCTATGACCAATGTCATAAACAGGTTCTTCAATAATTTTGCATTCATAATTTTTCAAATTGTTTTTTCTTAATAAATAAGGAATTAATTAGTTGAATAAAGATCGAAATTCTTCGAAATCTTCCTGCGATGCGAAATATTTGGTTTCGAATACAATGTATTTATCAGGAAGACTTACTTTAAACTGGCTTTCTTCATCATCGTCTTTTATATAGCTGATGTCGGAAATAAGGAAAGAGTTGTATTCGATTTTGCTTTTATTTACCTTAGGATATGTCACCCGTCCTTTATCCACGGTAATAGTGCCTCCCTGTGCTGCCAGCACCCGGGCCTTACGAATGTCAAAGAATGTCATTATAAGCAGTAATACACCGCCAATAATCAAAATCGTGGAAAAGACTTCTGGAGAGAGGATGACTGCCCGCCTGATACGTAACCCAAAAGGATAAATCAAAGGTACGACGACCATACCTATCCCAAATGCCAAGTTTGACCATTGGTTTGTCAGTGCACTTTGAGGAGTGTAACTGAAAGTTTTATGCACACTCTTGAATTTTTCGGTTGTTTTTGTTGTTTCCATACTGTTTTATATTTTTAAAGTTGATGTAATCAGCGCATCTGTTATCAGGATATTCTCTGAAATACAAGAAATATTTTTTAATGCAGCTTTCGCTTCCGTTATGCTTCCACTTTCCACTTGTGAGGAGATCCATTTCTTAATTTTCGGGAATACGGTATATTCCGTGACTTCCCAATCAGGAACACAGTAGCGGATCAATGTGTCAAACACGAAATCGCGAATGCCCTTTTTAGCTATTGTTTCGCAAAACCGCTTCATATTCAACTTTTCATAACCGAGAAGCACACAGCCCGAATACACGGAAAGCATGTCTGATGCCTTGACAGAGCCGTACTCACTACATTTTATCGCCGCCTCTGTCAGAGGTAGGAGCAGGCTCGTTTTTAGATAACGCACGCTCCTGCCCATAGAATACCCGGCTTCAAGAGCACGGATTACGTGGGAAAGGAAAGTTCCGCAGGTTTTAGCTGGCAGAGAGGCTTCCTCTGGCTGTTGACCAAAGGATTTGTTCACAAGCCGATTCCTTTCCATGAACGCCGCCTGCATATTTTCAACCATCGCATCCCGATAATATTGCCAAGTGTACCTTCGGTCCCGGCTATTGGCAAATGTGATTTCCATATACCCTTCCGATGCGGACGTCATTATTTCCAGTTCTCCGCTACGGATTGCCATGCCGGATTTTCGGTTCCACCTGATACCCTCCACTACAATTTCGCCGCAGAACATACCGGTCGGAGCAGGAAGGTTTCTAACAGATTCCTTCTTTTCCTTCACCCATAGATAGATGGTAGAAATGTTATAGGCGTTCTCTTCGTTCCGGACGGCAGACACCCCGGCATTGTCCCAGACAAGGAACCCCCGTTTGTCATACTGCACAGTCTTGCCTTTGTCATCCTGCATCGTCCGATGCGTGAATATGATTCTCTCTTTGCCGAAAATGTGTACCATAGCTGTATAGGATAAAGGCAGGGAAACCTGTCGCCCGTTGATCTTCAATAAACCTTCTGTAATCTCTATACCTTCCGAACCCCGTGTGTCAGTGATTTCTGTCGATCCGTCCTTGTTATTTCCCGCCGGACGTGGTTTTTCGGCAGGTGAATGGACGGACGAAGACTCGGTAAACGGTGGTGCGAGCATCAGGCTGGTATCCTCCGACAAGGGAGGCAACTCGTAGTCTGTATCGGGATAAGGATTCGGATAGTTGAGCCAATATCCCATTTTTCTCGGACGGCTTGTCGTGCATAGGAAATTCCAGAAATCTTCCGATCTACATAGCACGTCACCCACATCGTCAAGGGTATTCACGATAATAGTACCGTCAGGCAACGCATGAAGGGACTTAAATAATTCATCCCCCAATACTCCGGGACGGAGGCGCATGACTTCGTTCGTCTTCCGGTTCCAGAGACGGGCATAATCGGTACGGTTGCCATTCAAATTGCTTTCCACCAGCACCCACTCTTTATGAAATTCACGCAGGTTGAACGAACCGTCTCCCGTGTGGAGAGGGGCGATCCGGCATCTCTGTGTCGCCATGTCCAGATCGAGCAATCCCGATTCAAGCCATATCCCGCTGTTACCTCTTGCCGTGTATTGCCTCAGTAGTAGAATATGTGTCGTATTCGGCACAGGGATGCTGCCGTCACGGAATGTATCGTAGTCGGACATGGAGAATGGCATCATAGTATAGTTTCCCTTGTCGTCATATCGGATGATTCTTGACCGGCTGTATTCCCCCATGATGATATACAGCGTTCCCTTCCCGTCTGTACCGAAACTTGGGGCATACTTCATGCCTTCCGGCAGCATAATCCTGCTTACATACCTGACTCCCCGTTCCGTCATTGTGTGGACAATGGCGCTATGGACATCGCCTAAACAGAGATAACGCCCGCACCATCGGAATTCATACCTTTCTTCAACAGACAAATCACACATGCGTGGCCATTTCTCCACCTCCAACGGATTCTTTCCGCCGATAGGCATTTCTCCCAAAGAGGTTGAGTATAATGCGGCATAGAAGTCCAGTTCCTCTGAATATATGAAACTGTGGATTCTCTTCTTTTTCAATATTACCGGCTGAAGGGGTGTCATACGCAAATCCACAACGAATGTTCCTTGCCACTCATCCACGTTATCCGGTCTCCATTCCCCATAGGCGCAATAACCTGCAAAACCTCTTGTGATATAGGTGATTCCATCATCCGGCCACTCCATTCTTTCACGAGGCATCTGCTTGCGCAACTTTATGGCTCTTGCCTTCATTCCGAAATCATAACGGGATTGTTTGAGTCGGCTGCAATACTGCCCGTATTTGCGGCATTTCTCCTCAAAGGCCGACATTTCCGCCTGTGGGAGCAATGCCAGCAAGTAAATCTCATCCCCATCCAGATCATAGAGCGCATACCCGTATGCGGTAAGTTCCTGTCCCAAGGCTGCGATACCCATCTCGTGAGAAAAGCAGGAATACTGTGTCGCAACTTCATCGAAACGCTTGTCTTTCAGTATGGGTATTCCTTCACTCCATTTCTCCCTTATCTCATTCAGTGTGTCACCTATATCTCCTTCGTTTTTGAGTATGCCGAGAGCTTGGTTACATATCTCTTCCATTTGGTCGTGCTCGTATGCCACCATCTCATTCCTTATCCACTCTTGTATTGCGTTCCTTGAAATCCCCTTCGAAGCATATATTCGGGTCGGAACTTTTGAAAACCGTATATCGAAACCTGACAGCCTGTGCATCAGGACAACAAGTTGTTCCGGCGTATAGTGTTCATCTATCATTAGCCATTCTCTATCGTGCAGGAGATAGCCGTCTTTTTCATTCCATTGTCCATGAATAGTATTGTCCCTGTTACTCACATGAATCCGAAAGCTCGTGAACCGTGTATAGTCGCCATAGACTGCTTGCGGCCCGAACAGCTCGACACTCAGGATGAACCATGCCTTCCTTTCCGCTTCATGCTCTGGCATGAAGAACATTTCTCCATTGGAAGTGAAATAGAATGAGATAGACCATTCAAAAATGTCAGGGTATGGGATGCCTGCCTTTGCCTGCCACTTTGTCGACTCAAGACCCGGAATTATTTTCCGATAGTAGCTGGCAAGCTCTTGGTTCAGTACGTGCAGATGTTCCTGCTTTGGCAGAAGCAACAGAATACGGTACAGCACATGGAGATCTCCCGGTCCCTGTTCCATGAGGGTATGGGCAAGTTCCGACAGGCAGGCGATAGCACAAGCATCCGAGGACTGGGCGAGCAAGGCCACACAATACCAGAATTTTACAATGTCATAATTGTAAATTCCGGTTATGCGGTAATTCTCCTTTTCCGAGGGAGTGGAAGGTATGCAGGAATACTCCTGAATGACATCTGCCACGATACGGACAAGCCCGCTGTCTTCCGCATAAATTTTCATCCGATCTGTTTCTTTCTTGTCCGTGGGGGCATGAATGTATGAAGCAAGGGCAGAATTTAGTCTCTTTATCTTGTCGGACAATACATTGTCGTATTCGGACGGTACAGGTATATATATCATCTTATTACTACCTGTATGAAAAGGAATGACTTCCTTCACCGGATTTTCGTATATGGAAAGAACCATATCCAGATACCAGTTCCAGTACTCCCTGCGCTTTTCCGTATCACCTTCATCCCCTTGGGCAAAATGACTTCCACCGGAATAGGCTGCCGACCCGATGAAATCAGGACTCCAGCTTTCAGGATCGAAGTCACCATCATCTTCCCCACGATAATCTTCTATTTCCAGCATGTAAACCGTGTTGTAATATACGGCATATCCGAGCATCACGATGGCCCAGTTCACGAACGTATCTGTCTCTGTAGGATTATTCTCCACATGAAGCCTCAGCTTTTCCGTTTCTTTCAGGATATCTTCAACAGACTCCTTCTTTCGGTACAGATAATCGTTTATCCGGGAAAGCAACTGCACATTGTCCTTATTCTGCCGTCCGATGAAAGAACAGGATTTTTTACAGCACTCGCACAGGATTTTTTGCACAGAGAGTATATCGCCGACCTGTTTCATCAGATCGACCCGCAGGGATAGAGGTAAATGCCCCGTACTACTTTGATCGAGCTTCTCTTTCAGCCTTTTTATACTTTCTTTCATCATTTCTCTGTTTATTGAATGGGGTTGGTAATGATTGGGTGAGAAACAGCGTTTAGCTGTTATCGCTACCTTGTTATAAACTTATCTTATTCCTTTCAATTCTTCTTTCATTCTTCCTTTTAGATGAAAGTAAGCCAGCACGCCCAAAACATTGAATAATGCAGTCTCATCTTCATCGCACCCTAATGCCTTATAGAATTTTGCAACATTCTGATAAGCCATAATTAAAAAGATTAAATAGACAACAGCCAAAATTCCCCCACTAAATATAAGCGTACAAATGCCTATCAATGAATTTCTCTTGTATGCTTTGTATTGTTTTTCAGCTTCATCATAATCGTAGTTTGTTAAATAGCCAAATTGTTGCAGATCCTCTCTGTTCCAACCTCTCTCTCCTAATAAATTGATAGCATAATCACGAAGTTCATCATCATAGCCATAACGCTTATAATTTTTCACTACGTCTATAAGTTTGTCATTGTCAAACTTATTTAGAATGTCAAAATCTTCCATACAACTTTATTTTATTGGTGATAATGGTTGGAAAGGAGCATCGATCGGATACTGTCTTTCGTTGTAGAGATATTATTATCCTTTCCTGCTTGGGGACATGGAACAAAAGTTGCCTTTATAATTCGATTATTACAGCTAAATGGCACATAAGTCACCTTACTGTTAATACTTAACGTATCGCTTGACTGTTTCAAGTAGGAGTGTTCATTTCGTAATAAGACTTCCGCTCTTGAAAAGTCCACAGAACAGTATATCGGAGAGAAACCGGAAAAACAAGTAGGCGTTATGTAAGCAATTTGACCTTCATAGTCAAAGAATAAGAAACGATTTCCGTCTGCTATATTATCATACACGGCAAAGCAATCAACCTTTCTTATTCCATTGATTGTATAGCTTTGCACGAAGTCAATACTACTATCATCTACCGCTTTCAACTCAAAAACAATATTCTTTTTACTTTGCTGATTAAAACATAGTCTATATAGAATTTCAAATTCTGTTTTTTCTGTTTCTATATAAAGAGTATCTTGTTCAGTCAAAGAATAATACTTAGCTGAATTTTGTTCCACATAACCGTTTTTCGCTATAACATAGCTAAGTGGGAAAAAGAATAAACAATACAATACAACTATTCTCATGTCTGATATATCTAATAGTTCAGTAGGGAACAGCTTGTCCGTTATCCTGCTTCGTTAATGGTATATTTATATTTTCCCTTTGCTATAAAAAGCCTCTAAAACAAAGAGAAACAACGAAAGGAAAATGTATAATATAAGTATCAATAGATTATTTTTATAAGGCTTTTCATTAAACTTCTCTATGACAGCTTTATACCTTCTGTGCCAACAGAAACGAATACATAAAAGAATGAATATAATCCCCAAAGACGCATAATACATCGTTTCGGTTGGATATGGCACAATTTTATATTGTTCCAATACTCCCCATATTGTGTGAATATTGCAATTCAGAAATATGGTAAGAAATAATAAAGCCGTATAAACAGCTATTTCGGAAATAGAACTGTATTTCCATAGCCTATAAAATTTGAAAAATAAATAATCTATCATACCTAATTACCATTAATGGGTTGCAGCTTGCCGCCGTTAGGTGGCACAGGTGCTTGCTATTAACATATTATTCATCCACTAAGTCAGCCAAACGATCCATTGCAGGTTGCAAGTCTTCAGGGATGCCTTCTTCCCAAGAAGGGACATCTAATGTAATGCCACCCAAAGGCGTGAACATATCTTGGGGAATGGGAACCTTAAATTTCGAAGGATTTAAGGTCGCAGTCCAGTCGTATCCATCTTGATATGAATCATAGTGGGGATCGAAAGCGTAGTGTTGGTTCTTGTAAAAACCTGCCGTGTAATTCCGTTCAAGTGTTTGGATGATGTCATAATCTTCAAGATACCAACTGTGAGTATTTTCACATTCCTTCCGATCTACAAACTGTTTGCTGAAATCTGGAGCCATTCGCCAATAAAGTAATAGGCATGTTCCTTTATCAGTATCGGGTTGCTCGACAATCCATTGGATGACTTTCTTGGGATTATCAAAATTCCAACTTAAAGCCAGTATTTGACGAATTTCCGAGTCATGTTTCTTTAGGTAATCAATGATGAGTTTGGCACTCAGTTCATCGTAAACGTCTTCATCAATACGTTCATCACCCCAATCGTAATTTTCGTCTAAAAGTTTGTTTATAAAGTCCATAATTGTAATTTATTAATTTGTTGATAATGGTTTGGTGAGAAACAGCGTTTAGCTGTTGGCTCGACCTTGTTAAATGTATTGTTTCTCGCACAATGATAAAACCTTCTTTCTCCATTTTTCCAAAGCATCTTGCTTTTCCAAAGTATAGTTTTTCCGTACATAATCTGACAACACAGTATCTACTTTAGTTGATAAAAGCAAAGAAAACACTTTTTCAACTCTTCTGCATATTTCCTGTGGTACATCATCAATGCTGGTACGAGGAAAAAAGGAGGCTGACGAAAGTATAATTCCGTAACTGAAACAATTTCCCATTTTTGTCTTTACGCTTAAATCTATACCTTGTTTAATTAAATATTCCAATATAGAATATGAAATATCAAACAACTGTTTGTCTTCATCATAAAGATTTTGGGTATAATCACTTACTATCCCTTTTTCCTTAAACTCTCTATCTCGGAGATGTATTTTTCCACTACAAGCATACTGTATCACTGTATATATCGCTTGATGTATAATATACATATCATCTTCGGAAGTATAAGCATTGAGATCAGCATCATTTTCAACAAACAACATAGTCATTTTAGGAAAACTATTCTTTACTGCAATCCTTAAAGGTGTCTGTCCCTCGTCACGTTTAAGTACTCCGACAGACTTGTTATTCACTACTTCCGGTTGCCGAAGGATAATCTGTTTTACAGTTTCAAATTCACCTTTATTTATTGTTTGAAATAATTTTCTCATGCTCATATCATTGTTGCTATTACATTTAATGGGTTGGTGAGGAACAGCGTTAAGCTGTTATCTCGACCTTGTTAACGATTTTATTTCACAATCATAAATTCATTCCCATATGGATAAAAGCCTTTGTCTATCCATAGTTTGGAGTAGTCTGATAATTTGTAAATTTCAGGTTTATACAGATTCAACACCTTATCCAAAACTCTCTCTCGGAATATGATACCATCTCCATATTCTATGCTATCCAAAACAAAGAAATTCTGTTTGATTGAATTGTCTTTCAGTTTTATTTCAGGATATACAGTAAAACTAATTCCTAATTTTTTCTCTATATCATTTTGGAATGTTATGCCATTTCCTAAGTGGAAAGAATCATTGTCAAAATAGTTTATACGTAAAGCATAGTATTTTTTATCCGTTAGAGATTCGTTTTTCTTGTTTACTACCTTGACGGTAGCAATATCATATTTATCAATGAAGCCATTTTCTTTAAGCAAAGACAAAAACTCTTCCGATACGATTTTGAGTTCTATACTGCTTTTATCAAGAAAATCAAATTGCAGTATTCCCGGTTTCTTGTTGCATACGAGGTATAAGACGGGAGGTAAATTCTCACGCCATCCGTCATTATTTTGCCACATCCATTGCCCGAGATTCTGAAACTTCTGCCTTTTACTTTCATCGTAAGTATCACAAACATTATATTTGCCATACTCCAATAAACCTTTAGGCAGTTTATCTATCCCATATCGCCAAATATAGAGTTCTTCTGTATTCATAATTATTATCGTTAATGGGATGGAAAGGAACGCCGTTTAGATGTTAACTTTCCTTGTTAATAACGCTTTTTTATCAGATGCGAAATGACTATTGCCAAAAGCAAATAGATGAACGCACAACCTTGCATTAGTATAAATATATCAGATGCTATGGGCTTGCTGTTTGTGCAATATATGTATCCGAAACTGAATAAACTGGTCGTTGCCAATATAATTACAGCAATCATACGAATTGCGTTGTTATGCAACCATAAATCAGTTATGATAAACAGAAAAGAAACAAACAATTGCAAAATAAAGACACCAAGGAACATACCAGAGATATATTCCGATTCAGGTATTGACCTCAAATAAATGCATGATAAATATATGTTCACACTGAATAGTGTAAAGAACAATATAATCTTTGCTAATTGACCTATTTGCTTTAACTTATTTCGTAACATGATCGTTATTAATGGGTTGGTGAGGAACAGCGTTTAGCTGTTATCTCGACCTTGTTATGAACTTTACTTATCACACATTATTCCAGATAATAATCAATTATAGATAGCCTCTTGTTTAACTGACAGTTAATAACATAATCAGGTAAAACATTTGGAGCCAAGAAAATGATTGTAATATATCCCTTGTCAACGATGATTTTTTCAATAGACTTTCCATAAAGTAAGTTGGTTTGTTCCATCAAATCATTTTTGGAAACATTATCTGTTTGAGAAAACACATCTTTTGTGAGTTTCTTGCTTAGTCGAATTTTCATTTTATCCAATTCTTCAGATTTAAGAATAGAAAGCCATTTATCTATTTCTGTTTGTGGACTATTTGGAGAGTATGCAAGTTCTACATTCACTTTTGTTCCTGACAAATCAAACTCAAAAACATTATGTTGCGGAGACTTTTGTTTTGGAGTTTCTTTTTTAATGTTTGCTGCTTGTAGAAGTATATCTAATGTATTTGGTTCTGAAGCAACAAAGGTTAATAAGCTATCTCCTTTTCGTAATACAAATGAATTGTTTTCTAAATTGAATCTTATGGTATATAAATAAAAATCTCCATCAAACCATACAGGAAACAATTCTCTTACTTTAATATATTGGTATTGTTTGCACGAATAAGTATAGGGGGATTTTTTAGAAACCCAAATAGCAAGTTGGGTCAATAAAAATATAGAAGAATCTTTAAGGAAAAATTCCCCATCTTCATAGTATATTGAAGGTTCAAGCAGAACTTTTTCATCTGATTTAATCAAATAAATATTCTTATCATCTGCTCCAAATGAAAACATTATACCATTCTCTTGAACAGATAAATTCATGAAACCTTCAAGCTGCAAATAATGAAGTATCATAATATTTTGCTCACCATGCAACTTGCTAATATCCATCGGTATGGAAATTATTTGTAATAATGTGTGACAATATTTGATAAAATCATTTGCTTCCATATCTTGTTTTTTAATTGTTCATAATGTATTTATAAGAGCATCGTTAGGTGTGTTCTACTTTGGTAAACAACACCCCATAGGTACATTTTTTAATCTCTAATAGTTACACCTTGTGTCAGTGCTTCTCTTATTCTTCGAATGTTGCGTTTGGCATAACCAAACGAGAATGGAGAAGTACGTTTGTTCAGGTCGCTCACACTATTAATCCATACCTGACCTTTGTCGAACACGATGAATATCTGTTCTCCCCATGTCAGATGCCAAATGGCAGGATTGGTATGAGCCACGATGCAATCGTCCCCGCAATGGTCAATGTCCCAGTCATAATAATCCGCCAGCTTGCATATCTTATCGTAAATCGCCTGTTTGTCTAATGTGGTTGGCGTGCTCTCGAAGTTCAGCTTGCGCCGCTGGTTCCGATATGACAAATAAGCAAGTGGTACAAGCAGGATTCCAATCCATAAAAAAATGGTAATGAACACCTCGCTTGCATAAAGTTTTACGCAAATAGTGGAAAAACTCAGCACGGAGAACAGCAGCAATGTATGGGATACGCCATAGTGGGTATATGCCCAGCTTGTGTTTAAAGGCAAAGTTCTATTTTCCAACACAAATTCGGCAAGCGCAGCTTCTTGCTCCTGACGATACCTATGTCTGCTGGCAAGCCACCATATCAACTCAAACAATGCGAGTACAATCAACATTATAATAAGGAAGTCCGTTTCATCTATTTTGTTCTTCTTTATCTTGACGGAATAGGGTATCCCGCCAAAAGTCAGTTCCTTGCAGGCTACTTCATAGCCTTCGCTGGAAAAGTAATAGTTGTAAACATATTCTTCCTTGTCGTCAGAACCCGAATAGGAATTGCTTGTGGGTCGGGTTACTTTTCCGTTAATGGACAACAGCGGAGGATTCTGATCGGGACGGGCGTTGCAAGTCAGGCTGGCACGGTATTTTGCGTAATCGCCTTTCAATTGTTCCACCTTCAAATTGCACTTCAATTTGCTCACATCCACTTTGGAAGGATGTACGGTCACTTGGCATTCCGATGTGGTATATATCTGATTCTCTACTTTGACGGATGCGGTAGGTAGTTGAATCTCACCGCTTTCCCTGAACCGTACAAAATAGTAGAAGCCGGTTTCATGGCTCTTGTGCCCCACGCCATTTACAAGAGCATAACTCTCACTTTTATGTGGCTTCGGACCACTTACTACTTCAATGCTATGGTTGAACACAGGAGAAGACACTGAATCAAATTGGGAATTGACCAGTGCATACGTCAATTTCAGTACCTGCCCGACACGGAGACCTCCCAACGTGTCCAACTGCACATGGAAATATACAGAGTCTGCTGTATTTGAGGCGTATAAATGAACTCCCGACAAAAATACATACATCCATATACAGAAGATTCGTATGCTCTTGATTGATATTCTTGTTATATCATTGACGTCCGGCACTTTCAGGCGGTCAATGTTCCGTTCCTTGTGGCATTCAATGAAGTCGTTGGAATAGGCACGGTAGGTTTTCACGGTCGAGGGGCTGTAACGCTTTTGTTCCAGCAGTTCGAGGTAGCCTTTCGGCAGTGTGTATTCCCTTTTAGATTTGGGATGCCGAACGTAAACCCGGCTGTAATCAATGCAGGTGTAGGGAGAATAGCGGTCGTAGAAATCCGGCAAACTGAAAGTGGCAGCCGCTATATAGGCAGAACCGTCGCCAGCTATTCGTATGTCACTCTCTTGGGTAAGCAACAAGGCTATTGCCGGATCACCTGCATACTCTATTCGTATGTAGTGTTCACCGTCCCTTTTTTCCCTGTACAGGACGATGTTAGACCGTTGTTTTTTTACTTTGTCCATATCTATGGCAGTTGTTTCATGCCTCAAAGATAAAGCAAAGTATTGAAATCTGAACGATTGTTCAAAAAATATTTTTATCGAACCCTTTTAAATATTGCTAAAAGGTTATCAGGCTTTCAGAAGCGAGTACAAATAATCGAATTTGTCTTTCAATTCTTCTACATTCAGACCGTTCAGGAATGATTGCTCGTAAGACAGCCCCAAGAATACCTGACGGAACAGCGAAGCACTCTTTTGTACGTCCGTATCTTGCTTTATTTCACCGTTTTCCTTGGCTTTCTGAATAACCTTTCTCCACAATTCATGTTCCTTTTGGAATGTATCCTCCATTTTTTTACGAGCTCCGGGATAGTACATCCTCACTTGGGAAAGGAAATGGAAGTAGTAGAAGTTGGGGCAGCAATCACTGTCATCCGCACAGCATTGCACCTGTGTGACAATACGGTTCATAGCTGCCTTCACGCCCTCCACATACTGGTCAATAAATTCCGCAAGGGTTTCTGCCGGTTCTGCAAACTTGTTGGCAGGGGTCTGCATCTGTATGGCGTACTTATCCGCTACTGCCGTGAACAAATCGAGTTTGTGGGGGAAATAATATACTACCCCTGTCTTTACGACTCCGCAGGCCTTCGCCAGCGTGCTGATACTCGCTTTCTCATAGTTCATCCTCAAAAACACCTTGAATGCCTTGTCTATTACTTCTTCTCGGTTGGTAATCATATCGGGTTATCCTCTTTTATGTTTCTTTTTGCGAAGATACGCTTTTTATCTTGAATTTTTTGCATCGGAAGGTCATTCTTTCTTGCCGGCAGGCCACTTCACGCCACCCCGTAGCCACTCAGTCCCCATTCCTCTCTTTCCCTTTGCGTCATAGTCTCTTACCTCTACTTTCGTGCCGCAATTAACTGGATTGTATCACAACTAAATTCTTTTATTTTATGGACAAAAAACTGAAAGACCTGAAAGACGAGGTATTGGTGGTGACCAACGCCGCCGAAGGCAACACCCCGCATGTGGTGGAGGGTATCGAACCTGAAGGAGGACTCAAGACCAGACCGCTGGCAGGGGTAAAGCCCTCGGATCAGTTCATGCGGATAGACCGCAACGAATCACTCATCGAAGCATTCTTTTCCAACATGAAACGACAGTTCGAGCGACCGTCCGACTTCCGTTTCTATCACCTTCCGATGGACTTGCTGGTCTCCGCCAAAGAGCTTGTCGGCTTGTTCAAGTAGCCCGAAAGCAATGCTGCCTTGCTGGACGAATATCGCCTTGATACGGAACAGTTCACACAGAACCAGCAGCAGGAACAACAGCAGTCCGGCGGGAGCGGAACGGAGCAATCCACCCGTTGGAGCATGGAACAGGTGGACTGGCAACAGCTGGAGCGCATGGGGGTAACACCCGAAACGTTAGGCGAACTGGGTGTCAGGCGGTTGCTTAATGGCAACGAATCCGCCGTACTTACTCTGAAAACCGTTTTCGAGGGGATTGAGTTTGAAACTCCGGCCTGCATCCGGCTGACGGAGAATCCCGATGGTACGCTTCGGAACAACATCGAGTGTTGCAAGCGTTATCCGGAGCTGGATACACCGTATTTTAATGTAGAGTTCACCCCCGAAGTGAAACAGAACCTACAGGAAAAAGGCAATGCGGGGTGCGTGGTGGAACTCGAACTGGCCGAGGGCGTGCGTGAGCCATGTCTGGTATCGCTCAATCCCAAGACCAACCAGCTCCACCATGTACCGGTCAGCGGGATAACCATTCCGGCAGAGGTAAACGGCACGGCGTTGACCGACGAGCAGAGAAAACGTATCGCAAGCGGCGAGTCTGTCCTTGTCGAGAACATGTGGTCGGAGAAAAAGCAACGCCACTACGACGCACGCTTGCAGTTCAATGTGTGCAAGGGTGGATTCGACTATGACTTCAAGGGAATCGCCCGCAGGCAGGGGCAGACCGCTGCCCAAGGGCAGGAGTAGAACCGGCAGCAGGAGCGTGAGCTGGTAATCTCCACACGGCTGAAAGGGAAAGATCTTACAGAAGAGCAGCGGGCATCACTGGCGCAAGGTAAGGCGACTTACATCAAGGGCATGACCGACAACGAGGGGAACTTGTTCAGTGCTTTCGTCCGTGTCAACCACGAGCGGGCGAAGTTGGATTTCTTCAAATGGAATCCGGATAAGAGCAAGAAACAGGAACAATCCCGGCAAACGACCGTTCGTCAGGACGGCGCGAAGCCGGCAAACACCGTCAGCCGGAACCGCCCTGTACAGAAAGCCGATAAGAAAGGGGTATCTATTTAACCATCACATGAACTATACAATATTATATATATGAAAGTTATCATTGCTGAAAAAACCAGTGTGGCACAGGGCATAGCGTCCATAGTGGGCGCACGCCAACGGAAAGACGGGTATCTAATGGGGGACGGGTATGCCGTGACATGGGCATTCGGGCATCTGGTCGGGCTTGCCATGCCCGAATGCAACGGCTTCTCCAGCTTCCACCGGGAACATCTGCCCATATTGCCGAAGGAGTTCAGACTTATTCCCCGTCAAGTGCGGGAGGGCAAGGTCTATAAGGATGATCCCGGCGTCGTCAGGCAGTTGGGAGTGATCCGGGAGCTGTTCGACAGATGCGAATCCATCATCGTCGCCACTGACGCAGGTCGTGAGGGTGAGTTGATCTTCCGTTACGTGTACAACTATCTTGGTTGTACCAAACCCTTTGCCCGTTTGTGGATCTCTTCGCTCACCGACAAGGCCATCCGTGAGGGGTTGCAGAATCTCAGGGAGGGAAGTCTTTATGACAACCTTTACCTCTCTGCCAAAGCCCGCAGCGAGGCGGACTGGCTCGTGGGCATCAACAGTTCTCAGGCTCTCAGCCTTGCCGCCGGACAGGGGGTGTTTTCGTTAGGACGGGTGCAGACACCCACATTGGCGATGATCTGCTCTCGCTACCGGGAGAACAAACAGTTCTAGCCTCGGACCTATTTTCAGATAAAGGTTTCGACAGCCAAAGACGGAATCGACTTTTCCGCATGGTCACAAGACCGCTTCGATGACCTTGACTCAGCCACCGCCAAGTTCCATGAGGTGGAGAACGGCGGTAAGCTCGTTGTCACTTCCGTAGAGTGCAGGGAGGCTGTTCAGGAACCGCCATTGCTCTATGACCTGACCGCCTTACAGAAAGAGGCCAACAGCAAACTGGATTTCTCCGCAGACAAGACACTCACGCTTGCGCAAAGCCTATATGAGAAAAAGGTACTAAGTTATCCACGTACCGGCGCCGTTATATATCCGAAGATGTTTTTGAGGAAATCCCTTCACGCATAACGCTCTTGCAACAATATCCATGCTTCGCCGCCATCGTATCCGTTCTACGGGACACACCGCTCAACCGCCGTTCGGTCGATGATGCCAAAGTCACCGACCACCATGCGCTGCTCATCATCGAGAACCTGCCTGAAGGGTTGTCGAAAGACGAGCAGGCTATCTACGAAATGATGGCCGCACGCCTGCTCGAAGCCTTCTCCCCGCATTGCGTCAAGGAAATGACCGACGTGACCTTGTCCGAAGGCGGTGGGATATTCACCCTCAAAGGGACGGTCATCAAGTCTGCTGGCTGGCGTGCCGTGCGTGGCGAGCCGGAAGAAGAGGGGGAAGAGACCACGTTGCCGGGGCTGCAAACAGGTGAAACCCTGCCATTGCTCGCTTCTGAAACGGTGGAGAAGCAGACCAAGCCCAAACCGCTGCATACCGAGAGTTCCCTGCTTTCCGCTATGGAGCATTGCGGCAAAGAGATCAGCGATGAACAGTTGCGTGCCGGAATCCGGGAGGTCGGTATCGGCACTCCGGCTACCCGTGCAGCCGTCATCGAGACGTTGTTTGCCCGTGGCTATGTACGCCGGGATAAGAAAAATCTGGTGCCTACCGAAAAAGGGCTGGCGGTTTATGATACGGTAAAGGACAAGAAGATTGCCGATGTTGAAATGACAGCGACGTGGGAGAACACCCTCGCCCGGATAGAAACCGGAGAGGCCGATGCCCTCTCTTTCCACCGGGACATAGAGGTCTACACCGCACAGATCGTGACCGAACTGCTGGCCACCACCCTCAATGTGACTCCTTCAGGGGAGCAATGTACCTGTCCCAAGTGCCGAAAATGCCGTATCCTGTTCTTTGATAAGGTCGCCAAATGTGCCGATGTCGATTGCAACTTCACCCTGTTTCGCAACAAGGGAGGCAAGGTACTGACCGATAAGCAGATCGTTGAGCTGGTGACCAAAGGTCGTACCTCTCTTGTCAAAGGCTTCAAGAATCGTGAGGGCAAGAGCTTCGACGCCGCACTGGTGCTTAATCCTGACTTTACCGTAGGCTATTCCTTTCCGGACAAGAAACCGCAGGAAAAGAAAGGTGGCAGGAAGAAATAAACCGAATTGTATCACTTAATAATCCGATAATTATATGAATCAGAATAAATCCAACGTGCCGGTATCCGTAGCGGAAGAGCCGGATGAATTATCTTATTACCGTCTTACCCTGTTGTCTTTCCTGCGTGAATCGCATCCGGATTTGGCGGATGACGAGTCTTTTGTCGCCACCCGTAGTAACCATGCCACCGAAGCCTTCAGCGCAGCCGTCCGTTCCGGTCTGACCTACGACGATGCGGCACAGCAGGCGAACGACCTGCTTTTTCAAGGGTTACATTTCTCACCTTTGGACACGCTGATCACCGTCCTCTGGAACGAGTTCGCCGCCGAAATCTCCGAAGGTAACGCACGCAACGTGGCCTTGCAGTTGCTGCCCGAATGCCGGATGGTCTTCTCCGGCTATACGCTCTCGGATGATTTCATGTTCAGCCCGGAGTTCGATCGGCTGTATGACGAACTGACCGACACGGTTACAATCTGGTTGGAAGAGAATGGCTTATAATAAAAAGGCGCATCTCAGGGACAATATAGAGGCAATCCGGCTGATGTTCCGTTTGGAGAAGGAACAGCGTACCGCCACCCCGGAGGAAGCGGGCATACTCGCCGCCTACTCCGGGTTCGGAGGGATCAAGGCGGTTCTTTCTCCTTTCGGGAAACTCACCGACATACTCCGCTGGACACAGGCCGACCGTGAGCTGTTCCCCCTGATTACGGAACTTCACAACGTCCTGCGTGACGGAGCCGCTGACGAACGTGAGTACAAGCGGTTGGTGGAAAGCGTGAAGGCATCCACCTTCACCGCTTTCTACACGCCGCCGGCCATTATCGACGCCATTGCTTCTTCTTTGGGCGAACACGGGGTATCGCCCGGCCGTTTTCTCGATCCTTCATCGGGAACCGGCAATTTTGTTTCAGCCTTCCAACCGCAATGCTACTCCGCATCCGGCAACTCGCCGGAAATGGTCGCCTATGAAAAGGATTTGCTGACCGGCCGTATCCTTTCCCGGCTTCATCCCGAAGCGCAGGTCAATATCAAGGGCTTCGAGGAACTTCCCCCGCACTGCAACGGCTATTTCGACGTGGTGAGCAGCAACATCCCCTTCGGTGACATACGTATTTTCGATCCCTCCTTCGACAACGGTACGGCCAGACGTTTTGCGCTGAACACACTGCACAACTATTTCTTTGTCAAAGGGCTGGACGCTGTCCGTGAGGGAGGTATCCTTGCTTTCATCACCTCGCAGGGGGTGATGAACTCCGCTATGGCTCATCCCATAAGGCAATACCTGATGAACCGGTCCCGGTTGCTCTCGGCTGTCCGCCTGCCCAACAACCTTTTTACAGAGTATGCCGGTACGGAGGTGGGCAGCGACCTGATCCTTTTACAGAAGGATACGCTTTCCCAAAGGGAGTACACCCCGCTCGAACACGCTTTCGTAGAAGTCGGCACGCAGGCCGACGGGACAACACAGAACGAGTATTTCGAGCGTACCGCCGCTATTGTGCATACACGTGGTCATGTCGGTACCGATCCCTACGGTAAGCCGGCACGCATCTACCTGCATGACGGGGGCATGGAAGCCATCGCCGCCGACATGAAGTATTTCCTTGACCGCAATCTCTCGGAACAGCTCGACTTGGACTTGTATCTCCGCCATTCACCTGTACAGGAATTACGTGATTTGGTGAACCGTCCGGCAGAAACCATGCGGCAACGCATTGCACAAGTGCGGGAACTCAGTCAATCAGCGAACATGGACGGGCATTCCTCTTCCATGAATCAACAGACGGTACAGGTGAATCGTCGGACTGTCACGCCGGGGCAACCGTCAGCAGATGCCCGGCAAGCCACCGAAAAGACCACGCCGGAGCCGGTCATGTCCCTATACGACCTTTTCAGCTTCACCCAAGAGGAACGTTCACAAGTCAGGAAAAGGAAAACAAGGCGCAAGAAGGAGGACTCCGGGCAGCTGTCCCTTTTCGATATGCCTCCGTTGGAACAAGATTCCACCATACAGACCGCCCCGTCCGAACCGACTCCCCAAGAAAAAGAACGGCAGGAACAGGAACGGCAGAAATTGGAACGCCGCCGGCAGGAGGAAGAAACCGCCCGACAGGAACGCATGAAGCCCCGTCCTTATCCGGCTGATCTGCTGGAGCATCACCGTAACGGCTCCCTTGCGTATGACGACGGACAGATAGGTTACCTTTCCGCCGTCGGCGAGGGCGCACCGGTATTCAACCCGTTGGAACTGCCCGAACGCCAACGCCGCCGTGCGTCGCTCTACATCGAGATACGTGATACCTACCATCACCTGTACGAGAACGAGGCCGCTACTCATACTGGGAATCCGGCATTGCGCACCATGCTCAACACCCTTTACGATGATTTCATCCGTCAGTTCGGTAACCTGAACGACAAGAAGAACATCGACCTGTTCCGTATGGATGCGGGCAACTGTGAGATCTTGTCACTGGAGCGTTACATCGACGGCCAAGCGGTCAAGGCGGACATCTTCGACCATCCCGTTTCGTACAACATCAACGAGATCACCCATACCGACGACGTACACGAGGCACTTACCGCCTCACTCAACAAATACGGCAACGTGGACATGGCGTACATGGAGTCCCTGACCGATAAATCGCAATCTGACCTGTTGGAGGAACTGCGTGGACGGATATTTTACAATCCCCTCTCGAAGAACTACGAGATTGCCGACCGTTTTATTTCCGGCAATGTCATGGCCAAAGCCGAACATATCGAGGAATATTTGCAGTCGCATCCCGACAACGGCGAGGCACGTATTTCTCTCGAAGCCCTGCGGCAGTCGCTTCCCACGCCCATACCTTTCGAGGATCTGGACTTCAATTTCGGTGAGCGTTGGATACCGGCGGGAGTGTACAGCCGCTATGCCTCATGGCTGTTCGACACGGACGTGTCCGTCCGCTATACCGCCAGCAACGACGAGTACAGCATCAAGGCCGACATGACCTCCCCACGCATCATGAACCAGTATTCGGTGCGTTCGGAGAGCCGCATCTTCAACGGCATCGCCCTCATGCGCCATACCATCCACAACACCACGCCCAACATCACCAAGACCGTATTGGACAAGACGGGCAAGGAAATGAAGATACGTGACCCGGAGATTACCTTGCTTGCCAACAGCAAGATTGACGAGATCCGTAACGGCTTCTCCGACTGGCTCATGGAACAGTCCCCGGAGTTCAAGCGGAAAATGGCGGACATGTACAACCGCAAGTTCAACTGTTTCGTCCGTCCCAAGTACGACGGCTCGCACCAGAACTTTCCCGACCTCGACCTCAAGGGGCTGGGCATTCCTGACCTGTATCCCAGCCAGTAGGACTGCATCTGGATGCTCAAACAGAACGGAGGGGGGATCGCTGATCACGAGGTGGGAGGCGGCAAGACGCTCATCATGTGCTGTGCCGCCTACGAGATGAAACGTCTGGGATTGGCGAACAAGCCCCTTATCACCGGCCTGAAAGCGAATATCCACGAGATCGCCCAGACCTTTGCCACCGCCTACCCGAACGCCAAAGTGCTCTATCCCGGCAAGGAGGACTTCACGCCGGAACGCCGTGTCGAGATTTTCCACCGGATGAAGAACAACGACTGGGATGCCATCATCCTCTCGCACGAGCAGTTCGGCATGATACCGCAGTCCCCTGAAATCCAGCGTGACATCTTGCAGCAAGAGCTGGACAGTGTGGAGGAGAACCTCGAAGTCCTCTACCAGCAGGGGGAGGAAGTGAGCAACGCACAGATCAAGGGTATGGAGAAGCGCAAGATGAACCTTGAAGTCAAGCTGAAGGAGCTGCTTCACGAGATCGAGACCCGCAAGGATGACGTGGCGGACTTCAAGCGCATGGGCATCGACCACCTCTTTGTCGATGAATCGCATTATCAGAACTTTTGTGGATTTCCGATAAAATTATTCAATTATTTGGTAATCATTTGTTTTGAACCATAATTAGTTCTGATTATATTTCGTCTATAATTGTAGAATAACTTTCAAACAAGATGCGATTATGGACATATTTAATCTGAATGAAAAAGTCAAGGGGCTTGTTTCTTATTTACAAGACACCGGTTATTCAGCCATGTACATAGACTATGTGAAGAAAATGGCTGAGTGGTTATCGGGAAATGCCGACCATTACAAATGGAAGAGCCTCGCCGATGTTGAACCAACATTAAAAGAATTGTGGTCCAACAAGTATACTTACAGAAACAAGGTACGCCTGTTACGTGTAATCTGCCAATATATCGAGAATGGATTATTACCCGATGGGCACAAACACTACATCAAACCTCACCACTACGAGTTGCTTGGCGAAGAATACAGGAATGTGACAGACATGGCTTTCGACGTGGTAGACAGGCGTTGCAAATTTTCAACAAACGTGAAGTATGCGCTATCCTCGTTCTTTTTCCGGTTACAGGAAATAAGTGTGTACTCATTCGAATCAATAACAGAGGATGCGGTGTTGGAAGTGTTTTCCAAAGACGGGAAACCGAAGATGGGCCATTCGCTTAAATATTCGGTGGAATATGGGCTGAGAGCCTGTTTGCCTCACTATGGGAAATCCATTGAACGTATAATCGCATATCTTCCGTCCATACACAACATGCGGAAGAACATCCAATACCTTACGGAGCAAGAGCTGACGGCCATCAGGCATACTTTGGAACACGACGGCACAATATCCCTGCAGGACAAAGCCATCATAACCTTGGCCATGTACACGGGATTGCGTGGGTGTGACATCTCTGCACTCACGCTTGACAGCTTCGATTGGGAACACGACCTGATAAAAATCACTCAGGCAAAGACGGGACAGCCCCTTACATTGCCACTCCGTGCCGTGGTAGGAAACGCTGTTTTTGATTACCTGCTCAAAGAACGTCCCCAATGCCCGGAACCATATGTTTTTCTCACAGTACACGTGCCACACAGAAGACTCCACACAAGCAATCTTGATGCCATATGCTCAAAAGTCATGTGCAAGGCAGGAATAAGGCAATGTGAAAATGAGAGAAAGAGCATGCATCTGTTTCGCCACCATGTGGCGACATCCCTGTTGCAGGGCGGTGTGCAACAGCCTGTTATAAGTGCCACCCTCGGCCATTCGTCCCCAAGCTCTCTCGACCGCTATCTCAGTGCGGAGTTCAAACGCCTGAAAGAGTGTTCGCTAAGCATCGAGGGATTCCCGGTTGGAAAGGAGGTGTTTGGCAGATGAAAATGACTTCATTCCTTTCCGACGCGATAGAAGGATACGTAAAATACCGCAAAGCTTCTGGGCGTGACAGCCACAACTATATCAAGAACGTAATACTATTTGACCATTTTTGTGCGAGGGAATATCCCGGACAAACTGAACTTACCCAAGAAATTGTGGACAAATGGTGCAGGCAACGTCCATCAGAATGCACAAACTCCTGCGTTTCACGTGTATATCCTGTTCTGGACTTCATCAAATACATGAACAAACGTGGAATGACAAAAATAGCCCTGCCAAAAGTGCCAAGGTCTGTGCCAAGGACTTATATGCCGCATCCTTTCACACACGAAGAATTGAAACGCTTCTTTGACGCTTGCGACAACATAAAGCCAAGGCGTGGCATGCTTGCAGCCATTCAACGCATGACCTTGCCGGTGTTCTTCCGATTATTGTACAGTTCCGGGATAAGGACAACTGAAGCCATCTTACTGGAGCGCAATGATGTAAACTTTGAAAATGGCGTGGTTTCCATCAAGCGTGGCAAGGGATATGACCAACATTATGTCGTCCTCCATGATACAATGCTGGATTTGATGCATACTTATGACAGGGAAATAGCAGGATTGGTTCCGCACCGCAAGATGTTTTTCCCTACACCCGATGACAAGCCCCATCCTCCTGCCTGGGTGACATATCATTTCCGGGTGCTGTGGTAAAGCTGCAATTCATCCCGCGCAATTCCATATGAGCTAAGACATAACTACGCAATAGAGAACATCAACAGCTGGACACATCAAGGATTTGCCGTACACGACAAATTGTTGGCTCTAAGCAAAAGTATGGGGCACAGGAAAATAGAAAGCACATTGGCTTACTACTCTTTGACTCCGGCTCTTTCTGATATAATAGCATATACTGATAGCGAAATAGAACAATCATTAATATTAGAAACAGATGAAAAAGAAGATTAACCAACAAGCAATACAGATTGCCGGTTATCTGCATGAATGGCTTGAATACTATGTGCCTTCAATCAAAGCTTGTAGCCCTCACACAAAAAGAAACTATAAAACTTCTATGACACTCTATGTGGAATTTCTTAGGAAGATGAAGGGTATTTTGCCGAAAGCATTGAATGCGGAATGTTTCCGTAGGGAATACATCATGGAATGGATTATCTGGATGAAAAGCAATAGGAACTGTACCCCTGCAACATGCAATGTAAGGTTGTCAGCTTTGCGTGCCTTCTTGAGATATGTAGCGGACAGAGATATGACCTATATGGCCGTATTTCTACAAGCTGAGAACATCCCCAATGAGAAAACTCCTAAAAGAAAAGTTATCGGCTTAAGCAAGAAGGCTGTTAAAGCCCTATTGTCCGTACCAAATCAAAGAACGGTAACAGGCTTCCGTGATTTTACATTGATGCTACTTTTGTACTCTACAGCTATACGTGTTAATGAGCTCCTTACATTGAAGATTAGTAATATCGTCATGGATTGTACTAAACCTCATATGATTGTCATAGGAAAAGGGAGAAAGAAACGCCCACTTCCTCTTTTGTCTCAACCAGTGCAATGTTTAAAGAGATATCTCAAAAAATACCATCCAAAATATAATGATATGGATGCACTAATCTTTTATTCAAAAAGCAAAGGGGTATATGTTCCTATGTCTGCCGAAAATGTGAATAAAATGCTGAAAAAATATGCCTCAATAGCTCATGAAACTTGTGAAGATGTACCATTGAATTTACATGCCCATCAATTCAGACATGCCAAGGCTTCACATTGGCTTGAAAATGGAATGAACATAGCTCAAATTTCATATTTGCTTGGACATGAAAGCATTCAAACTACAATGATATATTTGGACATAACAACAGAACAGGAATCAAAAGCTTTAGAAACTCTAGAAAGTGAGAATCAAAAGCATATCACAAAGAAGTGGAAAGTCAAGGTTGGGAAGAAATCACTTGATTTTTTAACTTCCAATAAATGATAGCAGATATATGAATTTATACGATTAAATGATGTGACGAGAAAATTCATATCTATAGCGAAAAAATATTATCATATTCAAGGCAACAATCTCAAGAGAATCAACTTTCATATTGTTATCAGAACATAGCGAAGAATTTCGAAAACACAGACAGAGATTCTTTGCTATATTCTGATGAGTTACTTTTTGATGATTATTAGTGTAAGATACTTTTTTATGGTATTTTTTGATACTAATAACTCTTTCACTTATTTAGACATATAGTGTTTCACAATACCGTGAAATACAATCTTTGAATATTAGTGATTTTGTAATGGAAAGTTGCGAAAAGAGTGCAATTTATTGGAAATGAGCGTAGGTTAAATGCTCATGATAGTAATAAGTTACGATTTAGTTAATTATCTACTGCATTATTCTTCTGCGCGTTGCGTAACCTTCAAAGAACTCTTAGTATGCAAAAGTAACAATAAAACAGGAGATTTTGATATAAATCTCCCTGATTTTTTCTTCTCACACAAGTTTTTCCGTAAAAGCAATTTTATCCGTTGGCACACCATCTCCCAAAAGGATTTTGAACAAACGCATGCCAACTACCGCATAAGCGGAGAAAAGGGCTTTGCGTCACGCCTGAGACGAACGGAGACGTTTCAGACAGATGACGCGAAGTTCATTTCTTTTGCGCAGATGTCAAAAGGGTGCTTTTACGGTTTTTCAGATGATTTTTCTTTTTCGCTGTCCATTTGAGCCGGATGCGGAAAGCCGTGTACGACCGCTTGCCCTATAAATGTAACAAGCCGTCACCCACAGCAGAAAAACCGGCTATGTCCTTTTCTGTTGGGGATTTCTTTTTTCACGGATTTCCCTTTTGAAGTTTTCAGTCTAATCTACCTCTACTTCTGTTTACCTCCATCTTAGTGCCTTTCAGTGAGCCGCATCAGGCAGTCATTTCCATTCTGGGCGCAAAGGTAATGTCTATATTTTTCGAGTACCATTTTATTACTTAATCTTTGGACAACTTAGTTGCTCAAGGTAACAGATATTATTTTTTCTTATGCTGTCGTGGTAGAATCCTCAATTTGTACTGTTGGTTGAATGAGGTCAATTATTTCGCGGATATACTCTACGGGATGAGCATAAGCCAAGCCACTATTTTCTCTACGTATTTCTACGATTTCCCCACTTTGGCTACTTCTCAATGTGTCATTATAAGGAATGTAACTATGCACTATTCCTACCAGTAGGCTACGGTTTAGATTTTTGGTTCCTGTAATCGAAACCAATTCAGGTTTTGATATTATCGGCGATCCAGAATTCCCTGGAAAATTTTGGATGTCAATTAAGATATTGTTAGTTTCGGATATCTGTTCGGAGCATATTCTAGCCATACAGCCCATACGACAAATTGGGCGAGATGCCCCTTTAACAACTAAGCCCATTGGGAAGCCAAGCATATAAATAAAAGAGCCATCATCAAAGCCATTCTCCAATAATTCCGAAGAGCTCATCGCATTTTTATCAATGTCGAATGCTGGAAACTCAAGATTGTTCCTATTTATAAAATCACCATTGAGTTGTAAGACGGCTATATCTATCGCTGGATTACTATGAATGACATATTTAGTTGAACCATCAGCTTCAGATAGATTAGCAGGAACCTCAACCCAATTGTTTGAACCCAGCTCTTTCATTTTGAAAACTATACGTTTTTTCCCTTGAAAAACGTGTTTATTAGAAACAAGGAAAGGAATGTATCCGTCCTTGTCAACCTGCCTAACAACTAAGAAACCTGTACCAATCCAGTTGGTAGCTCCACTATCGTTTTTTATGCCGATTGAGACAACAGCATTTTTATAAAAATCTGGAATTAAAGCCATAATTGATATATAAGTTTATTAAAAATAACACAAAAAATGTGCCAATATTGACTTGATACGTTGTTGTGACAAAATGGCAGTTTGTGGATTGTAATTACGACTTAACCACAAATTTGTTATAAACCATTTTAAGGAGATTGAGGATAAAATCTACCCGTTTTTGGCTTACTACCCGTTTTTCCGTAAAAGCGGTTTTGTCCGTCGGCACACCGTCGCCCAAATGAATTTTAACGAACGTGTGCTGACTGCCGTATAAGCGGAGAAAATGGCTTATGCCAAAGAGGTGCTTTTACGGGTTTCTGACGATTTTTCTTTTTTCGCTGTTCCTTTGAGTCGTAACCGTATTCTCGTATGATTATTATCACATTGCTCGCAACCTGTCTCTTATACACATCTGCCGCTGCCGACGATATGCAGTGTGTAGATCTCGG